>Ga0080013_1005437_pt1 | contig 11873 bp, 18 predicted proteins | sample ETNvirenome_6_85_FD_69236 | JGI IMG/M metagenome (GOLD analysis project Ga0080013, IMG submission 69236) | Marine viral communities from the Pacific Ocean - ETNP_6_85 (SPADES assembly) (version 2) | ecosystem: Environmental > Aquatic > Marine > Oceanic | place: Pacific Ocean | collected 2013-06-19 | reverse complement strand
AGCACGACCCGGGCCAAGAGGTGCTACTCAAGGCATCTAACCACCTGTGGTCAGCTTACGAGCCGGGGGCCTTGCGTACAGGCCGCCGTGTCGTTTCTGGTTTCCGGGGCGAGAAGGATAGATATGGGGAAAAGTACAATCCGCATGTCGAACTATACTCGGCCATTACGGGTGCCCGTGCCGTCGAGATGAACTTTGAGCGTGATCTGGGGTTCAAGGTGCGGGAGTTTACAGACGGTCTTTACGAGGCGAAGAAAATAAGTGAAGACCGTGGCCGAAGTAAAGCCGAGGGGACGCTCGACGACTACCTGAAATACCTACCTCGCACCGAGAAAGCCAGGCGGCTGGAGTTCCGCAGGTTTGCCCAGAAGATGCGTGCCTACAGGAATAGCGGCATGACTGATTCCCAGATCCGTGCCGCCCTGAAAGAGGGCGGCTTGAACGAAAGGGACCGAGGAGCTGTCATGCGGGGCGTATATTCACCCTATGTAATGTCGGATGTAATCCGGCAAGAGATCAGGAAAACCCCTGATGGTCCAGCAAAAATTGATGGATACCGTGCTCACCGCGACAGGGAACGGAACAAAAGAAACCTCGAATAGTACACGGATGTCATGGTAAAATAGTCTTTTACCGGGAAGGAAAAACTATGAAGAGATTGCTAGCTGCAATAGCCCTGTGCCTTGCACCCATACTGGTGCAGGCACAGGATTACACCATTGCCAAGACAGCAGCAGAAGCCAAGGTACAGCTCTGGGATTGGTCTCCCAAGGCCAAGCATCAGGCTGCTGCCGTCAGGCTACGCTCAGGGGTCGCAGGAGGCTCAGGAGTGTGCGTCTGGAGCGATGGCCGCACATTGATCGTCCTGACCGCTGCGCACGTTGTAGAGGATCCTGGACCCGTCACGATCTATTGGCAAGATGGGAAGACTGCGACAGGTAAGGTGATCGGAGCTGATCGTACTAACGATATCGCTGTTATCCAGTGTTCTTTTCTGGGTAATGTGACCACGATACCGATAGCCACCAGCCCACCGCCTGAAGGTGTGAAGATCGAGATACTGGGGTTTGGGGGTCCACGAGACACCTTGCGTAGGTTTTACGGTAAGGTGATTGGTACGGGAAACAAGGTTGAGGCGCAGGCTTACTTACTGTCTGGTGACAGCGGATCGGGGATGATCTACGGGGGAAACGTGGTAGGGATTGCCAGGGGTGGTCCTTACTTGTCACAAGGAGTCATTGACGCGAGGGGTCAAAAATGGTCGCTGGTACATCCAGCAAGCGGTGCCAGCTGCCGACCTATCGCGGCGCTGGTAGGGCGCTGCGCACCCTTTTGTATTCCAGGTCGATCCACTGAGCCACGCAGTGAGCCGAGTGCGTACCCACCTGTTGCTGATAATCAGCCTGGACCTGCTAGCGACAGTATTGATTATGACCTTCTTGCGGAGAAAGTTGCTAAACTACTCGCAGAAGATGAGCGTATCCGAGGACCTGCCGGAAAAGATGGAGCCCCCGGAAAAGGAATAGAACTTAACCTTGACCAGTTAAGCAAGGAAGTTGATAAACGATTACCCCCGTTGACGATCCAGATAGTGGATCAGGACGGGAAAGTTCTCTCATCGGCGTCCCGTAGACTCGGTGAAAAATTGCAGATTCTGTTTCAACCGAAGGAGAAGAAATAATGGATGCCATGGAATTACTCCAGATGCACGCATTGAATGGTTCCCAGCGTCAGGCTGATGCTGCTGCAAACGTAGCAGAAGCTAGCCGACTTGGTTACCTGGAAAGTAAGACACAGCTCAACCAACGTGAAGCACTGGCCACCAGGTCAGCAGACGTTTCACTGGTAGCTCGTGACGCATTACAGCTTAACGCTGCTACAGGGTCTGCTTAATGGACCCACTGGAGGAAGCGCAGCGACAGGCAAACGAAGCCTCCGAACGTAACCGGAGGCTTCGTAGTGTCTTTCTGGAACAGGGGGTAGCGCGATATATCCAGGAGATAGCGGATGAGCACCGAAGAAAAATCAGGGGCGGCGCTGGAGCACCTCAAGGAGATCGGGAAGATCAGGATCGCTGATGAGGCGATCATGATGCAGGATTTACAAGAGCTATTAGCGATGGACCGCGCAAAAGTAAAAGCTCATGACCGGAGATTCTTGGGTGGCGACTTCGAGGAGACTGACATGGGAAATATCCACATCGGTGATGTTAACCAGTCAGCTCCTCTAGCATCGACCCCCTCCGCGCGCAGCAACTTGGCTCGATCAGCCGCTGTTGCTGCGTTGCTGGCGCTCGGCGGCGGGACTGGGGCGGGTGGACTGGCACTCTATGAGTACCTGACATCCAAACCGGCTCCCGCTGCCGAGTCTTTTGAAGACACGGATACTAATACTGAATACGAAATGAAGATCGTGCCGGATAACGATGAGCAAGATTGATAAACCGAAACACTATCGGCAGGGCACCATGGAAACATGGGATGCCATTGTCGGTCTGGGGCTTGGGTACCTGGAGGGAAACGTAGTCAAGTACGTTTCCCGCTACAAGTACAAGGGGGACCCGGTCGGTGATCTCAAAAAGGCACGAGCTTATATCGACAAGTTAATCGAGCAGGCCCGGGAGGACTCATGCAAAGCCCATACACCTACAACGTAGTTGAAGTTACCAAGGTAATTGATGCTGACACGATCCGGGTGGTACTGGATCTTGGATTTCACTTACGACTCAACGCTACGTGCAGGCTTTTTGGAATCAATGCGCCCGAGATCCGGGGGTCTGAAAAAGAGAAGGGTAAGGCAGCAACCGAGTGCTTGAAGGAGCTAATCGAGGGGGCAGAACTTTTTTGTGTTACATATAAAGACCCTAGAAAACAACAGGGTAAGTACGGTCGCTGGCTAATTGAGCTTTTCGCCAAGCGAAATGAATGTTCTATTAACTGTAACAGAGAGCTGGTTCGGAGGGGACACGCTGTTACGTACATGGCTGATATAAAGTAGGTTCCCCTCCGACATGACAATCGAACTCTGGACCACGTTAATAGCTAACGTGGGGTTGCCAGCTGCATTCGTGCTGGCAATCCTACTGTTTCTCTACCGCAGCTTTCGTGCGGTCGTTCCTTACTTCAAGGACGCTTTCGACAAGCATATCGAGCTTGTCGAAGAACTCAAGGTTGCTCTGCATAAGCAGCACGATGAGACTGCCAAGACTAATCGTGCCCTGCTTCATGGAGCCAATGCCTTGGAGGCATTGGCCTCCAAGGAGACCCGGGAGAAAGTTTCTATCCATGCTGAATCCATGAGGAGGGAACTGGAATGATCAGACAATCCTTACCTATCCATCGTTGGATCTATGTGATCCCGGGATTCCTGCAGACCAGGGGAGGCGACAACGGAATGGTCGCTCTTTGGAAAAGCCTGCACATGCTCTACAGCAGCTACAGTACCCGGGTTGAGCTTGCCCACTGGAACAGTGACTGGCGAGCCCACGCTGAGTGCATCAATCGCATGTGCGATGATGAGCCCGGAAAGATAGTGATTGCTGGCTACTCCTGGGGTGGCTACAGCTCGACAGTGCTAGCACGAGAGCTGGCAAAATATGGGAGAAAGGTGCAGCAGATGGTACTCTGTGATGCAGTGTATCGGCACAACTATTGGCTCGGGAACTGGCGTGCAATGTGTCCCCTGAGCAAGATCGAGATCCCTGCCAACGTCCAGGAGGTGACATGGTTTAAGCAGCAGAAGAATTACCCCCGGGGTCACCGACTTGTACCCGAGAGCGACACGACCAAGATCAACAAGCCTTTCGAGTTGATGTACAAGCATCAGAAATGCGACGACAGTTACCAAGTTCACAAGGAGGTGTTCAAGGCGTGCCATCGTGTTATGGGAAAAAGTTCGATAAAGCACTGAGACGGCTACGGAAAGGAATTCCACTGGGTGCGCCGCTAAAGGTCGTCACGGTTCCACAGGACAAGATCAAGGGATTGTGCGGGTACGCAGCAATCCATGAGGACCCTGTCAGTTTCAAGATTGTTATATCTAGGGAGCTGAGCAAGGTGGCAGCGATTGATACGCTAATCCACGAATACGCTCACTGCCTGGACCACATGGCCAATGGCATGGAATGCCGAAAGCATCACCGCAACAGTTGGGGCGTAGCCTACGCCAGGTGCTACCGAGTCGTACAAAAGGAGTGACCATGGGCAAACGAGTTCTGGTGATTGGAGACACGCACTGCCCGGCCATGTTGCCGGAGTATGTTGATTTCCTGAGAGACACATACAAGCAGTGGGGCTGCGATACCGTGGTCCACATCGGAGATGTTGTTGACTGGCACGCTATAAGTTACCACGAGAAGAACCCTGCCTGTGCAAGTGCTGGCGATGAGTACGCTACCGCCTTGGCTCAGGTGAAGACACTTTACAAGGCTTTTCCGAAGGCGGTAATCATGACGGGTAACCATGATGACTTACCTGCCCGGCAGGCACGCACCGCTGGCGTGCCTGCGGAATTGCTGCGTGACTATGCCAAGGTCTGGGAGACACCGGGATGGGATTGGAGGCCCAGATACAGCACGCACAAGCAAGATTCTGTGACATTTGCACACGGGGACCGGGGTAAGGGAGGCCAGTATGCGGCTCTCAGGAACGCAAAAGACCACTTTAGCAGCTGGGTGCAGGGCCATGTCCATGGCCAGGCAGGAGTCCAATACTTCGCCAATAGCAACCAGCTTATCTTTGGAATGAACGTGGGCTGTGGTATCAACTGGTCCGGCCAAGCGGCCATGGACTACGGCCTTAAATTTAATACGAAGCCCGTACTTGGCTGCGGTATTGTGATCGAGGGGACACATGCCATATTTGAGCCCCTGGTGCTATGAGATCCTTCCTACTCCTCATCCTCTCCATCTTCTTCGATCCCGTCATGATAGAAGATCACTTCGATATGATCGAAGTGAACACCATCCGGCAGAATGATGGTAGCGTGCGGCTCAAACAATATATTTGGTGGGATGAGGACCGGGGAGTTCAAATCGCCCAAGGCTGGTGCGACTGGAAATACATTGGGAAGATGCCTGTTCGTGTTGGCGACCATAGCGAACTCGTTTACTGGGATGGCAAGCTGTGCAGGCGTATCACCTGTCGTGCTGTCATTGTTACTGAGACCTGGGGTCGGGACCCGGAACTGGAAAACCGTCAACTGGTTCCTCAGACTCACCGACGCGGTTTGAGTTTGCCTTGAACACTGCCTTCGCAAATCCTTGTGGTGTCTTGCTGCGTTCAGCTGCTCTCTCTGGTGAGGGTGCCATTCTCCAGATCAACTGCTGGACTTCCTCGGGTTCTTCTCGCACCGAGGGGGTGGGGAACATGAACCCACCCCCTAGCCAGATGCAAGTCTTCTTGGTGTAGTTATCTCCGAACTCCCATGGCTGGAACACTGCATCGGGTTTGCGCCAGCAAGTACTGAGGATACTGATAGGATTCTCCAGCATCCATGGACACTGATACCACTGGCACAGCTTGCGACAAGACTCGACCAGCTGGAGCCCGTCGATCAGACCTTGAATCCCCTTGTCTTTCATCCACCTGGCACCAGACACGGCAAGGTTAGTGCATGGTGGAAAGGCGAAGATGATGTCAGGCTTGGGCAGCTCGCTGGGGGTGAGGGTACGAACATCTGCCCGCCGCTTGGTAATGCGACCGGAGGTTGTTTCACCGAAAGGATGCTGGAGATCCAGGCAGAGGCAGTCATGACCTGCCTCTGCCCATGGCTTGACCATGATCCCCGTGAAATCGCAGAGGCTAATTACCTGCATCGTATTACCCGTTAAAGAATAGCGGCTACCGGAGGCCATTCGTGGACCAGGAAAGGCTTGACCTCGGAGTCAGCGAAAACCCATGTCGGCCCGTTGCCACCTGGTACCTGCGACTTAATCAAGGTAGGCTCGCTACTGGTATCCACGTAACCATCTTCTCCATGCTCATCAGACCAAATCCACTCTGCTGCCCAGATTTTCTCGCACTGGATAGGTCGATACACTTGATCAAGCTCATCGTAGACATGGTAAAGCGTGTTGTCCGTGACGAATGCTGTGACTGATTTGTCGTCCCACTCGCAGACACAGATGATCTTGATGGGGAGGTAAGCCATTCCCTTCTCTTCGTCAAACACCACCACCATGTTCTCTTGGGCTAGCGTATCTTTGACAAGTTTCTTTCTTGTCTCCCGCAAGAGAGCCGTTTTCTGGTGGTGATCAATTTCCTTAAGACTTTTCTTTATCATCACGTAACCTTTCAATGATTTTCGGTAAATCCTCCAGGTAGCAACAAGCTACCCAGCTCTTACCGTTCTGTCGTGTTAATACCAGCGGAGTCTCCCCTGCTTTCCTGTCGCCGTCAGCTTGGTCCAAGGCTGCCCTCATGTGGAATCGCTCTGTTCGCTTCACTTCTACATGGATGCCCTCGATGCCTATCAGGTCGGCATCACCAGCTTCGCCGCAGTACTGCTGGGCTCTGCGGGCCTCAAGCCCGAAGAGCCTGTTTAGCTCCTTGGCTGCTTCCCGTTCGCCACGTTTACCCTTATTCCTGCTCATTCGGCCCATTGCCTATCCCCTCTCCCACGAACCAATCCTCAAGTGCCTTCAGCTGAGACTCTAACTCGGCAACCCATTCTTCTCGCTCTGCAGCATCTTTCTTAGCCTGTTCATCTGCGGCTTTCTTCGAGAGGCAATCAACCGCTCGCAAGACAGAGAGTAACTCACCAGAGATATCACTATTGCCTTCCTCGGCTGCCTCCTTCAAGGCACGATATCCCTTGCCTGTGATCTCCCAGCCCCCTAGTTTGGCGACAGCCTCGACGCCTATCTCTTCCTCCAGTGCTTTCTCCACTTCCTTAAAAGGTTTACTCATCTTGCTCATCGATTGTGCCTTCCTGTTGTCTACTGATTAGCCTGTCGCAGTCCATCGTATGGATCTGCGGTGCTGGTGTGGAATAGACGCATCGTCGCTCTCGATCCAAGTCAGTCCAAGTGTCTTGAATCTCCAGGCATACTCGCTTGATCCTTGCATCCATGAGGATCTCTGCGGAACTGTGCGTGTTGCAGTTTTTCAGTGCCCACCGTTCAATCGCAGAACAATTGTTTTTCCGGGACAAACCTAATCTCCATCCTTGCTTTTCGTATCGGTCCATTCCTGCGCTTTAGCGCGTGAAGTTCGTAAGCATGGTTACTGGAGTCTGGTTCCGAACCACGACCGTGCCAGTAACCAGCGAGAACCAGGTCGGCATCCTGCTCTAGTTGCCCGGATTCTCTGAGGTCCGACAAATTAAACTGTACTCCATCACGTTTCTCGACTCCACGGGACGCCTGACACAATGCGAGTATAGCAACATTATTCGTTCTCGCCGCATTTTTCAGGCGTCTGGATATCTCGGTGACCTCCTCATATCGCCCATCTTTCCCACCATCCAGGAGTTGTATGTAATCGACTGCCACCAGTGACACGGCATGAGAGTCAGCGTATTGCTTGATCGCCTGTTCGACTTCTTCGATGGTGTACAGGCATCGCACGAAAGGTCTTTGCTTACCCTCGAAGTGTTTATCTACCTGTTCCTGGACAACCTTGCGGTGGTTTGCCCATGTCTTTTCGTCGCCACCGACGACCATCTGCACCATCCTGCGACCCAGTTCATAGTGGCTCATCTCGGCTGATAGCATTAAGGTCGGAGTGTTCAGCGAAGACTGGTGTAGCAGCCACTGCATTGCTAGCGTGCTCTTGCCGTGGCCCGGTCTGGCCACGAGCAAGGCCAACTCTCCCTGCGCAACCCCATCGATTGACTGGTCAACTGCAGGTATCCCGCTCTCCATGTACTGGTGAGTTCCAACTGCCTTGATAAACAGGCTCGCACAGCTGGCGAGGTCACGATCTTTCTTTTCTGGCTGGTGGTCTCGTTCCCCCATGACTTCATACGCTTTGCGCAGGGTAGTCTCAACCCATCGGCGGTCGTCGATATGTTTGGTGTAATCGTTCTGAATCATCCAGACACGAAGAGCCTGCTTGATATCTTCATCGGGGATACGCTGGTAGATCAATTCTCGCACGATGCAGAATGCTAGGGTGCTTTTACTCTTATCACCCTTCAGACCCTCCGTGTCGCATCGCCAGCGTCTCGCTAAGACGCTGTCGGGCCACTTGAGGATATCCTGTACCCGTTCGCTCAAACGCTCAGCGGGGGCATCTGGTTGCTTCTCAAGGGAATGCCCCAGGCGTGCAGCAATCTCGACCAGATCCTCCAGTTCTACTGGCTTCACCTCTAGCTCGATTTCTTCCCAGTCATTCTCCACATCAACGAACTTTGATTTGTTCCACAGGGGGTATCGCACGAGGTTACCCAACCCCTTACCCCGCAGCTTGTCTTGTCGGGGGTAAATCTCTTTAATCTGTACCCCTGACTGTTCAGCAATCTTCTTCCAGAAACTCCTGACCTGCACAGCCGGGACTGGCTGCTTGAAATGCAACCAGAGATGTGCGCCGCTACCGCTGCTGGAAACCTCCATCACCGGGGACAGACCCAACTCGCACAAGAGGAAGTAGTAAGTCTCTGCCTTCGCTCTCCACTCGGCGTCTTCACCGTGATCGTCGAAGTCGATGCAGCTGCAGTACACCTGGTTGTCTTCGTTCATCAGGTAGAAACCGAGACACTGCTTCTGTGCAAGATGCTCCTTCTCGAACCGCTCGACCGTGAGCGGCTCCTCAAGCCGCTCAGGTCGGAACCCATCACTGTGACCGATTGCGATCCACTGGCTGCTACCCTTGAAGTTCTCAATAATCTTAGTCGAGTCCATCTGATTTCCTCTGTTGTGATGCCATCATAAAATCTACGAGTCCGATCAAGTACCTGCAGTGCTTGCGACAATCCTCCTCCGCTTCTACTGCATCCCGAGCCTGCTGCATTCTCCGATCTCTCGCTGTGCCGATGTACTGTAACCAATTTGTGTTCATAGTATCCCAAACAAAAAGGCAGGGGTGGCGTGGACCACCCCTGCCAGGTGAAACGACGACTGACTAGAAGGCATCATCCGTTGCAGTCGTCGTGGTGGTAACCGTCTCTTGCACAGGACCGGCATCGGCCTGCGCTTCCCGGAAAGCAGCAGCAAACTTCGCATCGACTTCCAGACCCTCGGTCTGAGTCAGCTCATCCGCTGGCTTCTTCTTCGTTTGCTTACGAGCAGTAACGATCTTCCAGTTCTCGTAATTATTGTCGTCGATCTGCATCGAGAACCGGCCTTCCTTGTTGATCAAGCGACCTTCACCTTCCTTATCCTTGATCTGGGAGGGATCTCCACGGTAGCCGAGTGCTGCCAACTGCTCAGCAACGATCTTGACGTTGTTAACCGTGATTGCCATACGGATATCCCGTGTCCACTGTTGGGACACAGGCTCCTTCTCGACACCGGAAAACGATTCCCAAAATATGGGTTGGACAGTCAGCACAATCATTGGATTGCCTTTGCTGCTCTTGACCATATCTTGGTCTACAATACTTGCGGTGTAATAACCTTCTTTAAATCGATCAGCCATTTCCTTTTCCCTTCTTCAATAGGTCAGTAATAATCTTCCAAGATTCTGCTGCCGAGTTCCCTAGCGGGAACTCATCCGGCAGCCCGTGTCGGTTCTTCGCATCCCAGGTGGCACAGCGGGCAGCACGACAGATACGCTGTGTACCGCCGAGGGCCTTGGCCTTGTTGCCGTCTTCGTTGACGACAGTAACACGGTCCAGCAGCAGGATCATGTCACTCCATTTGTGAGTCACTCCCCACTGCTTTTGGTGCATGGCCGGGACAATCCGGTCATAGTCCTGGGTGGTTGGCGACTTGTAAGTCGCCACCTTGGCATGAGCAATCCCGATGATTGCCATGTTTTTCTCTTCACGCAGGCGGTCCAGCCGATGCAGCATGTCCTCCCAGTAGGGAGTGCTGGCACTGTAACCCTGCATGTAGTTAAGAAACCCTCGATGGCTGCGGTCGCCGTTGAAGTCACGGTCGCAGACGTAGCGGTAGAGGAGATCCTCGAAACCATTGATGGAGTCCATGACAAAGGTCTGGAACTTATGGTCTTGGGTAGTCAGTTCCTCGATGGCTGCAAGCAGCCCTTCCCAGCTTTTGATCTCAGGGAAGTGAGGAACCTCTGGTAGTTGCCCTCGGTCGATCAGGGTTTCCAGGCCCGTCTCCCCCTGACTCATAGCGACGATAGGACTTGGACTCTGGCAGGCAAGTGCTGTCTTACCCTCACCTTCTCCTCCGAACAGGACCATCCTCGGTCGCAAGTTGCGACCAGTGGTCGAAATCTTCGCCAGCAACCCATCCATCGTGGGTGTCTTGGCTTTCTCCTTCTCCTTTGTTGGCATAACCTGTGCCTCCTAGTAAATAGTTAACGGCTCTCCCAAAACCCTGCCAGAAACTCATGGAACACGCTACCAAATTGCAGGGCTGGAGCCTTTTCCTTGGCGTGTTCACGCTTACAAACGTATCGATAGTAATACTTGCGTTGGCAACTCAAGTAACAGGTCAGCTTACTGTGCGAGAGACTCTTCTCTGCGCTGGTAGCCGATCCTTTCCTGTCCTGGTATTGGTCGCCATCGATGTCTTGGAAGCCTGCACAGACATCCATGTACTCACAGGCAGTTCCGTAGCTGTTACATTGGCTGGTGTTCTGACACCACTGGTCCTCTTCGTGAGGCGTGGCGTCGATGCGATTACAGACTGACCGCAGTGCCGTGATGGCAGAACCCGTCTGCTCATAGGTTCTGCGGATCTGTCCGTATTGCCGGAAGTATTTTTCAGGGGCTTCCGCAATCGCCACCGACATCCTGAACTCGTACAGCTTAGGGCTCTCCTTGAGTGGACCCGGATCGACTTCGCCAAGGGTCTTCTTTTCCATGTATGCTGCCAGCCAGGCGAGGTCTTTACCGTCGAGTTGCATGCCGTGATACGTTCCCAGCTTGCACATCTCTGCTTGCGTGCCTGCCTTGGGATTCTCATCGTCCGGTTTGCCTGCAGGGATTCGCTTGGCACTGGTGCCCAGCTTACGGATCACGTCATAGATTGTCTGCTCCACTGGCATTCCGTTACACTCCAGCAGGATGTGATACATCGTGATCTGCATGTCATGCTTGAGTTTGCGGTAGTAGCCATCGTGGATCTTGTCCACCTCCCCGGCCTTGGTTTTATGTTCGATCATGATGTACTCGCCATCTCGACGTGTGAGCGTATCGATGGTGCCTGAGAGCAGCCAGCCATTAGTCTCCTTGAGTTCTACCTCCAAGGGCAGCTCGACCCCGACAACCTCTCCCTTGAAGCCAGTCCAACACCAAGCATAGTTGCGAGCTAGTGCAGTAGCGCGCGCCTTCTCGATTGGCGAGAGTTCGCTCTTGGTGATGATAGGTAGCAGATCTTTTGTCGTGGTGTCCATAGTTATACCTGGGCTGCCCATTCGACGAACTGAATCGCCTGCCTGGAAGTTGGGAAGTATTGCACGATCACGCCGATAGGTGAGATCACTTGGAAAAGAAGATCGTCCTGTCTGTAGACGATGCGCCATCCATGTAGCGATAGATTAAATGTCACCGGCTTGTCCTCCGTGTTGGGTGAATGCGAATCTTACAGATAGTCGCCAAGTCTGTCAAGGCCCGTCGAACGATTCATCTGCAGTGCTTCGGACTTGACTTTCACCGCAGTCTGGGCAGTAGGATTCCTGCTGATTGTTCGACCAGAACTTGCAGCATTCTTTATTAAGACATTCGTGTTCCATCATTGCCATCATGATCTCCTTTGGTTGTGAGAAAAGAAAAACCTCGCCTGCCGTGGCCGCTAAGCC
>Ga0080013_1005436_pt1 | contig 11874 bp, 12 predicted proteins | sample ETNvirenome_6_85_FD_69236 | JGI IMG/M metagenome (GOLD analysis project Ga0080013, IMG submission 69236) | Marine viral communities from the Pacific Ocean - ETNP_6_85 (SPADES assembly) (version 2) | ecosystem: Environmental > Aquatic > Marine > Oceanic | place: Pacific Ocean | collected 2013-06-19 | reverse complement strand
TGAAACAGGAATAGGTGGTATGGCATTTTCTAAATCAGTTGTTCTGCTTGATATAAGACTAGACTTGTTAGGTACATTTGCTGTAGTCGTATCACTACCAAAATTAGTAGCAATATGTGATAATTGTGATCTTTCTTGTAATATTGGCATTACTATTAGCCCCCAGCTGCTTCTGTTATACCGTCAGCTGTCTTTTTAGCGAATTGAGTTCCAATGCTTTGTTCCTCTGCAATGTATGTAGTTAATCTTATCATTTCATCTTGTTTCTTTAAACTTTTTTCTTCAAACGTCTGTGGTTTTGCAGCTTCCCCTTCTCTTTGTTTAGCCATTCTAGATAACTCTGATACACTAACTCCAACCGCGTCGGCTACAGCTTTTCTTTGGAATCCTTTCATTTTTGCAAATTCTGCTTCACCACCAACTTGTTTTAATATTTCTCTAATCATACCTTTATGGTCATCCATAAAACTTAATTGTCGTGCCTTATCAAGATTAATTTGTCTACCAAGTAACATAGACGCTTCCATTTGTTTTTCAATAGAAGTTTCAAAATCTAATAAAGACTCAGATATTTTAGCTACTGTGCCTAGATTTAATCCTAATTTTCTAGCTTCAATCGCTGTGTCTCTAACATTATTAGTACCAGCTTTCATACTAGCTGCAAAGAAATCAGCATTCTCTGCCAAATCATTAAATATCGCTTCAGGTGCAATACCCCGCATCTCTATCATAAGAGCGTTTGCTTCCATCTGTGCTAATAAAGTTTCTCTACTCGCGTCACTTACAGATTCTTGTATAGAAAGTATTGTCGCTAAATTTTCTGCTGATGCGCCTGTGATTTGAGCTGTTTTAGAAAAGTTTACTAAGAAACCATAAGATGCGGCTTCTATTCCACCTAAGTTTTTTCTTATTGCATCAAAATTTTCTTTTACATTTTCAGAACTGTAACCAGCAAAAAACAATGAAGCTTCAACTGCTTTAAGTTTTACTGCCGTCTTAGCAGCTGCTTCTAAACTACCACCCAATTCTGTTCGCATATCTCTAGCGGCAGTATAAGCTTCCCACATTAATTTTACTAATGCGATTGCGGCAGTAGCTAACGCTAACAATGGATTAGCAACTAAAGCCGCTAGGAATGCTCTTGCTCCTTTCACCATACCCTTTATGGGTGCCATCATCTCTTTCATAGCTGCATGTTGTGCTTGAGAAGCTTTCAAACCCTTAATATCAAGGGCTACTTTTTCTATTGCCTCTTTTTTACCAGATTTCAAAGCTTTTTGCATTTCATGTTCTAACTGCATTGCTTTTTCTCGTGTACCAAAAACATCATCCAAAATTTTATCCAATCCCTCTGCAGTTTGAACTTGTTTAACCATCTCACCAGTTAAACTTTTTTGATCTTTTATGGTATCTTTGATTAATTTTCGTTTTTCTTTTATAGCTTGTATTTCAGCTTTACGGTCTTGTTTTTGTTCTGCCATAGTTTATCTTTACATATATTTTTTGACTAAAGATTCCCACTCATCGTCACGTTCTTGTTTAGTCATTTTAGATAATCGCTGGTCAGCACGTTTCCTTAAATCGGCAGCCCTTTTCAATAAATTACCGAGTTCAGGGTCTTTTTTCTGTATATCTTTTGTTGCTTTTTCTGCAGCCTTAGTAGCAATTTTACCAAAGAATCTATCTAAAAACCCTTCTCTGACTTGTGATTTTACTTTTTTATAATTAGGCATTTGAATCTCCATTAAAATTAAGTGTTATAACTCAATAATAAATATCTATTTTATAAAAATATGTACTTATCTATTTTTGTGTTTATTTATTTCTTTTTGATATAATTCAGCTTCTTGTTTATAATGACTAGAAAGCCTTTTTAAATAAAAAGTGCGTAGAAATATAGGTAAATTATATGCTTCTGTAAAACTAAACCCACCTTTGGAGTTTAATATCAGCTGGAAAATTTCCTCATGTATTATAGGTTTACTTTCTACTGCTAGGCCAAAAAAATCGTAGGGTGACTGGAATCGTCACCTCTATCTCCTCTCCATCAACATTAATATATGTTGACATATCAATGTCTGGTGTCATTGATGATAAATGTTGTCTGAAAGCTAATGAATCTCTAGACAAAAATTCATTGTCTACAAAATTATTTACATGAGTTTTGTCATTATTTCCATCAACTGATAATAATACTCTTTTTAACCTAGTAGTTAATTCTGAACTTCGTTCTTTAGATATTTTTTTTAATGCTTTTAAATCTACCTCAATGTTTTTTTCATCTCTAGCAGTAAGTAATTTAAATGTAACTGTTCTTTTTGAATTTGGTAATTCATATGAAAATTCATTAACTCCTTTAGTAAACTTTTTAAAATCTATATCTACTGGTTCTAATTTAGATAAATCAACTGTTTGTTCTTCCCCATCATATTCAAACTGATAATCTTTACCATAACCAAGAACACGAGCAGCTACCATAATAGCATTTTTATCACCAATCAACAAATCTTGGATATTTATTGTTTTATCTACAATCAATGATTGTAATAGTACATCGATAACTGTCCCTTGTTTTATCAAGTTCTGAGAGGTTAATATATCCTCTTCTTTTGCGGTCATGTATTTTACTTCCACTTTACCTTTAGCTAAAGGGTGACCTTCAACATAGAAATGTCCTTTGGATGGTAAATCTACCACTTCCGTAGGAAACTTAAATTCAGCCATGTATGACTCCTTCTAATGTGTGATTATATATATAACTTTTTTGGTTATAAAACTAATTTATTTTTTTCCGAACTTTTCAGCGGCTGTAACACCAAGTCCAACTACTGAGATATACATAAAACATTCTAATATTTTATCTTTAACCTCAAACGCAGTAAAGGTATCAGCACCCCAACTACAAATCAACATAAAGAAAGCTGCGAAACCAACTGTTCTCTTAGATGATATTTTAGCGTCACTTGATAACATTTCTGTTAAAAAACCCATATTAACTCCTTAGAATTGTAAGATAGCGTAATCGTATTTCAATGTCATAGTAATTTCAGCTGGATCTGTTGATGCATAATCTAATTCACCAAAATCTGCAGATTCAATGAATGTACCTTTAAGAATCCATTCTTCAACAACATCACCAACTGGACCTAACAAATTAAAAGTAACATCTTTCTTATAGAAATCAGAATATCCATCTCTACCTGTTACAGATTCATGTGAAAGTCGTATCCATTCCATAACTGCTTGTGCTGCTGACGGAACAACTGGGTCATAAAGAGTAACATCTATAGGTTGCCATGCCCCTTTACCTTTAATATATCGTTTAACATTTATATGATCTAAAACTATCTCTTCAAATTGTATTGAAGGTCTTTTTGCAGTTTTAATCAAATAAGCTGGAACACCTTCAATATACATGATGAACCGATTTTTAGTTTTCGGCTCAAACGGTGTAAACATAATTTCTGAAGGATCTAATGTAGCCATTCTTTATTCTCCTAAAAAGTCCGTTATTTCTACTCATAAATAAATATCACTTAAACAAATTTTTTATAATTTTGTTCTAAAAAGAAAAACCCCTTATAAAAAAGGGGTTTTTCATTATACGTTATTTTTCTTTTATAAGTCAAACTTATTCAGGAAACGTAGCTCCTGTTGGTTGAACAACAAAATCCAATACAATAAACTCTGCAGTTCTTGTAGGTTGAATAAATATCTGTCCAATCAATTGATTTCTATCCACAACATCAGGTGTGTTATTAGAATCATCCATAACAACCCTAAATGCACTCAAACCACTATTCTGTTGTACTTGTTCAAGATACGGATTTACAATATTCAAGAAACGATTTCTCAATGCTTGAGTATTCTGTTCAAATACCAAGTACCTTGAAGAACTTGCAATGAACTTCCGTAATGCAATCAACAATCTACGAACATTGATTCTATCAAGTGCTGATGGTTTAGATTGTAATGTTTTTTGTCCAAACACCACTACACCTTGACCTGGGAATGAAGCAATTGGATTAACTCTACCTTCATAAAGTTCATCTCTTTCAGCATGAGTCAATCTTGTTTTTGCTTCAAGTACCGTAGTTAATCCACCACGATTCAAACCTGCTGGTGCGAACCATTCATGTGCTACTCTATCAGTATGAGATATTACTCCTGGTAATACTACTGAAGGTGGCACCCAAACTGGTTTAGCTGTATTACGATTAGGTATTTTTACCCACGGATAATATGTTGCTACATAATTAGTATCTAATGCAGTTATAGCTTTAACAACAGTCTGAACTGAATCACCATATGCAGCTGAATCCATAATATATAATGCATCTGCTCGAGATTCTACTTTAGTTATAGCGTGGTTGGTAACTGTTGGATGTAATCTATGAATTATACCTGGAGTTACCAATAAATTAATATCAAACTCATCAGGATTACTTATAGCGTTAAGAGCTCTCTTATAAGCAAGACTACCACTAGAAGTTGAACTTGAACAATCAAATCCTTGTGTATTACCAGCTGTAATATCTGTACCTGTAAAATAAGGTGTTGCTGGATCTCTACCATCAAATCCCCATTGAAAAGGCATAGCAAATTTTAACTGACCAATTGCTGAACCACTTAATGCTAATATAGCTCCATCACCAGAATACGTTGAACCTAATGTAGAAGCATCTGCATGTCCACTCATATCTTCGAGTGACATAGTTGCATTATTTCCAGTTCCAGTACTTAATGGAATTGGTGCAAGATATTGATTATTATCATCTCTTGCTTTTGAATCAATAAAATCAAAACCATAAAATACATTTGCATCAAATATACCTTGTGCATTAGTTTGACTTCTATTGAATGATGCTGATGGTACTGTTGTAGTTCCTTTAACTGGATTACTCAAAGCTGCATGACCCATAGGTACACGGTCTTTTGGATAGGTACTAAGTTCTTGTTGATCTTTTGTATAATCACCAACTCTTATATATTTACTTAGATTTGGATAATCACCATAATAAGTCAATTTTCCATTTGAATCAATTGTCACAAATCTATCACCAATTACTTTTGCAAAGTAATTAGGTGAATCTGGATCAAATGTTAATGAATCAAATTGTTCTATAATATTATCATCATCTATTCCATTTGGATTGTTAACCCTTGCCTGTATTGAAAATGTTCCATAATCTGAACCTGCTACATCACTAGCTTGTTTTATATTCAATATACAAGCTTTCATTGATGTATTTATATCACTACCATGAGAACGAGTATAAATTCTAAATAAATTAAATCGTGACCCATTAGATATTTGTGATTGAATATACGGTGTTCTAGCAGTACTATAGGCTTGGTTACCTGTATAAGATGACTCGTTACCTATACTATCAATCGATGTTGCACCTGATTGAAAATCTAATCCACTAGATTCAACTACTGCTGATGCAGACGGATAAGGTGATGATGTCATACTTCCAGAACTATTTGCATAAGTTTTGAAAATTTTATATACATAAACAGACGAATCAGTAGTACCACTCTTTGTAGATAATGGATCACCACTAATTACTTCTGTAACAAAATTTGCACTACTTGTATTAAATGATAAATTATATGTTTCAGTAGCTCCTATACCACTTCCTGAAATAGTTAATGTAAAATCATTCCAAGTTCCTCCAGCAGCTACTGAAGAACCAGCCAAATCAGATGCACTAGAACCTCTTGACGGTGCAAGTATAGCAAGTGACCTAGTTGGTGTAGCACTATGAACAACAAGTCTTACCGAATCTGCTTTATACCCACCTAAACCAAGAACTCTAACAATCGTTACAACTCCTGCACTTTTTAAATACTGTTCTACGGTGTACGGTGTGTAAAATCTATTATCAACTCCACCAAATATTTCTTCATATTCTGAAAATGATGTGATAGCTGTTGGTGTAAATGCTGGACCTTTCTTTGTTGGACCAATTATTGCGGCACCAATTTCACCTATTGCTTGTGGTAAAAATGATAAATCTCTTTCACGGGTAAATACACCTGGCGAAACAATTCTTTCTGCCATTTTATTTCTCCCAATTAATTATTTTATATACTTAAATCTTAGAATAACATACAGTTATTCTTTTATAAGTATAAGGTAACTTTCCTAAAATATACTATTTAGGAACTTTTTTTAAATAAAATTATTAATTAGCAGATGCTTCAGGTGCTGGTGTGAAAACTCCTGTAGCTGGGTCAAGTTGACCTGGTCCATACTTCTCATTCAACTTCTGAACTAAATCTCGTTCTTGCTGTTGAACACCTTCATATTCAGTCTCAACTTCAGTTTGTCGAGCTTCCAATGCATCACTCTGTTGGTCTAACAAAATTCTTTGTACTGACAATGAACCTAACAATGCTTGTTTTTCTTGATATCCGTTTTGTAAATCCTGTAACTCTTGAAGTTCTTCAGCTGTGAATTTCAATTCATCACTTGACTCTACAACTTTTGTATCTTCAGCCATAACTTTTTCTCCTAATTATGTTTAATATGTTGTATATAAATATTGATTAATTTTTGAAAATAAAACTTTTTTTTTTAAATTTCAATGACTTTGTATATCCTACCTGTTGAATCTGAACCACTTAATTGTGCAGCTTTTGCATCAGCATCTGATTCACTATTGTATTCCCATAATTGCATATTACTTGCAGATGCAATATAAAATGGTCTTGTTGCCCAAATTGGATCTGTAAATGTAACACTTCCACTCACACTTGAACTCGGTGCTGGGAATAACTGTTTTACTACTCTAAAAGCCATTAATATCTCCGTTTAATATAAATATAATCAAATGTATAATTCCTTCAAATGGTTAATTCTTAATTTTGGTAATATTTTTGGTTTTATATCAGTTAACTCTACTACATCTAAACAAAATGATGCATCTTCTGATACATTCTCTTGATATTTACCAATTTTCACCATTCTTTGTCTAAAATACGGATATTCCATCTTTTTTAGTATTTCTGTAGACACTTTAGTGAAACCGAACCCACAATAATCCACTTCAAATGGATTTTTCTGTTTTTGGACTTCATTTGAGTGCCAAAAGTTCATAGTACCTTGTTTTTTAAAATCTTCTTCATTCCAATCTGCTATCATTACAGTATTACTCAAATCTTTCACATACCAACCTGCACAAAACTGTGATTCATACTTTAATAGTGTATTTAATTGTTGATAATTAAATTGTTGGTCTGCATCTATCCAAACTAAGTAATCAACTTTATTTATTAGTTTATTTGGATTACTAAATCCACCGCCATCAGTACACAACCAATTTCTTGCATCTGCATGTGTTCTTCCTACTACGGTGTATATCTTTCCATCTAATTGTGGACACCATTCTTGTAAGTTTAAAAATTGTGGTAATAATCTACCACTAATTGTATTATATATTGGAATTAGAAATGCGTATTTCATGTAACCTCTTTTATATAAGTATTATCTTTTTTACGTAAACCTACTTTTCATTGCGTTAAAGTTTTGACGTACTTCTTTTTAATTTTTATACTCCAAATGACTCATTATACTGCTCCTAATCTTATTACTACTATTCCTGAACCGCCATCACTGCCTGGCCGGTAGTCCCCGATCCATGCACCACCTCCGCCTCCGCCACCAGTATTTGCATCTCCATCTTCTGAAAGTACATCATTTAATGCGGCGTTACCACCTCCACCTGACCCACCTAGACCTCGAAGGGCTGCATTAGTAGTATTTGTACCACCACCGCCACCACCAGCGTAAGTAACAGATGCGCCTGTACGCCACGAATTTGTTTTTCCAGCACCACCGTCACCAGCATTTTCCCATGCTGCTCCATTACCACCAACAGCACCAGCACCTCCGCCGCCGCCAGCAGCAGAGGTTCCGGTACCTCCTGCACTTGTACCTCCATCATTCCCTTGACCTGCTGTTCCACTTCCAGGAGTACCAGAGTTACCACCTTTTCCATATCCACCACCAGAACCACCTGATCCAGTTAATTCCAATGATGTTGTACGGTAAACTTCACCACCTAGACCTCCTCCAACGGATGCAGTTAGTGAACCAAATTGTGAATCATTTCCTTTACTTCCCATAGTATACCCAGTACCTCCGCCAGAACCTCCAGCACCAACTGTTATTGTATATTCACCAGCAGAAATAACTTGGGAAGATAATTCTTGCATACCGCCAGCACCACCTCCGCCACCGCCCATACCGCCAGCACCACCTCCTCCAGCGACTACTAAAATATCACATTTAACTGGAAACATTGTTGTAAATGTTCCTGATGATAAAAAAGTATGTACACCATATTTTTCATTACTATAAGTTGTTACAGTTGCATCACTTTCAATATTTGGTCCTCCATGTGCTCCCATATCTATACTCCGAATCTTGTACGTTGTAGGTTAAAGTTTTGTAATACTTCTGGTACTGACAAAGAACGTCCTTTATATATCCTAACTATCGGGATATTAACATTTGCGTAAACACCTCCAGCCCTACCAATTTGTAAAGCATTTCCATCCCCAGAATCAACTCCTTTGCCTGTTAAATCTCCTGTTGCTTTTTGAATTCCAGAACTATATAAATAACCAGTATCACCTACTCGTGTCAAACATAAATGATACCAGTTAGTAGTTCCTAAATTCCAATATGGAGCTAATTGCCCTTCATTTGATGATGCATCAACCGCATATAGTCTAATATTAGTTCCAGTTGTAGAATTCATAATTATCCAATTTTCAGCTGACCAATGGTCTACAAATGTACCTATATAACCAGCATAATCTGTCTGTGAGGTATCATTCGCCTTCATCCACCATTCTATAGCGAAATCGCTCGTACCAAATGACCAATCAGTACTATCGGCTATACTTACATATTCATCACTTCCATTAAAATCCATACCTCCCGATATATCAGTACCGATAGCAGCTGCACTCAATGTTCCGTTATTCCCATTACCACTCAAATCAGTCCAAGTTGTTCCACTTCCTGGATAACTATTTATATCACCAGCATCTAAATAAAGAACTAAACCTTCTGTTACTATTGGTAATGGTCCATAAGTAGTTCCCATATCTATACTCCAAATCTACCACGATGGGCGTTATAGTTTTGTAATATTTCTGTTGATGATAGTGCTTTACTATAAATTTGAAGTAAAGCAATATTACCATTATACGGTGCAGTAGATGGTTCTTGTATACCTATTGAATATGTCATAGCTTCACCAGTTGATTCATTAAACCAATCTCCATTATTACTACCATATGAAAGAGTTAAACTTTGTGATACTCCATCAATATATATAAAATATGCTGAACCTGTACTTCCTGCTACTATATGATGCCACCCTCCGCCGGCTGGCCATGCACATCTAACTTTATTAGCGCCATCCCCTCTTAATGCTACATACTCTCCATCATCATTCATTAAAAGAACATCTGCTCCACCACCTGTAACAATAGCTTGGAAAATAACTCCATCTGCACCCAAACTTTCTTTGGCCCAAACAGCTATAGTTCCCTGCGTATCAGTAGCTTGTCTATTAAGATCGGGTAAATGTACAAAATCACCACTACCATCAAAATTCATACTTCCAACCCCATCAGTACTAAAAGTAGCATTAGTTATTGATCCAGTAATTGATGACGCCAAATTGTTCCAATCCGTTCCACTTCCTAGATAACTTACTTTATCAGCTGCATCCAAATTAAGAATTAAACCATCTGTTACAATTTTTGGACTATGACTGAAAGCCATTTATAACTCCTTATGAACCTTTTAGTTCATTTATTTCATTATTCAAAAGTTTAATATCATGATTTTTTAATTTTTCGTCTGCCTTATCTTTACCAATCATCTCAACCATTGTTTCGTACATTAACTCTTTCATTTTTTGCATTTCAGTATACTGTTGCCAGATAGCACCATTATGTAAGCGTTGCATACCAGTTAAACTAATAAGAGGTTTTATACCTTTGGCTTTTCCATCATCGGATACATCTCCCATTAAATCAGCTTCGACAAGAGTTTTTTCATTATATTTTATATAATCGTCAAATCTACTTTGAATAATTGCCTTTGGTGCTCTATGTATATCAAGAGTTCTAACTAATTGAGCATCATCATAATTATCATAAGCGGCGGCACTACCATCATAAAATATATCTCCATCTGCATCCACCAAAAACTTTGTAGAACCACCAGATTGGACACAAAAGATATTTCCATTGGCACTCATTGCCCCGACAGTAGCTGAAGATTTTAGATGAGAGTTAACATTACATGGAGAATTTGCACCAGTGTCTTTATCTGTTTGAGCGGCTGTTGCATTTCCTGCAATTATTATACCTAAAGTAGATGTGCCGTATCCTGAAATAGTCATTGCACCAGTGGTAGCACCTCCTTTGAAGAATCTCGCATAAGTATCAGCCTCTACTACATCTGTCATACCATGAGTAACATCAGATGATTTAAAAGCCAGTATTTCATTATCAGCCGCACCTTGATTAATGGTAAGACCAGCGGTCATATTGGCGTTTGAAGTATCACCAATAAAAACATTACCGTTTCCATGTGGATTTAAACGTACATCATAATTTGACATCGCTTCAATAACAGGAATACCAGCAATTGTATTTGCACTAAATATACTACCTGACATTTCATCTGTAACACTAAATAATCTACCAAGTGTTCCATCTACAGAAACAACTTCTGAACCACTACCTTCTATATGGAGTGATGCGGTTGAACTTCCTATAAAACCACCTGATGAACTTATATGGAGATGAGCATCTGGAGAAGTAAGTCCTGCTCCAACACCTATACTTCCAGAGTTAGTCATTGAAAAAACATGATTACCACCCATAAGATTATTATTATAAAAAGATAATGCTTTAGATGTAGCTCCACCATTAAATGCTATAGCCCATCTATTAGCAGTATCACCAAATCTCATATCAAAGTTACCAGTACTTGTTCCTGACATGAAATGAGCTTCTGTATTACCTGACCCTTCTACATCGAGTAAAGCAGTTGGACTATCTGTCCCGATGCCGACTTTGCCCTGATTATCAATTCTCATAGCCTCAGAAATACCGCCAGTATCTCTTATCTGGAAACTAATTTCAGATAATTGTGAACCCGCTGCTATAAAATTTATCGCGGCATGGGCTGTACCACTAGACCTATTGATTCCTTTAATAGATATATAACTGTTACTTACTCCATATTCTGGATTATAGAATTGGATACCAGTACCAGCATCTATTACAGTAGCTGAATATGATGTGCTGTCTGATTTTTGAATATGAAGAGGGTAACCTGGAGTCGTTATCCCAATGCCGACTTTTGGATTTACTCCATTAACATGAACTCTACCAAACGAACCAGTTGAAGTTGATGAGCCACTTACGTTGCCACCAAACGTGGCGTTACCTGTAGCTCCAAAAGTTCCTTCAACATCTAACTTATAGTCTGGGGTTGCATCTGCCCCTATGCATACATTTCCAGATGTGTCAATGCTAAATCTATTTGCACCACCACCAGTATCATCTCTGATAGAAAACCTACCATCTGCCTCAACTGTTTGTAACTGCCATTTCCTATCTACAGTACCAGTAGTCTCTAACTGAAGCATAGGAGTACCTGCTGATTCTATATGTAATGAACAATCTGGACTATCTGTCCCGATGCCGACGTTGCCAGTTGAATCAATTCTCATTGCTTCAGCTTGGTCACCTGAATTGTCTGGAGTAACAAGAAACCGTAAATCAGTTGGATAGTCGTTTGTATCCCAAGTGCCTCCAGCTAATGCCTGTACA
>Ga0080013_1005435_pt1 | contig 11876 bp, 15 predicted proteins | sample ETNvirenome_6_85_FD_69236 | JGI IMG/M metagenome (GOLD analysis project Ga0080013, IMG submission 69236) | Marine viral communities from the Pacific Ocean - ETNP_6_85 (SPADES assembly) (version 2) | ecosystem: Environmental > Aquatic > Marine > Oceanic | place: Pacific Ocean | collected 2013-06-19 | reverse complement strand
TAGACCACCCAGTTTAAGCAGTTCATTCGCCATTAGAGTTTTCTCCTCCTAGCTGTTGAGGTTTGTATAATTTCCATACCAAGGACGGGTTTCCCGGCGGTTGCTTTCGCCATTGCCTTGACCTTGGCTACCAATGCTTTACGCATCGCAGGTGTAGTGGGTGTCAATACATCGCATGGGATAAGTGTTTCATCCGTGATACTCACCTCATAACTTACGGTGAATAACGTTTTACCTCTAAGCTCTGGTGGTGGGGAGACATCCACCAACTCTCTTGACTGCTCCACAACTGCATCAATCGCCTCCTGCGGCACACCCTGCTCTGCCAACTCAAACGCCGTGACCTTGGTTTCTTCAATGCGTTTGAGTTGTTGTTCATCACGCCGCTCACGGGCAAGCTCCTCACGCTCTGATTTATACCGGGCCATCTTCCCGGTGAGAACTCTCGTTCCATTTTCAATCGGGGCAAGCATCTCTTTCTCTCTCTGCACATGGAGCTTCCATGTCGTGTAAGCCGACTCCTTCAGCGGTTTCCAATATGCCTTGATTGCCCCGGCAAGAGTTGCCCCCTCGCACACCTTGAGATCAGCCTCTTGATAGGATGAATCATCACCCACCTCGTAAAGATCGCAATACTCAAGTACGGTAGCGGCACGTCTGGAAAGGTCATGGGTCAAATCTGTTGTGTTAGGCATGGCTCACCTCTTTCATCTCGGCCCCGATCCTTGCGATTTCAGACTTAATGAACTCCAATCGATCCTGCGTCACGTCTGATGATTGTTCGTAGCCGTTGGCCTTGAGCAGTTGCACCGCTGCTTCTTGAGAAACACCCATCTCACTAACGTAATTGATAAGCGCCGTTCTTTGCGGTTTAGTAATTTTCTTCGCAACCTTGGGTTGTGGAGCATCATATGGAATATCGTCATGCTCCTCAAGTGTAGGCTGTGCCTTGGTTTCCGGCTCGTTGTGATTTCTCGCCATTGCTATTTCACCATCGTCATCAAAGGTGGGGATGTTAAGCATAGCAAGCAACCCATACCGCCTCGCATAAGTGATTGCCGAACCCTGCCCCTGCGGATCATTAGGTTTTTTATTAAGAACAGGCAGGTAGCCTCGTTTCCATTCACCCGAAACATGGGTTATTTCTGTTACCAGATACACCACCCCATCAATGGACTGTGTGGGTTGGGTAACGATTAGATCGTTGTCGAGCAACGGTTGGTTCACCGCCTGTATCACGCTGGGCAGGTCAGCATACTTCGATTTAAAAAACGGGTTAGCCTCGCCCTTGACTACACCCGTTATGGATTTCCGAGCTTCTATCAATGCCGGAATAATCTTGGTTTGTGTTTTGCTTGTGAGTTCCATAGTGTTTCCCCTTTTGTTATTTATCCAGAGCGAGGTAGAGCGTGAAGCCGACTAGCAGTACGGCCCACACGCCAAGCCCCCAGTAGATCAATTGTTCAATATCTGGATTCATTGCCCGATGCTCCACCCGTGTTCAAGTTCAATCGGATCGTCAGTTCGCCCCGAGTTGTAAAGAGCTATGTCAAGCTTGCTGGATATTTCTTGGATGTCCTCGGATTCGTTGTAAAGCGATTCGACTAAACGCCCGAGTTGTTTCGACCATTCCTCGAACGATTTGACCTCACCCTCATCTATAGGGTAGTCAAGATCGTCCGGCGTGGAATCTGGCACTTGGATGTGTTTCTCGATTTGTTCGATAATCTGTTTCGCTCTTTCATGGTGACGATTAAATTTTGAGTTCAACATATTTTGTGCCTCCAGTTTTCTCCCCGCCGCCCAGCCCGATCAACGAGGGGTAACCGTTGGCGCGGCACCCCCCGCAATACAAACCCTGCAATTCGCTTAAATTTTGGAGGTTTTTTGCAGGGAGGTAACCGGGCTGAGCTTTGGAGGAGGATGAACCACGTTTAACCCCGTGGCGAGGGTGTGCGAAAATGGACAGGCCCAAGCCGCGAGCGCATCTGGAAAGGCAGGAGCGGCCTGAGCCTGTTACAGTGCGGTTTTTAACCGCACCGTGCATGGAGTATTTCAGTTGTGATATAATTTGCATTTCCAGATGCGCAAAATTATTGACTAGACAACTATGCCATACCTTTACAAATAATGCAACCTGAATATCGATTGGGACGAGAACAGTTGCCGCATTTGAACAAATTGTACGAATATGCCACCAGACGGCCCCAGAGGGGTCAAATCTGGACGATCTGGTCAGGGCACCCAATCATATGGGTGGGTGGGATATCTCGGTTCCTGTGGCTCTTGGTGGGGTGGAATCTTTGCCTGATCCCCTTACAGGCGAACAAAAGGCGAAAATAACTATACTGCGGAAGTAGTCTTATGGTGTGGGGGGGGGATAATTGAGGTGGTATAGAATATCACGCTATCTATTTTGTTTCAGCTTGCTGTGGATGCTACCGCCACCATTAGCTGTCTTCGTAGGAGCGTGTATCAGTGCGGCTCTCGTTGTAGAGGTAATGCAGATCAGTTAGAGAGTATTCCTTTTTTTCTTTCTCTTCTACCTATATACGGGGAGACTCCTCGGACACCAAGATTTGACAGTTGGTTCTGAATCCTTCGGCTCATTTCCTGTGCGGTGTATTTTTTTGCCAAGCCCTGCAAATTCTTTCCCGTCAGCACTTGTCCTAACTCATCTGACGCTGGCTCTGGCATGACAAACTTATTTTTGAGGCCACTGATCACATCTAACACCCCACCAACGTGTTCGCCTTTCCCGACCCTTTGAACACCTTTGGCAACTTTACCCGGATCGATTTTGGATGCTTCGGTTGAAGCACGATTCTTCGCTGTTTGCGAACCACCCATTATTGCATAGGCTTCCCCCATCTCTCTCTCTTGTTTGAGGAGTCTGATATAACCTTTATACGTTTCATCGTCACCAAAGATCGCACTTATTTTTCTTTGCAATGAAGCGTTGTCCAGAACATCGGTTGGCGTGGCACTCCCACTTTTTGTGGTCAACAATTTCTCTTCTAGGGTATCAATCGCACCTATTCTAAAATGATGTTGCTCCGCTGGTGACATGGTTTCCATCATCTCAGCTATGTCAGACGATCTCATATTCTTAAACAGAAACTTTTGCCCAGATTTTAGTGCGTCAGCGTTGGCAAAGTCATCGCTCGACAATCTCCTAGCCTGTTTGTAAGCACCCCCAGAGACATCGAGCCTATCCAGTTCTTCTGTTACAGCTTTGATCTGTCTGGTAATAATTCTTACACCTTCATCATCACCCTTGTTTACAAGTTGCTTTTGCTCACGCTGTAATGCTTTCTTGAAGTAGTCCCATGTTTTTAACTTTAGACCACTAGAAACACCAACCCCGGTACTATACCCCTCGACCTCTCTCAACAACGCAGTTAGCTCTGGGTCTGTCTTGCCGACAAACTCACCACTATCATCCATCATCTCGACAGCCTTGCGGAACGCTATCTTGCCGTTGTGTGACCTCGCAATCTTGTCAATAACATCAGATTGGATGGAAGGATTTTGCTTATAGGCTTGATCGTATAACTTAGCAACATCGCTTGCATTTTGCTTCCCCTCGTACTTCGCTGGGAATTTCTTTGTCAACCAGTTCCTCACTCGATCAGCTTGACCACCACGCAACATTTCATCTTGACCGAACTCACCACGTTGCCTCTTCTCTAAAAAACTTTGTATCCTCTTGTTTCCCTTACCAGTTCTCGCATAGACAGAGTAAGCGAGTCTTCTACTATTCTCACCAACGTCCATCAACGCAGCCTCTGGCCCAAGGCTCTCTATCCTTCGCATTGCTTGGTCTGGGGTAAAACCATCTTGCTCTAGTGCTTCTGCTATTTTACGCAGAGCCATACTGTGTTGTCGGTGTTTCGATACCCTAGATAGTTGGTCTGCTAGTACTCGCCCTGTAGTTGCGATGCCCTTAACAGCCGCTGGTATTCCAGCACCCGTTGTACCACCCAGAGCCACCGCAGTCTGTGCAGAGTTTATCCTGTCTAAAAAATTTCCATCGGCTTCATTAAATGCTTGGTATCCAGCGATACCACTACCGCTCAACGCACCACGCCTCATCGCTTGCCCTAGCCGTTGGTTGTTTTTTTGTTCTAGGTGCTGTTTTACTTTCCCGTATGACGGGCGTTTAGGAACCGTCTTTAAGAACTTCCCACCTATTGTTGGAGCGTTTAACCCAGACCCAGCAAGTTTCCCCCCTAGCGCATACCTGCTGACAACATTAGCAAGTGGGTTCCCAAAGCCACCAACTACCCCAGCACCAATTGATCTGTAGGGGTATTCCTTACGGTAACGATCTCTCTCCCCGTGTATACCTGACAGCTTCTTGCCATAAGAGTCAGAGATGTTCAAATCTCTCCCCTTGTACAAGTCAAAGGGTATCTGTGCCGCAGTTTCTCCAGCCGCCTTAACCCTATCAGCTAGCCCAAAGGTTGCGGCGTTAATCAACTCGTCACTCATCCCGTAATCAATCGGGCTAGTATCGACAGGCTGTGGTGGTTCGGCAGGGGCTTGCTTGTAGTTCTCTATTGCAAACTTAAGAACCTCCTCTTCCGTTGCCCCCGGGGGGGCTTCTATCTCGTATGTGTTCCCATCTGGGGCTGTGATCTCAAACTTCGGCATCTAGTTGATCCTCTTTATTTTGAAGCCCGCACCATTCTCTTCCGGCGCAGGTGATAGGGCACCAATGTCCACCACCTCTCCATAAGTCTCCTCGTACAATTTTTGTTTTTCCTCTAAGACAATTGGGTATAAAACACGGATAATTTCCAAGTTCCGCAATAACACTCGTTGGTTTTTCGGGTTCAATGCGCCATTAACCGCTTGCAGTAATTTATTTTCCATTTCAGAAATCTGCCCTAACGCACCACCAGTCTTGGATGCCTCACGCATCTCCTGTAGTTTGTCGAAACCGAGGTTTGCTCTGATCGTTGTGAGGTAATCTTCCAACTCAGAGGCTTGTGTACTCCACGGCATCTTCTCTGCAACAGAACCAATGCCGCCAGTGGCCCAAGGTGCGGAAGCCAGTTCCTTTGCATAATCGATCCACACATCCATCCCCTCAGCCTTTCTTAACGCTTGCCGCAATAGCAGCCTGTCTTTCGGTTTGTTCTCTCTTAGTGTGGCAGCTAGGTCGCTTTGATGCTCCGCATCCTTCGCTGCTCTTATATGTGCGGGTTCGTCTTTTGGATCTAAGTCTTTGCCGACTGTTCTTGATGTTCCACCCGGCAAGGGGGATGGTTGCTTAAATGATGGCCCTATATCCAGCCACGGTTGCCCCCTGACGAATTTATGGTATTCGTTTGGGTCGTTTCGCATCGCTTCTGGCAACATTTCCCTATATTCCAGCCAAGTGTTCCACAAGCTGTTTGTGCCATCATTCATCGCATTGAGCTTACTGAGCCTATTTTTTAGCATGAGCCTGTCAGGGTGGTTTATTGGTAAGGCATTGTATGCCCCCAACACTCTTCTAAACTCACCCATCTTTGCCCCAGACCGTGACTTAACCCCTTCCAATGCCATAGCATTCTCATGCTTGATCCTCTCCTGCTCTTTAAACCCAAGTTTCCTCGGTTCACCCAATTTCTTGTATGTTCTGATCCCCGTACCCAACCCGGCTTGCAGACCTGTCCACGGGCTATAGAACCCCTGCTTGTCATAGTAACTGTTCGGATCCATCGCACTTAGGCCGCCCGAGAGCAGTGCCATGCGAGTTGGATCTTCAAACAGGTTCTTGGCTCCTCTCAAGAGTCCACCGAAAGCACCACCTATCGGGGCATACATTTTACCCATGTTTAATCTGGATGTACCTTGTGGATTCTCCGTCCATCCACTATCCTTGATAACCCCCCCCCTCTTCCCGAACTCCATGTGTTGAGGCAGTCCTTGCGGATCCGTTCCCATGCTGAATCTTACCGGGCTATTCGGATTTTTAGGTGTAGGTTGAGACCCATCCCCTAAGACTGCACCGTCACCGATGAATAGGTGTGGGAATCTCTTCCTCAATTCTGCTATCTCTTCTTGAGAAGCTTTTGGTCGAACGTATTTATTAAAATACTCGGGTGATATACTCTTAAAAAAGTCAAGTGTCTCTCTGTCACCGCTTATATTTTTAGACACGGGGCTAGGTGGTCGTGAAAAAGGTAGACCATGTTCACGATCATATCTTTCTGTTTCAGTCTCTGTACTGCCACCTCCTCCTGTGGGGATAGGTGGGCCTGAACTCCTCCCACCCTGTACAATTGCACCTTCCGGCAGTTTTCCGATTTCTGTTCCAGTTCCCAAGTCATAGATTGTATTCCCGACCACCCTGACTTTCTTGCCGTCTATTTCTGTAGTTCCCCAATTCCAGTTGCCCATAGGTTATCCTTTATTAAAACCAGTCATCCATTAATGTGCCACCGACAGCAGGTAAAAATGCCCAAGGATTGCCAGTGGCTAGCATATACAAGGACAGCGCATTACCTCCAGCCTGACCCCAGTTGCCCTCGGCTAAACCGGAACCCAGTCCGTACATAGCACCCAAACCACCTACCACATTCCCGAATGTTGCGGGAGGCATCTGCATCCCCGTGACCGGGGCGGTTGCCGCACTTGCTCCTTGCAGACCGGAGTAGGGGAGTATATTACCGGAGTAGGGTCGAGCAGCCGCTTCTATCCCCGGCGGTAAAGCCGAGTTCCAGTGAGAGGCCATTGGCTCCGCTAACATCTGTCCTACATCCGCTTGCGCTCCGCTTGCTCCTGCCAAACCCCATTGGTTCGCTGTGTTTTGCCAAGGCTCTACACCAAGCCCCAACGACATACCGCCACCGCTACTGGCTAGGACGTTACTGGGTAGGTAAGCCCGTGTGCCGGGGGCATAAAGATCATACTTAAAATTGCCAGAGGCGCTATCCCAACTCGGATGCTGCAATCCGGCTCCACCCTGCGGCAACTGATCGAGACTGCGTAGGGTATTCGTTCCAGTCATCCAGTCAGTCAAACCCGTGTAAGCATCTCCGACTTTATCCCAAGCGCCCTCTGCCCAATCACCAGCCGATAACATCCCCTTACGAAGATTCTTGCCGCCACTATACATATCCCCAATGGTGTCATAGGCTCCCTTGGTCGCAAGCATCCCCTGCATCATAGAACCTTGCCCCTGTTCTTCAGGGAGTCCGGTTGTCGTGCTTACGGTGGACGTGGGTTGACTGTAATTGTTCGTAGACTCACGCCGTTTAGGTTGTACAACAAGACCTGTGTATGGAACCGGTGTGATTTTTCTTTGTCTGGATTTAGTTCTCTTACGTCTAGACATCAACCACCTCCCAGTAAACCGGACAGGGCCGCTACCGTACCAGCCGCTTGCCCAAGACTACCAGCCAAGCCCATACCGCCACGTTGCGCCGAGGTGGTTGTATTTCCACCATAATTACCCTGAACAAGATTCATATAGTTGGTGAGCTTCTGGTCTTGTATATTCTGGTCAAATTGGTATCTGTTCACCGCTTCATCAAGTTGTTGCTGTTCCAGTTCTCTCTGAGTCATCCCAACGTCCATGACATTGCCATATACATCCACCGGGGTCTGTGACACCCCACCGTATGCGCTTAATCCTTGACCGAGCCGCTGGCCTATTGCCTGTTCACCCGACAACCCGAGTCCCATCGCACCCATTCCCTGCTGTAACGCCTCGTCTGCCCGTCTACCTCTCGATTGCTCCATCAACTGTGCCGCACCCATCTGCTGTGCTTGGGCCGAATCGAAAGCGTTCATGTAAGATCGGTTGGCAAAATCTGCAATCGACCTACCCACGTTCCCAGCCGCTATTCCACTCGCTATCTCACCACGGGAACTGCCCCCCGGTTGGTAGGCAATCTGGCTTGCCCTTAAGGCTGGCATCACTTGTTGTTGGAAATTACCGACAGCATCATTGGCAAAAGAATTAATTGCATTGCCTATGAATGGGTTCTGTGCCACCGACCCCGATAACATCTGTTGCATAATCGGACTGGCGTTAGTCTCATCAAGTATCGGCTTGTCCGTCAAGTTGCTTGCTGCTACCAGTGACTCCTGCCCATAAGGGGCCATGCCCCGAGTCGCATTGAATATAGGATTAATGTTCGGGTTCGATAACAACTCCTGATTGATGACGTTCTCAGCCCCGGCTTGCATCGCTTGGGGCCGACCAGACCCGATATAGTCCAGTACATTCTGCTGGTACGCAGTCTCATTCGGGTTGAATGACGCAATCGTTGAGCCGGGATAGAACTGCGGTTGATCGCCCTTATAACGATCCTGTGCCTGTTCAAATCCGTAGGTTAGAAAGGGTTGCTGCCCAGACCACGGATCAGCTTTCTGTATTGTTTGCGTACTTTGAGAGCCACCTCCGCCCCCCCCGCCTTTAAACCGTGCATTACGGAACAGCTTGTCAGCTATGGCACGGTCTTGCTTATCGAATAATTTATCTAAATTCATTGACTGCCTCCTCTATGTAAACCGCCGCCTAACAAGCTTCCTGTCATAGCACCCTGACCTGTCCAACCCGGGGCCGCAAGAATCCCTGTACCCGTAGGTTGCCCCCATCCTCCATACGATGACATCGGTGTAAATCCTCCAGTCTGGGCCGTGGGTAAGCTGGTTGGTGAACCCGATTGCGCTATTCCCAGTGCCTCTCTAGCACTTATCAACGAGTCACCGTAAGTTTGCATCTGACCGTACAGATTATTCATGTCACCATACAGGGTGTTCATCTGGTTCATCGATGTAACCCACGGGCTTGTGTTTAGATAATCTCCCATCGATTGAACGTAAGGGCGTAACCCGGCGAGACCCGCAAGTTGGTTCTGTTGATCCACATAGCTATCCCACGGACTGTATCGCATATGGTCACTAGCATAATCACCGTATTCCCGTTGCAGTTGATCATAGGTCTGTAGTCCCGATGTCCCTGAAGGTATTTGTCCGAATAAATTAGCCATCAATGCACCTCTCCATGTAAGTCAACCGCAACCAGATTATAAAGTTTCTCGTATCCATATTTCTCCAAAGTTCGTGTCCAGCCGTCACGGCATAACCCCTCGATACGGTCACATCCTATATCTTTTGCCCATTTCATCAACTCAGTCTGGTACTGCAACCAGTGCTTCATGTGACCCCCACCGACCACGATCATACGACACGCCTTGATCTTCGGGTACTCGATGATCTCCGTCACCAACGCCGCAACAAAATCCCGGCTCTCCATATCGATGGCAACCCACAACTGCATCGTGCGGTTATCCAACCCCTCACGGATGTCGTTTAAGTCAAGCTCACCAAATGAGTGTTCCAGCCCTCGGGCCAAGTGCTTCTCAACGTAAGGCCACATATCATCGATATACTCTTGCAGTACACCGCAACACTCAATCTCAACCTCACCTTTACGCTTTGCGAACTCTACAACTTCACCCATGACCCACTCGCATCGTAGAAATAGATACCCTCACCCGTACCATTTGGATCCCAGTTCGTTCCATCAGCATACCGGATCATACCCTGCCTCGGTCTTACCGGGGCCGCATTACTCACGTCCAGATAACCTAATGCAACCTGCTCAATCGCACCCGAGATATGCCCCAGTTCATCCTGTATGTAGCCTTGGTCGTATTCGCCCGGTGTACGTTTCGGGAAATACTTATTGACCTGTTGTTTTGTAAAATCGACCATTAAAATAGTTTAGAAACAAGCATCAGTATCAACGTGGAAATAAATGCGCCACATACCCATACTGCAAACGAGTTCAATTAACGCCCATCTCCTTAATGTCCAATCCATAACCGTGCAACCTCCAACCCACGTTGGTGCTTGATTGCACTCTGAGTGCCAAGTACCGTCCCGATACCAGACAATCAACTTTGCTCTGGCTTGATGGGTCAATAGTAATGGGCGCACTCCATGTCACACCTTCTTCGGGATGGTTGTGCGAACCAACCATGACCTCAACCGTTCCAGAACCACGCCGTTCCATATTAAGATTGACCTGTTTCACCAGTTTTACCGTATTCGGTTTATCCAGATGCAACCCGGTGCGTTCAATGTAACTGATCGCATTAGTCGAATCGAATTGGTGGGTCGTGTCCATCAGGTAGAGCTTACCCGACCCCCCTTTATTAGATAACATCAACCGGGTCTGACTCGGGTTATAGACTCTTGAGTCCCAAGTTTCGGTGTCATCGTCCCAGTCACCCGATTCCGTCCAATCCACCGCATCAGACGGGTTGACAACTCCGTGTGTTGCGAAAGTCGAATCAGTGGGCAGATCACGCACTCCAAAACTGTTTTCCTTGTAATTCCATACCACCGCACCATTAGGCCACGTTGCCCCTGAGATTGGGTAGCATATCCATATTTCGTTCTTGGGCTGGTTCAGCGCAAGGTAACTGTTCCCGTAATTATCGGCATCAATCGAGTCGAATAGATACCGCCTCATCTTCTGGGTCATCAAGGATTTAACCGACTGACCGTCACACATGAGCAAGTCACCATTCGCCAGTACGACCAACCCACCCTCAACCTCGATCACACTGTGCCGACTCAATGCACCGAACTGCTGGGTAATCTCGTAGAATCTAAATATAAACGGGGGGCCAATATAATTCATGCCCCAGATCGAATCGCTCTTGCAGATTATGAAACTATCACGCAACTGATGACCGCTCATCACATTACCCGTTGTGTCCGCTAACTCGTACTCCCCGGCATCGAGGGTAGCATCAGTCTCATCCCAACTACTCGGCACTGCGTTATGAGATGAGGCGTGTGACCATTTAATCAGGCGAGGATAATGCGTAGTCACACTGCTCACCGTCTTGGACACGTCCATCGATATCATAAACTGCTTGAATCCGGCAATCGCTTTGCAAGTCACTCCGCTGGGCCAATTAGATAGATCTTGGAGCAACTGCGGGGTGCTAAAATCCACCGGAGTCCACATTTGTGGAACGTCAGATGAATTGTTTAAGATGGGAATACCTCCAAAAACCATACCCGTCCAGTCTTGGCTTGAGGTGCTTGCGCTGTAGTTACTCGATGATCGTGTGATTTCCTTATGTGTTCCCCCTGTACCGCCTTGCGTGACGTGTACCTCTGCTGAACCACAGTACACCCAGTATGCTGCGCTCGATGTCTTCACTGGCAACATGAAATAGGGAGCTACTGCTGGCACACCAATAGCCGCTCTGTGGCCCGTGAACTTCTCCACGCCACCCTCATAGCACCTGACGTTTTGCCCACCGCTCCACGCATTAACCGGCAACGAATGCGCTGGCCTGTCATGTATAATGCCTATCTCACCCACATTGTTAATGAACATTTTACTTATCTTTCTCCGTGTTACGGTGGGAGAGTAAGTTGTTAAGAATCAACTGCTGCGTTTCTTGGACAGGTTGAACAGCGGAAGTAATGGCGCTATGTAAATCATTCTTCGTTGCCAGTTCATCCGTCCTAGCTTCGAGGGAATCGATCCTACGATGAGCGTGATCGATATTACCAAATAGTCGTTTGCTTACAAATCCTGCGATTGCCATCACAATACCCACCAGCCACCACACAACGTCAGATAAAACATTATTCAATTTCTCCACAATCCCCTCGCACTTCTTCTATTACCAGTTTACTGGCAAGATTAGTACCAGCATTAATTGCCACCGTTTCAACTAGGCCCCCGCCGCATCCACCTAAAAGGAAAGTTGCAAGCAACAAAATTTTCATTCTTCCACCCATTCCCACTTCATGCACTTACCTGAATAATAACTGTAGTTCAAGCACCGCCAGTAGCCAGTTAGTATGTAGATCAGCTCCACTATTTATCTCTAAAAGTAACT
>Ga0080013_1005434_pt1 | contig 11877 bp, 5 predicted proteins | sample ETNvirenome_6_85_FD_69236 | JGI IMG/M metagenome (GOLD analysis project Ga0080013, IMG submission 69236) | Marine viral communities from the Pacific Ocean - ETNP_6_85 (SPADES assembly) (version 2) | ecosystem: Environmental > Aquatic > Marine > Oceanic | place: Pacific Ocean | collected 2013-06-19 | reverse complement strand
GTGCCCTGCTTTTGCAATCACCCAACTATCTGCTTTATCGAAACAGTGCGGTTTTGGATTGCCGTGCTTGGTATATTCTATAAGAACAGATGGTACATTGTCAAGAACATATTGTATAACAACTTGTTTTGCTTTGACACCTTTTGGAATTTTGATGCCACATTTTTTTCTTGCGGATGTCGCTGCGACATATTCTGGCTGTAATTCAAATAATTCATAACACAACCATGAAACGATACCGTTAAAACGAGATAATGTAGATAAAGTTTTTGCCGATGAAAATCCAGATCGAAATGATTGAAGTGACTGTTCTATAAAAACTGAGGAAATATCAAACTCATCATCAATCTGCTTAAGCAATTCTTTGATTTCTCGGCCTTTGTGAAAAAGTGTTGGAAAATATTTTTTGTTTCTTAGATCCCAAGCTTCATTAAAAACAACCTTTCCATTGTTATTAATAACTGTTGCGCCGGTTATGCTCGTACTAATGTCCAAACCCAAAATCATAAATTTATTATATCAATAATCTAATTTAAGTTTAAATGTAAAATCATCATCTTCTTGTTTTCGTACAGGAGTGGCTAATTTTGCCATGGCAATAAGATTTTTATTTTTATCAAAAATTCCTATTTTTGAAATAAAAGTTTGTTTTTTAAATTCTGCGTCATATCCAACAAATGAACTACTAACAGTATTAACTATTTCTTTATTCGAATATTCAGAATACATTCCGGAGCTGGTCATATAAGTTGCCGAACTATTAACTGCTCCACTTAAAGTCGCATATGTTGGATTAGGTGAATAATTTAAAGCACCTGGATACGCATGCGCAAACATAGTAAATATATTTATTTTTTGAGCACCTTGAACATTTATTTCATAACTTGATGATACTGTTTCATAGGTTCTACGTCCGAATGCATTCCATCGCGGATTTATTGCGCCTCCGCCATCAGATACATATTTTTCCTGGTGAACCGTATTTAAATCCCACGAACCTGTTAAAACAATTAATCCTTCATTATAAAGAACAACTCCAGCTACTTTATCATCATTAGCGGCAATAGTTCCCGATGACTGAATAAGATTTCCATTTCTATTTTTATCGGTGAGTTTGCCAATTAATGAACCGGAAATATAGAATCTTAAATCAACAGTTCCTTTTTGTATTTTGCTTCCATAAAAAATTGAAGGAAAATCAACCAAAGTTAATCGTTGAGTTCCTTTATTTCCCAATGATGAAGAGTAAGCATAATCGGGACTATAATTCTTATAATAATTTAAAACGTTCTTGAGCGCATCAATTTGAGGACGAGCAGAGTCCGTATCATAAACCGTTGCTTGAATAGTTGCTGTTAACGGATAGCTGCCAGTTAATATAGTTCCAGCATCAATTCCCGCAAATTCACTAGTGCTAATCGTTCGAAACATCTCCAACGAAGAGCCCTTCGGCAAAAAAGGATAAATTAAATTATCAGCAGCTCTATTAACATTGAGTTCATATAAACTGATATTCCCAGCCGGTGTATTGGAATTTACAATTGATTGATCTAAATTGTTGTAGTAGCCATTTGGTCCATAAATTATAAAATTACAGTATGGATTTAGCTCTACTGTGTTAACCAATAAATCATTTTTTTTGAATCTATAGTAAGGCATTTTTAAAGCCTAATAGTCCAGTCTAACTCGAACCGTCATCTCTGTTGTGGGATCTTTTCGCAAGGGCTCTGAAAGCTTGGCTGTTGCCAATAATTCGTTGTCTGCGGAATAAAGTCCAATAGATGTGACATAAGAAATAGGTAAATCTGTTGATACAGCTTTAACAACAATTTCACTAGCACTTAAATATGTAGGATTAGAACTATAATTGAATTCATTATTGTGGAGTCGGCAGAAATAAATTGATGAATTTAATTCTGTTGTATTGTTAAATTGAAGATTTTCTATTCTGTGCCGCAGGGCACTACAACAACCCGTAATTCCGATAACAGAGCTGGTTAGGATGGCGTCCACGTCCATATCACCACCTATAGGATTATAAGCCGCATCAAACATATCGGCAGCTGCGTCGAGGACCCCGCCCGGGGTGAGATATCTCAGCCAAGTTGAGCCGGTTATAACAGCAATTCCGGCTTGATAGAAAATAAGACCGACCGGCGTACCCCCGTAACCACTTCTTAAAGGGGTGCCAACCAAATCAGTAACAAATAATTGACCATATTCGCCGGTTGGAGAGTTAACAAAATAGCCATCGCTTCCGCTGGAATCGTTTAGACGTATTTGTTCACTGTTAGCGACGTTGAAGGTACCATTGGCACCTACATCCAACTTAAATGATCCTTTTTTGATTTCATCTTTTTTAATAAGGCGCGCAAGATTAATAAAAACAACTTCATTCATTTTGCCAACACCATCATTCGGGTTGCCATCAACATCAAATCTTTGTATGTCGCCGTTTTTATCTGTGCCCATCAAAACCAGGGCCATTTCATTGTACATATTGATCAAATCTGTTCTTTTGCGTGGAAGCTCAACTGAACTAGACAAAGATGATGCGCTAGAAATTCCCCAAGTTATATCAAATATATGATTTGCCGAGGAACTTATATAAGGATAATCATAAACAGATTGCCATAAAGAATAATTCTTGATATTGGTCTCGGACAGAAAAGCACCGTACGTACCAGAAATTATTGTACCAGTTATTGGAATCGCTTCATGAAGAAGAGTTCTTGTTGTGGTACTATCATTATTTAAAAATGTTTTATAGGTGCTTGCCATTTATTTATCCTAATAATCTAATCTAACTCTGAGAGTAACTTCATTTGATGGATCCTTCTTTAATGGTTCTGAAACTTTAGCTGTCGCCAACAACTCATTATCTGCGGAATAAAGACCTACTGTTGTTACGTATGAAACAGGTAGATCTGTTGAATATATTTTGGTAACAATCTGGCTAGCTGATAAATACGTAGGATTAGAACTATAATTGAATTCATTGTTATTTAGACGACAGAAATAAATCGTTGAATTTAGCTCTGTCGTGTTGTTAAATTGAAGGTTTGCTATTCTATGTCTAATAGCAGAGCAACAACCTGAGATTCCTGTAATAGAGCTGGTGAGAATATCGTCGATAGACATTTCACCACCTAAAGGATTATAGGCCGCTGCAATCATATCGTCCGCGCCGCCTGCCTGGAATTCCGTTCCCCAGATTGAAGCAGTTACGACAGCAATACCAGCTTGATAAAATATGAGGCCGGCAGCAGTGTCCACGGCCGCGGCTGCCAACGGGCCTCCAACCAAATCAGTAGCAAATAATTGACCATATTCTCCCACAGGAGAATTTACAAAATAGCCATCGCTTCCGCTGGAATCGTTTAGACGTATTTGGAGGTTCATCGCGATCTCGAAGCTACTATGGGCACCTAAATCCAATTTAAATGATCCTTTTTTGATTTCATCTTTATTTAAGAGTCGGGCCAAATTAATGAAAACAACTTCATTCATTTTTCCAGTGCCGTCGCTCAAATTACCATCAATATCAAATCTTTGTATGCGACCGTTTGCGTCAGTCCCCATCAAAACTTGGGCCATTTGATTATACATATTGATTTTGTTCTTTCTTTCAATAATATTCTGACCAGTTGCTCCAGATAGAGCAGAAGCTGTAGAATACCCTACAGTTAAATCAACGATATGATTGGCAGAAGAACTTAAAAAAGGATAATCGTAGACAGATTGAAACATGCCATGGGCATAATTTTTTATGTTATTCGCAAGATTCCAGGTAGTACCATAAGTACCTGAGAATATTGTGCCCGTTATGGGAATTGCTTCGTGAAGCAAAGTTCTAGTTGTCGTTCTGTCGTTGTTTAAAAATGTCTTAAAAGTGCTTGCCATTTTTTTATCCTGTTATATTAAACTTTTTTGATAAAACGAATAGGAATATCAATTCTATATCCAGTTGTTACACCGGTAATTCGTACTGAAGAGTCAATATATTTGAAAGACTGCGTTCCGCCGCCGGTGTTAGTCATAGTGGCTGTGCCCCCTAAACGATCAAATAAGCTTTGGCTAGTGTTTAATTCCAAAGAAGCTCTAATCGCAAACCACAAGCGAGTACCGCGTGGGCCGGCAATAGGCGAATCGGCATCAACGCCGGTGGGTGGCGTACCTGTTACGGTTCCATAATTCGAATCAAATAAAGAAGTATTAGTATTCTTAGAAACATAATAGCTGGCGATCCTATCATCATCAACAAAGTTAACATCTACTAATTGCATTGTCGATGATCCGCCGCTAAAAACTCCGCCGGGAGTAGTTATTTTGCCCAAACGATCATCAATTTCAATCATATACTGATTTTCGATTAAATCGGCATCCAAAGAGAACGTACTAGGAATTTTAGAAGTATCTAGACCCTGGTCATTGGCGATGGCTGTTGAGTTATTCGGCGTTCCATCATTAATTGGCGCCCCATCTCCTTTTATAATTCCTGTAAGACTTGCTATTGAGGTCCCGGGATCGCTATCGTAGGTGACGTCACTGGTATCTTTATCTACGGTAACCACGTACATTCCAGTCGAAGAATCCGAAAAAGCAGACCCGACTCCAGTAAACGTCTGAGTGCCTTCTAACATAGAGTCGCTATTCACCAATTTAATAACAGGCAAATAAAGTAGATTATTGCGAGGAATGGTCATTAATTTATGTTTACACGACCCGATATTGTTGGTAAACGCTTCTAAAATCGGCGTAGTCAAAATATCTAAATCGTAATAAGCTGATCCTGATGCGTTATTTTTATCGTATTTGCCATAATCAATTTCATCATCAGCAACAGCAAATTTTGTAATTTTAAAAGACCCGTCTCCGCGCGCCAAACGTTCGCGGCCTAAGTCGGTCAATACGGCGTCTAATATAATATCGCCGGCGTTATTTAAAAATCCCATCTAAGTTCTCCAAATTATAAATGATTGTAACATAAAAAGTCTACTACTTTTAAATAGTCTTTTTGTTTAATATTGACTATTTTTCTAATACTGGTTTTTTGAATCTCAAGTGTACATCAACTTTACGCCCAGTTTTTGACGAAATTAGACGTACCTTAAATTGATTGTATTCGTTCACTGAATTCGGCTCAAATCCAAATATACTTTGCTCTTTTATTCCCAATGGAACAAATTCGGCGTTATCATTAAAGTTCTCTAAATAATCTTTAATCGAGGCCTTGATCTCCGGATCATCAAAGTCCATGCCACTATTTTCTGGATCCTGATTAATTAATGATTGCTCTATATTTGGCTTTATCAACAAATATTTTCTGAATGGCCTTGTTGGTATTCGCGCGGCAATTTGTTTTTGCGCATCAAAATAGCCGATGTCATATGTTTTCATTATAAAATAAATCGCACCATTATTGTTAACAGCTTGAATTTCATAAACATCAGTCGGGTTTGAAAAATCCGGAGCATTTGAATAATTGTAACTATCAGATAATTGCGACTGGAAATTTACTCCCCACTCAGAACCTTCATGTTTCGCGTCGTTCGTTCTAAAAGTATACCAATATTTTGTGTTTGGTATAATAGCGTCGATCAAAGAGGGTGCGCCTTTAACTGCTGATAGAGTAACTTTCTTGCCAACGTTTTCAATGCCAAAATCAGAATAACTTGTTGGTCCATTTGGAAAATCAAATTGTGAAATCCTAAACATATCAAAACCAGTTATATCTCCCTCCGATCTAAAATGAACTTTGCCCGACGTTCCAATCTGAGCATTTTGTATTTTGTCGACATCGTCGGGTAAAATTGGAATATAATCATCATAATAATCATCCATGCTAGCATTCAACGATATCATAACTTGACTATCTTTATTACGATAAGGAATAAAATTAACATCCGGAGGAGTTGGAGGAAGTTCTTGAGCATATACTGTTTTGGTACTAGTATAGGGAATCTCAAAAAGCATAATAGATACATCATCTACAACATTTATATGCGCTTGCCATGCCCAGTGAGGGTCGCCAGTCTCAAAAGCTTGTTCTGTATTTGCGCCATATCGATATCTATTTCCCACCACCATCTGTACAGCAAAAATTTGATAAGAATATTTTTTGGAATATACAATTTGAGTATCAATTAAAGTTGCTTCATCTAGCTGAGAATCATTCAATACATAAAAAGACTGGATTAATTGACCAGCTCCATCTCTTTTTTCAATTCTGTAAAACAACGTTTCGTTATAACATGTTTTGCCGGCAACAATATCGCTGTATAAGCGTCGATGTTTTTTTACAAACTCGATAAACATCGCCTTGAACATGCTTTTATAGATCAACTGTATTAAAGGATTTTCAGCAAAAAATTCAATTTCTTGATCTGAGAACTCTTCTGAGCCTACGGAAATTGTTTTATTTTGTATAGAAGTGATATGTCCAACCAGATTACTCGATGGATTTAGATTCTGGATACCCTCGGCAAAGTTATCAAAAAAGTATTGTTTTCTAGAAGAACCCGCTGCGTTAAGAGGAAAATCATAACTTTCCATAGCTCCATAATTGGTGCTCTGAAGGCCAGGCGCTGTTATTTCTTGAGCATATGCAGTAAGAGTTGTGGTTCTTTTTTTCGCCGCGGCGGCGGACGCGAAGGTCACGCTCTCAAACGCATAAGAAGTATCTGGATCCACAAAGGCAATATAATCAGAAACCAACGGCAGAAATAAATTGGAATCGTGAAGAATATCTGCCATTTTTGTATTAATATCTGTGTTGAAATTTATTTCATTATAAAATGGAAATGATGATTTATACGTGGTAATATTTTCATTCTTAACAGCAGAGAGAGGGAATATAATATTTTTAAACTTTTTTGCTGTATTGCGCAGCGATGTATCATCAAAAAGTGCGGTGCCGGCAGTTTCAGTTTTAAATACATGTCCCCACTGTCTCAAATATTCATTTCCGGAAGTACCTCGCGGGCCGCTAATTTCGGGCATGTCCCCCTCTACTAGCGCCACAGGTCTTAAAATATTTATTGGCAGACGACCACCAAGAGTCGAATGATTAAAATAATTAGAATCAGTCTGAAGACTTTGAACAATCTCTATAGCTCCGACGCCATTTATTTCATTTTGTCTTTCGGCGAGAATAACATTAAAGTTAGGTAAATATAATTCTGCTTGTCCGTGTGTTTCATATTTTGATTCAGCGACGTCTTGGCCGGCAATGAAGCCCACAGAACTAAACAATTCGGCTATAGCTTGTGTGGCTGTCTCATATTCTTCTTGATAAAAATTATATTTTGCCTCTACGTTTCCAAACAAAATTCTAACATTAGCGGCCGTATCTCGTATGCTAGAATCTGCGGGTGAATCAAAAATAAAAGCATGATCTACAAAACCAGGTGCGGGAATAGTAGCTTTAATATTTGGCTCCTCTTTGATTATATCATAAAAAGGAACGCCTAGGCCTTGTATTCCGGCCATATATTTAGTTTTCCATAATTCTTGTTGTGACCCAAACTGTTTATCATCGGCCGCGACATCGAATTTATTATATAAAGATTGCCAGTTATCGCCCTGTTGACTAAAAACAAAGCCGGCCCAGTCTTGAAGTGTCGTTATCTGTTTCTCAATTGGCCAATTATCTTGCGGACCTCCGAGCAAATATGCTTTTTGGTCCTTTAATTCGGAATCTTGATGTTCTTCTGACCAAAACCTAACATTAATCGCGGCAACATCTCGAAATATTAAATCTTTATAAAGATCTTTGTAGAGAGAAATGGAGGATGGAACACATGTGTATTTAACACAATTACTATATTTATAAGGCTCCAGAGAGAGGCTAGAAAAAGAAGAATCTACGTCTCCGGTCGTTGCAGGATTAATAAATTCATGTGTACTGGTGTCAGGAGCGTCAGCGTCATAATTTCCAGAATCAGGATTATTTTGTGGAGCGGTACCTCTATAAAAAAACTTTCCCAAATTATAGCGCAACCAATCGGTTGCTTCGATTGTATCGTTCGTCGCCGTAGCACCCATTTGAGCCGCCACTGTTTCGTAAGAAAGTTGTTTAAATCCTGGCGCCAAAGGAGGCAAACTTAAAGAATATGCTGCTTTTTGAGTTGCTGCGGTATCAACAAACAGAGTTTTATTTCCCATAAAAGCTGGGGTCGGCTGCGAATTATCTGATGCTGCGTTTTCTGTACCGTCGTTTGACATTATTTATACCTTACCATAAATATATAGAATTGTTTCATAAAACTTAATAAGGAGAACCACCGGGAGGATTATTTCCACCGGGCATCTGCTGCTGTCCTGGAGCTTGTTGTTGTCCTGGGGCTTGTTGCTGCGTTTGAGATGGAGTATAAGTGTCGGCTTGGCCTGGCTTAGAAACTCCTTGAGAAGACTGTTTTCCTGTTTTTCCTGTTATAACTTCTATTTTAGCCCAGTCTGCGGGATTATTAACTAATATATTTGTTACCATATCTTGACCCTGGCCACCAATTATATCTTGAGGGCCTTGTTGACCGCCTGGAATTCCCATATCCGTTTCTTTCGTTGCGCCTTGGCCCAAAACTTTATCAATATCATTAAATTTATTATCATTATCTTTCCAGGAACCCCCGCCGCCAGAACCGGGGGCCGGCTGTTGACTTGAGCCGGCGCCATTTGTTGTTTCTGGTGTTATGGGCTTATCATATATCATCGGAGGATCAACAAAGACCATAGGATTAATAATAAAATATTCATTAAAAACAGGTAATTCTAAAAATTTATTATTTTTTATACCATATTTTTGATTTGTGTACGGACTTAAACGACATATTAAAGCTTTGCCGGCGCCGCTGGCATTGGCAAAATTAGTAGCAGTCAAGCGTTCCCATACAGGATTAAATAATTTATCAAAATATTTTAAGTATGTGATTTCGGTAACGTTTGAATAATTAAACCACCACCAGCCAAATGTTTCTAAACTTAAAGAATATTCTTCAAAATCTTTTAATTTTAATTTAAGTCCGTCTTGGCGCAATGCTTCTTTAAATAAATTTTTGAGCCCGGGCTGAAAATTGAAAAATAAAGATTTAAGCGCTGTTGGCCATGTTGTAGAAGACAAGAGCACATTATGAAAATCTGTTGAATCGGCGTATATCTGTAATTTTTTATTGTCTTTCAAAATAATTTTATTTAATAAGCCAAATAATAAAGAATCTAACTGATCAGTTGTTTTGATATCAAATCCTACATTTGGCATTAAGCCGCCAGTAGGAGATTCATATATGGTATTTGCTTGATAATATTCTTCTTCCGGATTTATTTCGGGGCTCGTTGTTAATTCAGAAACTTCGAGTTCGCTAAGAGGTGCTCCGAATGGATGAGATGTTTGCTGCTGCGGATCATTTCCCTCGGAAGAATCTAAAAATTGATTTAAAGTAGTCTCGGGATGATTTGATATCATCGCATCATTTAAATATCCTAATTGTTGTTGGATATCATTATCAAAAATAACTCCGTATGTTGAAAGTATGGATAATAGTTTTTTAACTTGATTTAAAACATCTTGTTCATAAAGAGTCTTTATGGTTCCCTCATTATAATTTAAAATATAAAACTTCAGTATATCCAAAATAATAGTTTTGTAAATATTGTATCTCTGATCGTGAGGATATATCGTATCTCCATGGTAATTGTCAGTTCTGTATACCTCATTTTGTACCTTCGTAAATAATGGTGTAAGGTATGATGTTCTGTAAAGGGAAATTTTATAAAAAGAATCAGCATCCGAATATTCTTCAGTGCTGCGATTAAAATATTTGTCAATCTCTGAAATCGTGCGGTTTTGGAATTCTTGAGAATTCATTTCACGAATTCCGGTACCTCCCTGCGTAGCAACTGAAGAGAAAATATATTCATATCCTGTATTTTTAAAGCTCTCTAAATCAACAATAGCTGGTATATTTTCGTTTATAGTGATCGTATCATGTAATCCAGAAGAAGCCTTAGAAGCTACATTTGATAAATTAGAATCTGTTAAAGCAACGATAGAGCCTTCTGAGGCTTGGATCGAATCAAAAACTATTTCTGCTTTTCCGTCTGTGATAATTGTCTTGGTAAATTTAAGAATATCTTTATTTATGCCAGATATATCTTGAAATTTATAAATAATCGTGTCAAGAATTTTTGCGAGCTTAAGTAGGCCTTGATAATTTCCCGTTGTGGGATGTGATATAACATTAAATTTATCATAAATTTTTTCCAAAAGAATATTGGCTGAATCACCAAAACTAAAAAGTTGATATACTTCCCCTATCCACGCCAAACACAATAAAATTGTGGTACCGGCGGCGACGACGCCGTCATGACTAATAATATCATTTGAATAATCTGCCTCAATTGCTTCCGCATTAAACCGATCTGTCAAATCATTATAATATTTGGGCAAATTACTATTAATAAAACTGACATAATCATTCAATCTTTCTTTTGCGCCAAGCAGGCCGGCCAACTTCATTTGAAGTTCTTTTTTGATTCCATCTTCTATTACCAGTTCATAATAATATTGATATTGGCCATGTTCTTTGTCGGTGAGGAAAGGATCTTCGAAAGATAAAAACAAAAAAGAACTTTCCAAAACTTCATCATTGGAAAAATTTAAATTACTTATCTTTTTTAATCCGTAAGATACACCGGTTTCTGAGTATCTAGCCACTTGAACAGGAATCGCATCTGTATAAGAATTTTCTATATCAGCGTCTAAAACAAAATTAATATAACTATTTTGATCTTCGACCCGGGTACCTAATTTATTTTCTCCAGTTTCGTTTAGGCTTACTCTTTTTCTAAAAATATTAAGTTCTACTATTTTAGATTTATCTAATATTTCTTTGACCAGTCCTCCAAACTTAATTTGATTATGGGGAATAGGTGTACCCGATGCCACTTTCGATTGAATAGAATTTACAGTATTCTTTACATTTTTAGCGATCGACCTAAACAGTGAATTATTAAACAAAATTTTGGATCGATCAATGGCTAACAAATATCCAGCTCCGCCGTCGTTTAAGCGCGACATAAAACTGTGACTATATGTTTCTTTGGGAGGCTGTCCCATATTTGAGCCAGCTATTTTTGGCTGATTGCTAATTGTGGTAATAAAATCATATACACTTTCTAATTGATATAAATCCTGGAGAAAAACTTTTTCAATTTCTTCATCGTCTCTAAGATCTATAATTTTTGTATTTGGAAGAGATAGCGTCTTCAAAACAACATCGCGATTTTCTGCAGGAACAGAAGTATCTCCATGTTCCAATCCTGTCATCAAGTGAACAAAAGTACCATCTGCGCGATGCATCGCATGATAATCTCCAAACCAAAGTTTATTATTGTCGGCTCGTTGTAAAAGATAACTTGCGTTGTTTAATACACCATTTTGAAAAACAATAATAGATGAAACTGCTACCGATGAAGCTTCTTGGGTGATATCATCCAAAGTCGACATTATATCCCCAAGTCCATCACTGTCACTAAATGTAGAAGATATTTGATTAATTATCGCCTGGGAATTAATACCCGTGGAAATGAGATATCCTAAATAATTGGGATTTTTATTTTCATAATGATAAGGATCCAAACGAATTGGGATATTATATGTGACAGTCCCATCAGCTAAAGTACCTAAATATTTTTCTCTTTCTCGTCCTTCTGCGGCATTAAATTGTTCTAGTTTATCTAAAATACTAATTTCACGCATTCGGCTCGCAAAAATTGAAGAAAAGCTTTGGTTTTGTGCAGCAGACACCATAAATTTTTGAATATCACTGGCGTATATGGGCTGATTGGCGCCTATATTGCCGTGATTTCTAACCAAAT
>Ga0080013_1005432_pt1 | contig 11884 bp, 24 predicted proteins | sample ETNvirenome_6_85_FD_69236 | JGI IMG/M metagenome (GOLD analysis project Ga0080013, IMG submission 69236) | Marine viral communities from the Pacific Ocean - ETNP_6_85 (SPADES assembly) (version 2) | ecosystem: Environmental > Aquatic > Marine > Oceanic | place: Pacific Ocean | collected 2013-06-19 | reverse complement strand
TGTTCTACTGCACCAATATCTTCATAAAGAACTACACACATTTTCTTACCAGGATTAACAGGATCTTTCTGTAACTCATGTCCTGATACTTTTTCTTTCTGATTCTGTGCTACATCTCCTATCCTTGGAGCATTTGGACCAGGACAATCAGGATCTTTTGGTCCGGTATCACCTGTGTCTGGTGTCTCTGGACTGTCTGGTGGTTCTGGTGGCGGAGCAATAGGTGGTACTTCCTGTTCTCTCTGGATTATTAATTGTTCTGGTTCATAATTCATCGCATCATAGGATGGATATTGACCAGCAGGGCATATTGTCATTGCACCTTCAGGATCATCAAGTACTAAATTTCTATCCCAAGGTTTACCATCTCTCCTATTATCTTTATGCATGGTAACACAACCAGGCATATCTACAATAGGAAATCCAATATAATTTGTTACAGGATCAAAGTTAGGAACATACGGTTGTTGTATCTGCCATGAAGGTATGTAATGAGTACCAACAGTCTGTACCTGAATATTTGGTATATTACGAATTGGATCCATTACCATTCACCTTCTTAATAAATTTCTTCAAGACAGGTCCAGTTGTATCAGGAAACTGTTGACTGAAATATTCATTAACTCGTTTCTCAACAAGTTCTTTCATCCTCACATCTCTCTTTTCATTCAAAGAATTATATCTCATTTTAACTAATTGAAAGGAGAAAAGATTGTATGATGAAAATAAAAATGCAAATACTGCAAGATAGTGAGGTATCTTTCCACCAAAAAACTTCTGAATAGGACTCTTTGCATTAGGATCCTTCAGAGGTTTTTTAGGTTTTGGCATCATAGTATAAGTCATGCTAGTTCAAACGTAACACGCATGTTCTTTTTCACAATCAGTCAACTCTGATAATTTTGCAAGCAAATCATTTACCTCATCATTATCAATATACGGAGGATGATGTGCTAAACATTTAGCAATTATATCCCATTCATGTTTTGTAATCATCATTCCCCCACAAGTCGGACAAATATTTTTTTCTTTTTTATTTGCATTCACACCTGCTTTCTCAGCAGCATACATTGAGGCATTAACTCTTGCGGAAATACTTTCTACCAAGAAAAGCAGCAGCAACTACCACAACTACAATGCCAGCACCACACCAAGGAAATCCACCACTGGTTTCTTCTGGTACTACTGGTAATTCTGAAGGAATCTCTATAATATCCTTAACTGCTGGCAACTCATCAACTGCCATAAAAAATTGATCTTCAAACGGATCATGATGAGCTAAAGTGAATTGGCTCTCCGACGGATGATGATGAGCAATTAAAACTTCTTTATAATGAGAATGGTGCATGATTTCTTCTCCGTAATTGATCAGAGGAAACTTATCTTTATGTATTTATCCTATCTAATTTGTTAAGATTCCGTGCTGTTGAAGTGCAGTTTTAATTTTAGCAACTTCTTCAGCAAGATTGTTTTCAGTATTATCGCTAAAGAGTTCTCGAATAGATTCTTTATTATCAGCTACATCTTTTTCAAGACGTGCAAGTGCTGGAAACACATCATTCATCTGAGCTTCTGCTACTTCCTTTTCTGTTGGTTCCATGTTTAACCCTCGTATAGTGTGCCGAATGATCTACGAATCTCACGTAGTTTCTCAAGGTTCATATCCTTTTTGCCTCCATCATATGCATGAGCATACCCTTGTGTAATCATTTGTTCGTTGAGAGACAACTCTTCGTCGCCCACGTATAACCACCCAAGAAGCCTACCATACTTCCCAACGCCGCCGTGAAGCTCAGTACGAACAATGAGCTCATCATCGCCAGCAAGAACATCTTCCAGTTCCTTCTTGAGCCAGTTTGTTGCATCTATCCCCAACTCCTTCTCTTCTAAATTCCTAGTTCTCTTCTCCGGTGTATCCACTCCCGCTACTCGTACTCGTTCCTTTTTGTAAAGGTCGAAACCAAGATCTATCGTCACGTCTATCGTATCGCCATCCAATACTTTGTTCACTTTGATCACTCGAAAGTTGTAACAACTCTTCCGACTCGGTGGTGTCATCGCACCCATGTTCCATTTCCTCGTATTCTAGTAGTGAAGTATTTATAGACTCATCTATTGGAGTACGATTCTGTTCTGACTTCCAATCCCTCACCTTCTGCATCCATTCACCAGCACTCGGTTTAGCATCTGCCTTTGGTGAAAAATATCCTGCTCCAATAACAGCAAGAACCACTGTACCCAATAGGGTAACAGCGGCTACTACTTTCTCATTAGCACGGACTCTTTCAGTCAGTTCTTTTTGTTTCTCTATTAGAGAATCTACCTTAGTATGCAGTACAGCAACGTGTGCATCATACTTCAGATCGCTCAGTGTCTTGTCGCTCATCACGCATCTCAAGGTATGCTTGTCTCAGTATATAGTAAACCGCATACCCTGTTCCTGTCAACCCAATGAGACAAAAATAGATAACACTCCAAACAACTGATGGTAGTTCTTCCATTAGGTTACGTGAATAACGCCTTTCATACCAGCACCAGTATGAGGTTCACACTGGAACTCATAGTCTCCTGGATTATCAAAGGTTACCAGAATCTCTTCTCCACCAACAAACATTAAGTCTGGGTGTGATAGTTCTGGATGATCTGATACTACCATGTTGTGAGGTGGTAGATCTCCATTAACAAAAGTAACTGACTCTCCTGCAGAGATTGTTACTTCACTAGGTTCAAAGACCAAGTTACCACCGGAACCCATCTGGATTTCTGTGGCATATGCCATTCTAGGCATGAACAGAACTACTGCAGATATTATCATTATCCACAGAGTCTGTACAAATGTTTTCATAAAGTTGTACAAAATAGTGACCCTTCATTCTGTATGCAGTCTATCGCATTAGGGTGACTATGTAAATATTCTACGTCTTGAACTGCTTGACTTCTTGCTTGCCAGGAATCCTCTGCGTATTCGCAAATGGTCTGATGATGCCTAGTTGCATCCAAGTATTGAACTGTATAATGTGACATTAGTGCTAGCCGTGGGCTCGCCAAGTATGATACAATATTTAGTTCACTTATGTGTAATATTACCTATTCTTATGTTGAGTCCCGGACACTGTTAGGGTCTGGAAACCTAACTCCTTCGCAATCAGGTTTAGAACAATAGTAACGTCCTTCCCCTTTGTTTGGTGTTAGATACTCTACCTCAGAAGCCCATTCATCCATTGCTTCTCTGACAATGGATTTGATTTCATTACGAATATAATCTTTTTGTTTTTGACGACGCTCTTTAAAATTAAACATTATAATAAAATAGCTCCAATAACAAACCCTTTAGCAAATGATATACATAACATTTGATAATCAGTTAGGTTAAACTTGTCCTGAAATTTACGGGCAAGTTTTCTATCCCACTCTACTACCTTATCGAAATACTTTTTCATTTTACTACTGGACCTACTACAACATCAGCACATAGTGAAGCATCTGGTGATTGAGGACTGATGGAAACACCATATCTTTTTAGTTCGCCACAAGCCCTAATACGACCCATAGAATAATCTAATTTTCTATTCTCTAACATTTGTTCTCTCATAGCTCGACTGGGACCTTCTGGTCCACTAACCAAAGAAAGTCCTGCTACAACTGCAGTTACTATAGCAACAACATTAACTGTTGTTTGATTTAAATACTTTTCCATTAGAATAAATTCTCCTCCTGTTCAGTTTCTATAACACAATCAGATTCAGGCATTGCTACACAGAGAAGTGTATAACCTTCTTCCAATTGGTCGTCGTCTAAAAATGATTGTTCTGAGTTATCAACCGAACCTTCTAGAACCTTACCAGCACATGATGAACATGCACCTGCTTTACAAGAAGAAGGAAGGTCTATACCTGCTTCTTCAGCCGCTTCAAGAATGTATTGATCAGCATCACACTCGACTACTGTATCAGTACCGTCTGGTGAGCGAAGAGTAATAGAATAAGACATATTAAGTTTACAAGTCGATGATATTTATTATACCATATTATTCAGGTTTTTTATCTTTCTTTGGATCCAATGTCTCAGGGATGTCTGCAGCAATAATCTTCAGTGGCATCTGTTCAATTCTAATTGTCTGAACTGTTCCACCACCATTAGCAGCGGCAGCCTTAGCAGCAGCATCCATCTTCATTGTCCCATCACCTTTCTTAGATGCTGTCTGAATTCCAAAGCTAGCCAAAACCCCAGTAAAAACTGAGGCTATAAAAGTCGGATCAATTTTCTGTTGTGGTAACCCAGGTATAGCTACGTAATTTAATGTTAATATTCCGCCGGACCACACAAGTACTCCGAGCCTGACCATACTTGAGAGAAGTGCTGCTTGCTCTGAAGCATCTGGAAGAAGGTTGTCTTTTAGTTTAGCAAGAGGACCTTTCTTTTTCTTCTCCTTACCATCAACAACTACTTCTTCTTTAACGTCACTACGAACTTCAGGCATGAGAGAAATAGAATAACTATTTCTTATTTAGAAAGTTGGAGCACTAGGAGCAGCGGCTTGTGGTGTTGGATTGGAAAGATCATTAGCACCAGTAGGAAGTTCATCACCACCCACTCCACCAAAATCACCTACAGCACCACCAGCACCACCAAGTCCACCAAGTGATCCTAGAACTGCTTCCTGTACCTTTGCTTTAACATCATCTACTATTGCGTCCTTATTAACGAAAACGTAAGCACCACCGCCAACAACGGCAAGAGATACAACAGCAGACGACACAGCAAGTACATTTACTATTTTTTGCATGTTAGATAACCTAATTCTATGTATTGTCATGTTTGCCATTATAGTACGTATCGTAATAATTGACAAGTCCTGACGTGGTACTATATTTACACGACCACTCATGAGCACATTCATAGATTGACTGTGCAGGATTTGCTTGACCAAATCTACCCATAAGTAATCTCAAGGAGTCTTGTCTCAACTTAAATTGAGCCTCTGTTATTTCTGCACCCAAACTATTAAAATACTCCTGTGCTTCACCACATACTATTGTATCTGTCTCATCGTATGTAATATTATTGGGCATTAGATAAGTCCTAAAGAACCAGCGGTCATTCCTATACTAACAAAGAAACCAAACTCTAGCAAGTCTCTAGCAGGAAGAATGGATATAAGTAAATGATTCATGCTGGATTTGAAGCAGGGACATACACGGGTTCCATCATACCCTTACCACCACCTCGATCATCATCATCGTCATCAGTAAACCCACCACCACCAGCAGCTGCCCAGAATCCCAATAGAATAATTACTGGAAAAAATGGAAACACTAATGCCCATATTGGATTTACTGCTTCTGTTGCGGCTTGAAGTTCGCCCATTTGTTTTGATTTGAGAATAAGATAGGAGTAATTATTTAGTTTTGTAACAGTTTAGAATACGCCCGGTATAATTTGCCCGGTCACAGCATAAGAACCAACCGCTGCCCAAAAACCAAGCATTGCCCAACGTCCATTAGCAAGTTCTGCTTCTTTACTCTGGTCAACATCCATAACTTCTATCTGAGGTTCTGTAGCGAATGCATTCTGTCTGCCGCCGTCTTCTGTAGTAACAGTCATAATAGTGTTAAGAAACGTAACAATATTATATAGCAAAGATTATATCTTGTCTAGTAATTTATACTCATCTCAATACATATTGTCTTCCTTATATTGTTTCAATTCCTTTACCCACTCCTGTCTTCCACAGAAACCATGTGCATCATACTCAGCACCAGCATGGTAACTGGTATGTAATACTTCAATGAAAAGAAAAAAACCAATACACGTCATTGGTATCATCCATAAAGGATGCCCAATGACTTCACAAAATTCCTTATAGTAATCTTCGAATTTCATGGTACCTTAATTGTGTTGAGGTTTCTTCGCCCCTGGTATAGAAACCTCAAAAGATTACTCCAGAGCAGTCTAGGTAGCGACCTTGACTTATATATTATAGCATAAAAAAAGGGACCGTAAAGGTCCCTTTATATTTTATCTGATGGAGATCAGAATGTGAACTTAGCACCCAGCTTAGCACTCCAGTCGATTTCGTCATCGCCATTGGAAGCTTCGTCAGTAATACCAGCGAGTTCGCCGTATACTCCAAGGTTCTCAGTAGCAGCAACGTTAACACCAACTTTACCAGAGAACTCAGTCTCAGATCCGTCAGTTCCGTCAACTGCTGTGAAGGCAGGACCTACTTGAGCATAGAAGTCAGCATTGTCGCTGAGTGATCCTTCATAACCGATATGAAGATCTGTGGTTGCAGCATCATACTCTCCGTCAGGATAACCGATATTGCTTTCAACGTTCACGTAAGGACCAGCAAAAGCGGCTCCAGCGAGAAGGAAAGGTGATGCAGCTAGTGCTGCGATTGTTGATTTGATAGACATGATTGTTTTTTATATCTCGCAAGGAAAAAACCCTACGGATGATAGCACCCCCGACAAGGGTACTGTTTACATTCGCCGCAGGGTTACGATAATTTCGAGTCCTTTGACTTTAATTAAACTGTCACAGTAAAGATGTGCCAGTTCCATATTATTTATGTTAACATATGTTTAGAAAGGTGTCAATATGGGACAGACGGAAAGGTGGTTGTCACTCTCGATCCATAGTTGCTTGCTCTTCTTGCTGCTGTTGTGCTTGTCTGTTTTCGGTTATCCGACCCAAGTAAGGATCATAGTTCATATAATCTGCAAGATCAATCCCTCCACCATTCTGAACCCAGAAGTTACTCAAGGCATTATAATTCCCTTCATGGAAAGCACCAATGTGTTCTGGATGGATACTAGAACCCAACTCTGTCCTATAAACTAGGAGTGGCATTGAATAAGTATTACCTGAATTATAGATTAAATCATCTGCAACTGCACGAGGTCTAACACCATTATCAATCTTGTATTTGTTCTTACGGGTATGGAACTTTAATAGTTTCTCTGCATGGTGTCTGTTAATTAGATAACATGCTGTAGAGAAATCATTTACAAATCTCTTATGAAGTTTAACATGTATATCACCCGTACATATAATAGCAATCTGTACTACATCCCAGTCATAAGGAAGGTGTGAATACCATTCCTTCCAAGTCCAATTCCAAAACCTAATCAATTCTAAACTACAATCATCTTCCATCATGATTGCATAAGGACTATCAGATGTTTCCATCCAATGTTTAATTGCTTTTAGATGAGAAGTAGTACATCCTATCTCACCACCACTCATATTCTCTGGATACTTTCCTGTAAGAATATCACTTAAGTCATCATCCCTACCATCATAGGCAGAGATACGTGTTACCTTATCTTCTATTTCCCAGTACTTAAACTGGTCAGACATGAACTCCCATCTCTCTGGTTGACCATCAAGATTGATACAGTAGATAGGTCCTATACCTTGTAACTTAAAGGCAGACTTATTCTTGTCTAAATGCTCATTACTCATAAGTCAACATAACAACAAGGTTCTATAGGAGCAGGGTCAAAGATAATTCTCTCATCAACCTGACCCTTCACAGTATCATCTATACAGTATACCTTATACCCTTCTTCTAAAAGTGCTAAGGCAAGGTCATATGGACGACTCTCTGTAAGGATATCTATACCTGGTTTGTAAGTCAAGTACTTGAAACAATAAGGAAGTTCATCAGGATTCTTATTAAGATAATAGTCTCTTAAGAATTCAGAGTGTTCATTATTAAAGTTGTCTGTTGTCTCACCTATACTATTATATACTCCAACCTGTTGTGTGTATGCTGAGAAGGCACGATTGTCTCTAGGGAAACAAGGTCCACCAAATCCAAAACCAAACCCAAGATACTTCCTACCTATCCTATCATCAGAACCAATTGCTTTTAATACTGTATCAACTTCATCTTCCATACCAGACTTAATCATTACCTGACCAACCTGATTTGCATAACTGACCTTAGTAGTAAGGAAACAATTAACTGCAATCTTTGTTAGTTCAGCAGCCTTTGTGCTCATAGTGTGAACAAAGGCATCACTATATCCTTTCTGTATCTTCTCATAGATATCATTCAACACATCAGTGTGCTTTCCTTCACCACCAACCAATACCATATCAGCATAACGAAGATCCCTTATGATAGTACCTTGTGCAATGAACTCTGGATTATAATAGACACCTACACCACCTATCTTCAATCTCTTTTGGAAATCTTCACAATCACCTGGATTAGTTGTACACCCAACTACAAGTGACTTACCATTTAGCATACCATCTATCTGTTGGAAGTCTCCAATGACTCTGTATACAGCACTAACATCATAACTACCGTCCTCTAGGGAAGGAGTCTGTACTAAAGTGAAAATAATATCAGACTCTTTAATAACCCTAGAGTTACTAGTTGTAAATTGTATCCTTGTTGATTTGTCAAGGAGTTCCTGAACACCAGGTTCACTAGTAGTAATCCTCTTTTCCTGAAGACCTGTTACATAATCTTCACGAACATCAGATGCAACAACATCATAACCTGCCTGTTCTATTAGAAGAGCAAGACAGATACCAAGTCTTCCTGCTCCAATCAATCCAATTTTCATAATCTAAATGTAGGAATAGGACTCATTTTGTGACTGTTCTGTGTATTAAATTTCTTAAATATCTCAACTGCTGTACCAGTTCCGTGCTCCATTGCTTCTTCTATATCAGCATATGCTGCACCAATCTGGTCCTCATCAGTTCTCTTATCAGCCCACAGTCCATCAGTAGGTACTGCATCAACAATGCGTTGATCAACCTCTAAGTATTCTCCAAGTTCCCAGACTTCTGTTTTATATAGATCAGCAATAGGAGCAATGTCCACTGCACCATCACCATACTTTGTAAAGAATCCTATACCATAGTCCTCAACCTTGTTACCAGTTCCAACTACTATACCACCTTTCGTTCCAGCAATCTGGTATAAAGTAATCATTCTAAGACGTGCTTTAGTATTAGCATTGGTCAACTCATCACCAGTAAATTCTCTTCTCTCTCTAAATTGGGTCTCAGTCCACCACTCAACAACACGATGGAAATGATCAAAGGTACTAGACAACTCAAACATTAAGTTAGTTACATTCTCATACTTTTCATCTAATGCTTTTGCATGATCCTCAGACAATCTACTATTCTGATGAGTAGAATCTAAGGGCATACACACTACATATGTGGGCAATCCTGTCTCCGCACAGAGAGTAGACACTACAGCAGAATCTATTCCACCAGACACTCCAACAACAAAACATTTAAGATTGTTCTCCCAGTAGTAATCTTTCAACCACCTAACAATCTTAAACTTTAATTCCTCATAACTGTCAATTCTTGTCATAATAGTAACCACTCTGGGCAATAAAGGTCTTTGGTATCTTTGTCCTTATAATCAGGACCGAACCACATCTTTGGTGCAATTACTTTTTTATCTGGATTGGTTTGTAACCATGCACCCCACCAGCTCATACTACTGTTAGCAATTATAGCATGAGAACATAAAGACATCAAGCATAAGTCTGCGTATGGTGTAAAGGAACCATCTGCATATTTATCTTCTGGTTCAGAGATCATAAATCTATCACCAGAAAAGAACTCTTGTTCCTTTACCCAATCAACTGAATCGGAAAATACAATGACTGGTTGATCCTCATCAAAATGTGAAAGTGCTTCCTCATAATACTCCAGAGGTTGTACTGGATGCATAGACCCACACTGTGTGTAAGACCACTTAAATCCACGAGGGTCTGTAAGATTAGGATCTCCTCTACGGACATGAAGCATGATAGGTTCTTCTACATCTTCTATCATCTCCAGACAAGGATCTAGTATACCCTTATGAAAAGTATAGTCCTTTCTAATCTCATCTTTAACATTAGCAAAGTATCTCCATGACTGAAAGAATCCATTAAGACTTATATTATCAGGACACTGTTCAAATAATTCCTCACAAAAATGAAAATAAGGTTCTTGACCATACTGACATGGATCCAGTATCCCTTCTCTTCTATCAAAAGATAATTCAAAACATTCGTGAAGACTATAATTTTCTATACCCTTTCTTTCTGGTGGTGGTATCATCCAATCATAACTATGTCGAGCAGCAATACCACGTAATGCAGCATACTCAAACATCTGGTTACCTAGTCTTCCCAGACTACCTATGTTATTAAATGCGAGCATATTTCTGTAGATACTTTTGTTCTGAATAGTATTTAAGGAGTTGATCCTTATTCATTTCTTTAATTTTATTCCACTCAGCCATATTAGACTCCATGTGGGGATTTGTAAACCATGAGTTTTCACCTCTTTGATGTTCTAAATGATAAACATAGTTCTCAATTCTCCCTACACTATACCCCATCATATTAAATCTGTAATATCTTTCCTTATCTTCTGGTGCATATGCCTTAAAGTTTTCATTCTCCATACCACCCTGTCTATAAGTCTTGGTCTTAAAGAACTGAGCCCATCCAAAGTCTGATGTGTGAGTTTTAGATACAGCATTTAAGAACTCATAGTCACCCGTCTCCAAGAACTTAGAGACAGTAGTATCAGTTGCTTGCACTTGTTTCTGATACATCCCACTCCCATAAGGATAGACTACATCATATACTCCATCTAATATACCTTTATAAGACAACTCATATGATTCTTTAGGGAGTATAACATCACAATCATAATTAACAACGATAGGTGTGTCTGTAATATCAATCATCTCATTCAGAACTCTCTGTCTATGAAACAAAGGTGCTTCACTATACTCAAATATAGTATTAAGATTCTCCCATATATCAACCTCAACAATATCTTGTAGTATTGGAAGTGCTTCCTGTCTGAATACAGAATCCTTATCGACCTCTTTGATAATAATATTAGTATCAAAGTTCTCTAAAAGAAATGCTGTAGTTGTAACAACATTCCTCAACCTATCGGGAGACTCTATCCTGATAGGAATAATAAATGTTGCTTCTGATAAATCAATTCTCATCTGGATACTTTTGAGTAATAAGAAATTCTGGGTACTTCTGATGAACGTAATTAAGTTCTTTACTGTTCATCATCCAAGGACCTTCGGGATGTTCGACAACACAATCATATTGAGATGTTGCATCACTACTAATTCTATCATCATGCTCTCGATTTGCAACCAGAACTTCAGATATGATATTTGGTTTACCATGTTTCCACCTCATTCTATGGTAAAAATCTACATCTAATAGGAGTTTAAGATTGAGATCAAACTCCATCTTATATTCATTTAGGAAAGAAACAACTGTGGGACTACTCAAATGATTATTTCCTTCCAATGTCTTCTCTCTCCATTCAGGAATCTTATTCTCAAAATAATCCTTATTATCCCAGTTAGCAAACCCACTAAAGGCCCACGTACACCCAGTTCTATCATACTCATTCTTAATTCTTTCTAGTGCATCCTTCCTCATAAAGATATCATCAGAGAACATAATCTTAATGATCCTGCCACTACAATTCTCTAGTGCTATATTAATATTCTCACAAGGAACATCTCCTTCATACTTAATGTATGTAAAATCAAAATCATACTCCTCACATACCTTCATTATATTATCATTCTTACTCTGGTCCGATACAACCACCTCAAAATCTTGAAGAGTTTGATTCTCTAAGGTATCAAGCAACTCTGCCATCCACTTAGGACCATTCTCTCCTCTGTCATGTGCTGGTATTGCTATAGAAAATTCAGTCATCTTCCTCCTCCTCTTCTTCATCGGGTGCATCCTCAAACTCTTGCGTCTCTGGATTCCACTCCCACCATTCACATTCACATCCTGATGACTCTAAAAACTCTCCAAGTTCCTTTGTCTCTGGATCTATTTCATACCAA
>Ga0080013_1005431_pt1 | contig 11885 bp, 15 predicted proteins | sample ETNvirenome_6_85_FD_69236 | JGI IMG/M metagenome (GOLD analysis project Ga0080013, IMG submission 69236) | Marine viral communities from the Pacific Ocean - ETNP_6_85 (SPADES assembly) (version 2) | ecosystem: Environmental > Aquatic > Marine > Oceanic | place: Pacific Ocean | collected 2013-06-19 | reverse complement strand
CGGCTGAAGTGCCGCGGCTATGTGCAGATCCTGTATTCCATGCAACTCCGGTTTCGGCAACTGCATTGCCTGATCTGTACATCCATGACGACCCTACTTTCGAGATTGGATAGTCATTATATTGCCCGGTTCCATTATCCCATGATTCAGATATCGGATATGCTTCAATTGAATATGATTTTAATACGTCGCTAGCATCTGATGCGCGCAGATTTAAATAAACGGATGCGGATGTTGGGTTTGTTCCAATTGATGGTATACTCCCGGCCGTAATTGCCTGAGACAATGCTGTTATCTCACTTCCGAAATCTAATAGAATTCTAGAGTTATATGTATCTGGTTGCAATTCATTATTTAGTATCGAGCTAGACGGTATCTTTGTCAGCTCTAATATCGAATCGATGCCTGTATTTTGCTCTTGCTTCGACAAATTTTCGTATAATGTCGTATCTCGTTCTGCGTAAAATATTCTATACATTAGTTACCCCTTATGGTCGTATGGCCCTTCCTTTAATATCAGCATTAGGATATTTTATTTCAAAGATACTTGGGTCTAACGACGGATATAATATGTTGTTTTTAATGGCGCTGGAGATGTCATATTCATTTCCGGAATATCCGGAGCTAGTTTTATGTACATTGTAAAAGTCTAATGTAGGTATACTCTGCACACCATCGAGGCTATCTAAATCAGCTATGATAGATGATATATTTAATGACCCGTTGATTTGCATCCTATCATTATGTAATAATGTTTTCAGTCGACTGATACACTTCAGTACTACTTCATTTGAATTATGATTAGGCTTAGGGATCACTTCAAATTCAAGTCCTAAATTAATAATAAATGCTGGCTTAAGATTGACAGCATCCGTTAACATTCGATATTCCGATAAATATGTTCTTAAATTTTCTAGTAAAGCCTGGTTCGGTTCTATAAAATTATTTGATGAGTCTTGTGCAAGAACATATAGATTTAATGCATATTGATTTGCAATAGTCTCCGCCGGATATGTTTTATCTGCGGTATTTATTTGTGTATCGCCTATAACATATGCTTTCGCGATGGAGCCGTATCTAGATGGCATTGAATATACCCGCGATATATAATCTTCTCTAGTAATGGCCCTGTTCTGTGCTCCGAATGACGCCATGGCATTATTCCGAATCGATTCTAGATCTTGTCTCGCTCGCGCGCCTTGCGCAGACTCAGGATTGGTGACGGCTAAAGATGCCTTTGAGGTAGCCAAATCAACTAGTCCTGTCTCGTTTAAGTATGTAACGCTAACAACATTTACTATAGAATTGACGCCTACATTTTCTTCTATCTTCCCTCCGTACGAATACTTAACAGTTAATGTAGTATTTGATGGCGCTAGTCCATATGTACTAGTATATAAAAAGTTAGTAGGGTCGACTGCTGACGTCGTAGTACGTCTTAAATATTCTAACCCATGTCCTACATTTTTAGGATTAGGTATAATTTCTTCATCAGCATCAGAAGAAACTCCGGAGCCGAATAATAATTCAATCCGATCATCATCGCGCACACGTGATACGAATCTCCTTGATGTCTTTTTTAATTTTAAGATATATGGCACTGTAGACCTATAAGCAGACAACTCAGGATCATTAAAAGGAATATTAGCAATGTCTTCGAATACCGTATCCTGTGCTAAATAATCTACTTCTAGCCAATCGTTCCCGGCCGTATCGGTAATGCTAATAACATCGATGATATTAGTATCTGGTAAGATAATTTTATCATATGGCTTAGGTGTTACAAAACTAAATGTGGATGTCTTAATCGCTCCGGAGATAACTTTAACACTTTTCTTAAGAAGGTATCTAGCAACATTGCCGCTGCCATCAATCTCATATACTGTAATTTCTGGGTCTTGATTAAAATCAATGGGTTCTTCTGTATGAAATGTAATACTAGATTCCGACGACACTTCCATTCCCGCAGCTAGCGTGAGTGCATATGTCATATCCGGCAGTGCATCTACACCGGTACCGACAGCCGGAACTAGCTGAAATACATCTAGGTTACAGGTTGCTGGAGAATTTAATCTTGGCTTATATCCAAATAACTGCGACAACATTAATATGTTAGAAGACTCTTCTGCAGAAGATAATAATGATTCTTTAAAGGACGAATCAGTATAATATGATAATACATCACCTACATATGATGACATTTCCATAAACATCATGCCCGGCGAAGATTCGTTAAAATCTTGATATGTGTCTGGAAAATAATTCTTTGCAAAGTTTATTAAATTTTGTCTAAACTGAGCAAAATCCTTATTTAAGTATTTCACATCTTTCTTAACTAAGTCTGCCATAAGTTAACCTTTCTCTTTAATTCTTTAGAATGAGCCTCCTAGCCCAGTATTGAATGCCGTATCAGCTCCGAATGAATCGACTAATTGTAATTCGGTGTCTTGTGAAACATCTGTTACTTGAAACTCGTTTTCATTTGCTAAAATATTAATTACAATATTAGCGCCTATCGTTGTTATCTTAAAGTATAACCGAATGTTTATTGAATGCATATCCGATGAAGCTGATATATCTAAATTAGTTAAAGTTATATATGGTAGCCATCTGCTGATATCTTCTTCAATAGTGTCTTGTAATATATCACGTATGTCGGCTGAATTGTTTTCGAACAATACTGTTTTTATAGACGTTCCAAATTCGGGTTGCATATATCGTTCGCCCTTCTGAGTGAGTATCAAATTCTTAATGTTCGATATTGCCGCTTCTTGGGTTGTATATGATGACACAAATACGCCTTTACCTGTCCCGGAGTTTGCTGCGTAGTCGTCGGATACACTTTTTGCCATGGCGCCTTTATTGAACGGTAATAAGATCCCTAAGGCCTGTTCACTGTTGTCGATAGGCTTATATTGATATATCGGTCTTGCCATTATCTATTTTTCTTTTTATCGATTGCTTTCATTAATGCCGAATAATCTTTTGTCATTAGACCAACCGTCTTAGCAACATTTTCGTTTTGCATATTCACAGGCACTCCATTAATGTCATTAGTTACTAACGGCACTGATGGTCTACTAACATGTTGGGGCGCGCCGATTGCTTCGCCCATTGCTGAACTAAAATTTGTTGTACTATAATCTATCATTTCTTGGCTGGCCGGCGCATTTGCAGTTTCATTTAATAAATCATTTAATAATGCATTTTTTGTAAATTGTTTTTTTACTGCCGGATTGTTTGGCTGATGAGCTGCTGACTGTTCAACAGTATGTGTATCGACCTTCTTCTCATTTAATAAAGGCCTTAGTTCTGCTTTAACGGCAGACCGTACCTCTTCTCTGATTACCTTACGTAATAACTTTATGAACCCTTCTGATTTCATAGTAAATTCCCTTTTTAATAAATATGTTAAAAGTGGTAAACAGGCCAGGTTTATATCTAGGATCTGGTCATACGCTCAAAGAACGAATCTTGTTCTAATCTACCTTCGGTTTCTATGTTTGTTCGAGCAGCTGTTTGTTTAGCGGCCGCTAACATTTCTGCATCAATCGCGCCCTGATCCATTTCGTCGCTTACAGCACTAGGCAGTCCAGGAACATTCCATGTAGGTATTGTAATGGATAGAGGAGTGAATACCGATCGACCTAATGTGTAATTTACAAGAATTGCATATGATAATGCTTTCGCAATATCCCCTGCAGTGCCATTAGTATCTCGCACGATATCAAAAAGTCTTTGCAAGTTTTTAATTTTTGGAGGAGCGGTGCCGGAGAACGCAAATGGTGCCATGCCAGATGCATTAAAGCTAGCAAATGTATTTATAGCATCTTCAATGCCTTTAGTTTTTGCAAAGACCGGTGACCTATCATATGCTAATGCGGACGGCACTATGCCAGTAAATATACCTATTGTAGGCGGTAATACTCCTTTCGAAAAATTTGATAATGCGGTGGCCAACTTTATGCCAGCCAATGGCACATCCGGGTTCCCTAGAATAGCTTTCAATTCTAATTCTAATTGAGGTCGTTTAGAACCTAATGGCATTACTGTTTCATCTTGTTAATTACAGACTTAATTTTTTCGATCTTAGATCTTATTGATTTCGTAGTAGCGACATTGGCTGTAGATTTGCCTTTTGATGCAACAAACATATCGACATTAGTTGGAGTCCCTGTGACGCCTACACCGGTCGGGTGCGTCGACGCAGCAGTCGATTGTGCGACCTTTCCTATCTCAGTATGTGCCGCTTCTAAATTTTTATTTTGCTTAATTACTTCTTCAATTAATTTTAACATTTGTGTAAAGAACTCGTCCATATCGGCTTGCCATGCCGGCGTTGCTATTTTAACATCTTTTTTAGCAACTAAGACTATCTCATCTTTACGAGCATTGAATACTAATCTATCTGACCCAATTATTACTTGGGGCCTGTCATATACATTTAGCTTCTGGACCTTCTTGCCGACATTCTTTTGGGCAAGCCTGAATTTATTAAACTTCTGGGAGGATGACAAATATATAAATGCAGAGTCTTCTTCCGGATTTTCTATTGCATAATATTTATCTGCACTGGCGCCGGAACGCGATTCTTTAACTCCGCATGTGAGCGCTACAAATGGGTCGCCCTTCCTAGTTCCATTCCAAAATGGTTTGTGCTTATAATGTGATATATCTCGGGTCAAGTGTGTTGAAGAGAATCTTAAGATGCTGCCGAACCTATCTGGAAAATTTATATCTCCTTGGAATGGCTGTATATAAACAATATCTTGTTCTTCAAAACTTAACTGCTCAGGGACCTTACCTATCCCAGTTTTTACAATAGGGTCTATGCCATAATCGCGATCGGATATGGTCTTATCCTGCAGGAATGGTAATATTGCATTGTTAACATTGCCATGGGCATTGACTATAGTTGTATAGTACCATACATGTTCGTTGCTCACTGTCGACGCGCCTCGAGGCATACTAATACACAGGACCTGTTCGCCATATAATGGAATAGGCATTCGATTTGGGTCGGCAGGGTATGCATATTCCTCGGCCCCTGGAAATCTCACACGAATCGTGCCGGGAGGTAAAGTATTTCCTAGGAGGTCTTTAGTCTTCCGGAACTGGCTCGGGTGCCATGTCTGTAATACTTGTCCTACTGCTGTCTTTGCCATTCTTGGTTCCCATGTCCTTTGCTTGTGGAGTTAACTTTTCTATCTCAGCCTCAGCCTCTTCTAATAATTTAGTCCTTTCTTCATCGGTCAGGCCAAATTCATTATCGGCATCATCTTTACTGTTAGCCGATATAATGCGTTGAACAACTGCGGCTAACTTAACTAACGCATCATCATTTTTGACAGATACTTCTAGATAGTCTTTTATCATCGGAACAACAACTGTTGCGTCCCCGGTATTTTTTATCATCGGCTCTAAATTTTTGATCAACGAATCGATCTGGCGTGATTTCTTTTTTGAATTGTGATAAATGTCACGCATCAAATCTGAAAAATTAGTACCTTTGAATAACTCGAACTCTGTGCTCATACTTCATCCTTTTATATAAATATAAAGGACTATTGCTTTAGATCCGGAAGCTTATATGCACTTATAACTTGTCCGGATTTGGAATATACTGAATACATTTTCGCGTAATCTCTTTTCATGATATTAATTACTTTAGTTATATTCTGAGTTTTAAGTCCTGTCCTTTCTCTTATGAGAATGTAAAGAGCCTTTTTATTGAAATTTTCAATATCTGCTCTCATACGAAATAATTCTAATATTGTGTCAGCAACTATGATATCTCGTTTATTTGTGAACACCGTATTAAGGTTATCGTCATACCATTTACACCATTGGTCGGTAAAATCTTTTAATGATTCTTGATGATCATTTAAAGTTAATTCTCCTTGTATATTTCGGCCTTTATCGACAGCTGTCAAGTCCGAACGTTTCTTTAATTTTGCGTAGTTCGAATTATTTTGAATGATGAGATAATTCTTCGCGACTATAGAAAAATAAGAAAATGCTTTACCCTTGCCTTCTTGAAATTTGCCTATCTTCTCAGTTAAAAAGGCAACCACTTCTGCTTTAACATCTTCATATGGTACGTCGAAATAACTGAATCGAAATGTATGATATATATTTTCAACTAATTTATTGAATGGATAGTTAATAAATTCTCGAAATACTTTATTACGTTTTTCCCAGCTCGGTTCAAAATTATAAGCAATAATTGCTTGATCGGTGATGTATGTAAAATATTGTTTTTTACTAGGTTTACGACCTCTCCGCTTTTTAGGACCATTTTCTTCTAAGTCCTTCATCTCTGCTGCATGCCATATGTAGAAACTATCGACCGGACTTTCTTCTTGTGATAAAGATGTTTTTTCTTCCATTAAAATCCTTTGTTCAAACTATCAAAAATATCTTTCATCTCTTCAAAAATGAATCCGGTTTCATCATCGGCCTCGAATGACCCTAACCTATCTAGTTGCTTTAGTTTTGAATTAGATTCCCCGACCCGGGTCTTTAGATTCGAGAAGAATGTATAATATTCTACATTAGAATCTTCCAACTCTGATATGTACTCGGAATTGGCTTCTTGTTTACGTAGTTGATTAAAATTAACAAATAAAGATATTGCTAATACTATTGATAATACTACTATTGTTGTTACCATTATTTATCTCCAAATAAGTCTTTAAACATTTCTTGAGCATTAACCGATGTTTTACTATCAGTCAATCCTTTCTTGGCATATTGTTTTTTAATAGGAGCTGATTGAGCCGGCTTGTCTTTATACCACATTTCAAATTCAATTCTCGCTGCCATACAATCGGCTTGATGCATTACATATCCTAAATTAGTTTTCAATTTAGAATCAGCTGTCCTGGACATGAAATAAGGCTTATTACTTTCATCATATAATCCATCCGTCAATTTTATACCTAACATTTCATTCCAAGTGATCTCTATTCCATAATGTTGCAATAACCAAATAGATAGGTCATTTACTAATGTAAAAGGGTTGTTAGGATTAATCTTATACATCTTTCCCATATTCTTTCTATGCCATTCGGAATCATTAGGAATATATATTTCATTGCCTTCTCCAGGAAATCCCATTTTCCCGATATCATGATTTAGTGCAACAAAGCTTAATTCATCTCTTGTATAACCGGACATGTCAGCACCCATCCGTGTCCATAAATCATATACCTCATGAGCACATTTAATTACTCTTAAAACGTGATCGACATACCCCCCTTCAAATGCATTATGGTAATGATCAAAACTAGAAGCCGGTTGTAGTGACATCCTTTCCTCGAGGTCGGTATACATTGCTTTTAATTTTTCTTGTCTGGAGCCATAGAATTCATTTTCAATGACATCCATTAGGCTTGTCCAATTTGCTACTATTTGTTCTGCTGTTAATTTCATATTTTTTATTTTATATTACTTGGTCTATTACTCCGATTTCTAATAATTCGTCTGCTGTTAAAAACATATCGGAACGCATTTTATTTTTCCACCATTCCGCGTCTTGTTTTGTTTTATCGGCTAGCATATCATAAATAATTTTTTCATGACTTTTAACATTATCTAGATATGCTGTTATGTCGCTCATCTTTCCTCCAAGGAAACTCGACGATTGATGAAACATGACGGTAGATCGTTTACTCATCATCCTTGTTCCAGTACCACATGCTAAAATGATTGCAGCGGCTGAAAAAGCTCTGCCTCTACATATTGTATTTACTTTAACGTCTAATGATTCGATGTAATCGATTACACCAAACATTTCGTATATATCGCCACCTGGACTATTAATCATTAAATTGATCGGTCCTGTTTTATCCGTTCTATGTTGTAATAAACTTCTCATTCTAATTATGAAGTCGGTCAATGTATTATCATTAATCTCATCATTGATAAAAATAACCGAGTCTTCATAATCTAATAGAGTGCCTAACTGATTATTTAGTGCTTCATATAATGAAGCAGCGGGCCTATCAATCACTAGTGGCTCTTTTGGTCTTTGTTCTTCGTATATACTCATCTTATAATTTATATTAATATAATGAAACTATCTCGTAAGTCAAAAGATTATCGTACCTTTTTTAAGTTTCGAGCTAATTTTTTTAATTGACGTGTACCCGACTTAATATCCTTTTTGAATATAGCCTTCTTAACCTGGCCTCTTACTAATGCCATCTGTTGTAATATAGACTCTTCAAGGACAGATTTCTCTTTTTTAGATAATTTCTTTTTAGGAGTCCGGTCAATTTTAGTTGGCTCCAATGTCCCCTTCAATTGTAATTGTTCTTTACCTTTATGGAATACATTGCCATCCTTATCAACAAATTCTTTCATGAATTGCCATCCTCGAGGACGACCTTTTGATACATACCCACCCTTTATTTCCGGAGGTCCTACTGTTTGGCTAACACACTTCCAACATAATACCGCAGCCACGTCCGAGCTAACCTCAGACCAAGAGTCGCATCTAGGCTTGTCTCCTAAGAACTGCCATGCCCAAAAGTTTTCGTCCGGGATGCTATTTCTGCATACCATTAATGTTTTGCCATCTTTTCTTTTTGTTCTAAAATTATATGTAACTTTTTTCTTTGCCATAACTATTTAATTTATTACCAATATGCTTTTTTACTACGAGGCGCCGGCGGCTTGGGAGTTTCCTTCTCTTTGTATATATCTTCTTTAGGGGTCTCTATGAACTGGCTCTTAATATCTTCTTTAGGGGTCTCCGGTACATCAACCTGCTTCATCCCAGTTCCTTCTAAATCTTCATTATCCATTTTATGTGGATCATCATCCTCTGCATTTAATATTGCAAACACTTCCTTCTCTGTAATCACCTTTGGCTTAATCTGCGCGAATGCAAAATTAGCAGCGACTACCATCGCGATTGCTAATGGGTCGAATACAAATATAATTAATAGTAAGAACCAGTTAACAACTTGGTCCATATCCCTACCAGTTGTCTTAGCTAAATATTTAAGGGGCCCTAATTCTCTTTCATTCTCATTAGATATTTCTTTATCTAGTATCGCCATATCTATTTTGCCTATAGAATCTAATACGGCTTCTAGTTTTAGATTAAGATTATCTCTATCTGTAATTGTAGTTTTTAATTCCGATTGGAGTGCTCTTCTTGCTGAACTAGATGTTGTTGTGATTACAGTTTGAGAATTTTCATCCCAATAAGATACTGATGTTGGACTTGACAATGATATTCGTAAATCTGAAATTGATTTATTTATTTGAGTCTTCTCGTGTGTTAAGTCCTCCTTAGTTTCTTCAAACCTAAGTTGTTTCTGTTCTAGAATTAAAAGTGATTTATCTAATAACTCTGATTGAGTTGCAGTTGATTGATAAGCTCCGGAAAGGAATCCATATATACCACCTGACGTTATTACCATTAAAACTAATACTGCTACAGATAAATACATCCTTAAGGCCTTTCCAATCGTATCCCAGTACTGATATAATAAAGACGCGACAACTAGTTTCGCGAACTCTAAAGAGCCGGCCATTATTATTACTTGTGTGCTAGCGCCAGCGAATAGTTTGCTGAGTCCGGACACTGAATAGAATGCTGCTGATGCCGATACTGCTAACGCTGCTAAAGCTATTAAAATTGGAAATAGTTTAGCTCTCATCTAGTAGGACCTTATCCTTTCTATTATACTTCTTCTTATTCTTCTTCACTTGAGTACGCATGCGTCGACCAGCGAGTTGTGACAACTCTCCCATGGAGTAATCATCGACTTTTTTTCGCTCATCCTTTTTCATAATTAACTTCCAGTAACTCGATCTGTAATTACAGATAGGTTCTGCCGGATTTTCGCAAATCTCTGTGTAGCATCGATCGGGTCGATTGGCAATTGTTTTTTAACTGCTTGTTGCATGATCATGATCATGTTATCAGTGTCATCTAACAATCTTAATACATTGTCTCTGTCTTTCATAGTAACTTCCTTTTATTTTAATAAATATCTGAGATATTCATTCTTGTCATATTATTAATATAATAAATTTATTTCGTAATTCCTAAACATTTCTTCCATTTTCAAAAACATGCTTAACGGTTGGAAATCTTAAACTAATACCTCCTTGTTGATTTTTAGTTTCTTCAAAATATTGAACGGTAATTGTTTTGCCTATGATTAATTCTGGATTGGCTTCGTACTTCAATCTTTGCTCTTGATTCCATCCAGAACCGACCTTTACTTGATGTCCTTTATGAATGATATAAGCTTGGGCCATCATTCTAACTACCTCTTCTTTTCCATCTCTTATAATTCTATGGTCTTCAAAATCAATCCACTTAACTTTATACTCTGCATCATGGAATTTTTTAACCTTCAATAAGTTTTGGGTTCTCTTACCTTCATATCCAACATTCTTTCTTAACATAACTCCCTCATGTCCTGCCTTCTCCGCATCGGCTTTAAGTTTTGCAAAATGATCATCATCACTGACAACAATTTGTTCCAATACACTTAATGAATCTTGATCACTTATCATCGTATCTAATTTTGCAAATCTACTAATCCTTTCTACTAATGTCTTCTCACTTAACTTATTATCAAATTCTTGCAAGGTCAAATAATCAAACATTACATATTTAGGATTTTTAATTGAATGATTCTTTCTCTTAATTTGTTTCATTATACCTTGGAAATCTTCATTTCCCTTTTCATCCATTAAACAAATCTCACCATCAAATACAATTCCTACAACTCCTAATTTTTTAACGGCATCTTTAACAACTTGCAATGTTTCAAATTCATTACCTACTCTAGAATAACATTTAACATTACCCTGGTAATCAACAATTGTAATACATCGTACCCCATCTAACTTTCTAGACGCAAACCATACATCTTCCCAATTAACTCGTTTAGGATCAAACTTATTTGCTAATGCAACATCAAAGGTCGGAATTAAATTTGGAATTACTTTATTGATAACCGATTCAGAAGCTCTAATTTCTAAATTCCTATCTATTATAGAATAAAATAAATCTTCATATTCCGGATAGGCATTTATATATGACACAACCATCATAATTGCATCATGGCCCGTAAATAATCTTTCATTTAATTTATCTAAAACACTAAAGAAGCAATCATTTTTATTATCACCTACTATAGAAGTAAGGCCGTCATCGGCTAAATGACTCATCTTTTTACATGTCTTTGATGTAATATAATACTTCTTATATGGGTCTAAGGCATAATTTAAAGCCTTTTTAATGAACTTATCTTCCTTAATTGAATCAATAATAACCTTTTTCTCATTAAGAGAACTGGTATTCTTCATCTGGTTTACAAAATCTTGGAGTTTTTCGAGGTTTTTCTTCATATCTAATGGTTTTTATCTAATTACTTATACTATAAGATAAGGTATAATCCGTACGAATCCTAATTTTTTCGAAGCTTTTTTCCAGAAATGTTTAGATTTAATGTAAACTTAATATAGACTTAATGGTTACTTAATAGGTTTGACACCATCATTTGCTATTTATTATTAGATGACAGATAGAATTGACATATCACCTGCAGTATATGTAGCCTTAATGGTTATTGTATATTTGGCTGCGCTATAATTCTTCAGGAAATTCTAATTCTAATTGAATTGTAACTTCTGGTTTAGCTATTTGAGCCTCTTCTATCGTTTCGCAACAATAAAAAAATCCATCTTTCTTAAGCAACGTATCTGAGTTGGTCCATTTTTTAAGTATCGATTGATCGAATCCGGATTTTAGATGTGATTCACGTATAACTCGTTTAACTAAGAACTTCTTTTCTTTAAGATCTATGAACTGGTAATTATGCATTAGTTACCACAGAGTGGAGATGTCTTGC
>Ga0080013_1005430_pt1 | contig 11885 bp, 8 predicted proteins | sample ETNvirenome_6_85_FD_69236 | JGI IMG/M metagenome (GOLD analysis project Ga0080013, IMG submission 69236) | Marine viral communities from the Pacific Ocean - ETNP_6_85 (SPADES assembly) (version 2) | ecosystem: Environmental > Aquatic > Marine > Oceanic | place: Pacific Ocean | collected 2013-06-19 | reverse complement strand
ATTGAGTCCGACAACCTATATCATCTACTACATTATATACATAAGTTCCTATACATGTATTATTTATAGAAAAAACTCCATTATTAGAATATGATAATGCATATGGATTAAAACATGCAGGAACTGTATTAACAGTTATATTATAAGGAGCTGCTCCTCCAAATAAATTAACATTAACAAGTCCTCCATTAAGATTTCCTATACAACCAGGATTATTAACAACCGACAATGCTGCTGTTATATTAGTATTTGCACAAGGATCGTAAGGTTCAGTAATTGTAAAAAAATGATCACATGTACATCCCTCGTTATCTGTTATTGTGTGTTTATAAGACCCTGGAGTAAGAGATGAATGAGTAAACGATGTTTGTGCAGAACTAGTTAATAATTGGGGTCCCCCTAATACACCCCAAGTACCACTAATATCTATAAATAATTCATAAGTTAATGGAAATGAAGCAGAAATAGGAGACGCTATTGGTCCACTACCATCTTCATAATGAAAAGGTAATGTTGCTTCACCATCATTTGCACCAGCAACACTAACATTAGTAACTGCTGCAGTATCACATACAGGAAATGTAATACAACTTATTGGAACGCAAACAGCTTGACAAGCTGTTAAAGAAGAATACGTTCCTGTTCCTTGTGTATTAAGACTACACACTCCATTAGTACAATCATAAGTATCAGGAATAATTTGATGTTCCTTTACTATAATAAACTGTGTCCAAATATTCTTAGGTAAAATAGCAGTTTGATGAAAAGGATTATTACCAGTTACTGGATTACCATAAGTACGAACTCCCCATACATTTTTTTCTTGAGTAGGTGCTGTACCATATTTATAATCACTAAGATTAGCACCGTTTAAATCAAAACAACCAATAGATTCTTCGTCTTGGGATACTTGAGTAGAAGAAGGATAAACATATTCAGGTGCATTAGTGCCTGTCATATTACCACTAACTGACCCTATATTACTTACTACCTCTACTAACTCGTCTACAGCAGGTAAATACCAATGATAAGTCCCAACTCCATTTTCAAAATATGATTCTAATCCCGAAGCCATTGAATGACTACCACTATAACTATAAGAATTAGCACCGTATGTATAACACTGACTATACACCATACCTGCACAACCCATAAGCTTTCTTGTTATATTATAAAAATCGCAGTTAGGATCTGTATTATTATAAGGCCCAGTTATACCATAAGTATTATTCCAATAATGAATCATACCTATAGTATTTCCTACACCATCTGTATGACTCTCTGAAGGATATGTACTCCCATTAGACGGATTCGTAGTATTAGGAGCTTCATATACTTCAGTACATCCCCATATCCTAGTTTGAATATTTCCATTAAGAGCTGCAGTACCTCCAATAATATTAGGTGTAGTATTATGAGCACCTAATGTATTCTGAATTATACCAGTATGCACCATTTTAGCAACTTTTATATGATTCGGATCTGAAGGATCTATCCAATAACAAAACCCACTAGCTGATGGTATATAATCTCCTATCTGTGCCATAATTAAATTATTTCATCAAGCATATCATTTAATGCTATTATTATTATCAAATCATTCATTAATTCAGGACTACAATCTATTGTTCCTACACTAATATTATTAGACCACTGATTAGCTACTTGTAATATAGTACAAGGATTTGGAGTATCTGGATCTGTTGGATCAGAATTAGGATCAACAATTTCTGGAATACATGGATATTTACAAGACCCATCACTATGAGTAGCCAACGGATTATAATTAAGAGCTAAAGAGTCCATACAACCATATATCTTAACACCTGGTAGATAAATACAAGAACCATCATCACAACAAGCATTAGGATCATAATTAGTTGCATTTGGATCCATACATCCTAAATAATCACAACAAGAACCATCATCTACTGTAGCAGCTGGATTATAATTACATGCTGATGGATTTGTACATCCTGGAACAACAGTTGGATAATCACAACAAGTAACATCTCCATAAGGTCCTAAATTAGTATATGCAACACTTCCTATAGCATTACCACCACAATCTGCTGTAGCTAAAGAATTATATGTACCACCTATAGCATTAGGATCAGTACAACCCCTAACTAAAGAAGTATAAACACAACTTCCATCATCTATTATAGCTAATGGATTGTAATTTGTTGCAGTCGGATCTGTACAACCATAAATAGTTTCACAAGATGTACAATCTAGATATGAACTAAATCCTGCAGAAGGAAGAGCTTGATAGGCTTTAAGAGGAGCTATATCAACACCTTTATATACAAGACAATCAAATTTTCCTCCTCCTAACGCAATCTTAACTACCTCTCCTATAGGAGAAGGAGAGCCTACAGACATCTTCCAACTATATGTAAGAAATGCTGAATATGTTGCAGAACCAGCTTCAATTACATTAAATTCATTTAAATCGTCTTGACAATATGCCCATTTATAATGTTTTTCTTGTGGGAGAGAAGGACGTCCACATTTAAAACATTCACTAAACGTACCCTGATACCATGAAGTGATAAAAGTACCCCAAAATCCAGGATTAGAAGGAGATGTTCCCATAAACATCATACAAGTATGAGTTCCACCACCACCAGGCCACATATCTATAACTTTTCCTACTGCTGGAGAACCTACAGAAATCCAAAAATTTTCTGAATTTACAGCAGTTTGAGCCGAGTTCATCAGCGGATCAATTATACTAAATTGTTTTTGAGAGCCTAGACAATTAGCCCATAAATAATATCTATCTCTTTTCAATGCCATATCTTAACAATCTTTACAATTACATAATTTATTACATAAAGCATCTCTCAGTTTAATAGCTCTAACTACCATAGTTTTATTAGTATTATGAGGTGCAAACTCAATTGCTTTACTTAAAGCATAAACTTTTAAAAAGTTTCTTCTATATTCATCATCACATTCATTACATTCTAAAGAATGTAATTTCTTTAATGCATTATTTAAACAACAATTACAATCTACTTTTATTTTTTTATCTACATATATAGTATCAATATTATCTCCAGATACTTTATACCTTATAGTATAATAACCACTAGTAAAAGCATGAGTAATAAAAACTCCATATATAAGCTCATCATTATAATAATCTATATCATAATCTGTATCATCAGTATATATTGTTGTACTTCCATCACTATGCTGTATTACATCTAAAGTGATAGACATATTAGTTATTTGATTTGGATCTTGTCCATCTAAAATTTGATGTAAACTTAACACAAGTAAAAATCCACTACAATCTTGAGCAGGAGCAATTAAATGCCGAGAAGTATCTGCTGTAGTTACAAAAGTACTAGAAGAATTTGGAAATTTATTAGTTACAGACATAAATCATCAACAATTACCACAAGTTCTACATTCCATAGTAAGTACATAATTTTCTAATGTCTTAGTAACATTATCTATTTGTACCTGATCACAACCTTCACTTGTGGCAATAACAACAGATCTATATAAAGCATGAGCTTCTAAAAACTTTCTTAGAAACTCCTCATTACATCTATCACAATCTAATATTATTTGTGCAGCGTAGGCCTGAAGAACACAGAGAACTCGATCCATTAATATAAATTTTTAAACAGATAAAAGAGGGAGGGAATAAATCCCTCGCTCTCTTAATATCTGAAATAACTAATTATTAGCTAGTAGTTAAATCTAAATCAATTTGTTCTAACATTGGAGCCATTCCCATTACATCAAGCAATCTACCAAAGAATGATAATAGATCGTCATCAGTATCACCAGAACCAGCATCAGCTCCTAACAAAGTAGTTAAACTATCATCTATAGCTAAGATTAATCTCTTAGCAGAGATAATTGGTTGTTCAGCAGAAGGATGCCCACAATCAGTATAATCAATTATAATTTGATTGTGATAACCTGCAGCAACAGAAGTACCTGTTCCTACAAAATAATCATAACCAGATTTTGGTTGATCTTGAATTGTAGCTCCTAAATAAGGTTTATTTGCTCTAGCAGCAGCTATCTCCATTTGTTGGATACCAACACCATAACCTTCAGGCTGTACTACAGCAGTAGTTAGAGAAACAGTTGCATTACAATCTAAATTACACGATAACCCAACAGAAAAATCTACCATATAAGATGGAGTATAATTTACATTATTACCACCAGAAGGATTAACTTGTGCAGCTCCATTTAATACTAAAGACCAAGTAGAGTCAGCATAAGATTCTCCAGTTGCTTTAGGTAATACTTGTAGATCTGAACCATCAGCAGCTACTGCATATGTAGCTAAGTGCCAAGGTCTATCTAATGTAATAGTCAAAGCAGTAGTATCTACAGCTTCTACTCTATAGTAAGTAGCATTAGCAGCACTAATTGTACCAGCTGCACCTGTATCCATTATACCAATAAAGTCACCAACAGCTACATTAGTAGAGTTATATTGACAACTAGTTGTACAATTGATAATATTAGAACCTTTTGTTAATGTCCAAATTTCATCATTGTCATAAGTAGCAGCAGTTAAAACAGTAGTACTATTTCTTACAAGTGCAGAAGCTAATGTTTTAGCTGTTCCTGAATTCATAGCTGAATCTTGATCACCCATTAATTGTTCAGAAAGTCCCATAAGAACATCCCATACAGCTCCATCAGGACATCCGCATGCAGTACCACAACATCTAGTTACATAAGAATAGGTCTTAACCATATCTTGATAACCATATGTTTTAGCAATTTCAGGAGATTCAAATTTCACTTTTAAACAATACTCACTTTCACAGTCAATATTACCAACTCCACTAATTGTCATAACTTTTGCTGTACCAGCTCCACCCGCTTCATAACGGATAGATCTAATACAACTTAAAGGGACTTCGTCACTTTTTCTAAGTGCGGTATTCCCATCTTCATCAGTATACTTAACAGCCCACTTCATAGCTCTAGGTAGATTACCTGCATTTAATGACGCAGATATATCATTTAAAGTTAAATTTGTATCTGGATCATAAACATAAAGTTCGCCTGCCGTACCTGAACTAACAAAAGTTTGGATATTTGCATCTGGTGCAACAACTGCATCAGCAGCAAAAGGAACCAAAACTTGTGTTACCATATTTCTTGTACTCATTTTTTCTAATTTTTAAAATTATTATTCATTTAATTGTGTCTTCAAAATCTTACTTTGAAGATTTGGGTGATCTAAATCACCCGAGGCTATCATAACGGCTATATCCACAATCTCGTGATGTGTATGTTCAGCTAGTTCGCAACTATCATTAAAAGCTGCTAGCTGTCCGTTAGGATAGAGATAAGATGAAACACCTACTCCAGTCCCCCACGATATACGTCGGGGTATTCGTAAGTAATCCAATCTTAAGTCATCTAAAATAAAAGAACCATCAGAATATCCTATAACATAACCTATAGGACATATATCATCTATTGCTGTAATTCCCTGATATCCACCTTGCATAAAAACTATAGGAATCTCTTCCCACTCAAAAGATGGAGAATAAAAAGGATCTTGCAAAACAGAATCAAGATCATCATGCTGTATTTGTACAGTTGATACACCTAATTTTTGTTCACAACCTTCCTTATTTATATTTGCTCGACTTCTTATATGAAACATATAATCTTCGGGCAAACACGCTTCGTAAGCATTAAGATCAACAGAAGAAGTAGCAAAAGGTAAAATATTACCTTTAACTACTAACTTCCTAAGATCATCTATTCTCTTCTGAGTTGTTTCAAAACCTTGACGTTTATTATTAGAAATACCATAGCGTTGTTTTATAAAAATATCTTGAGCCTCATTTAGATACCAATCTACTTCAGGAACAGTTAAATTTTCATAATCCGAACTATCAATTTTGTTAAGTTTTAACTTAACTTCATAATGCATTTCTGTAACATCCATCTACTATTTAGTTTTCTTAACCTTCTTTGTAGTAGCCTTAGACTTAGATTTTTTAACTTTTGTTTTAACAAGTGGTTCCCCATCAGTTATATCATCAGTTACTTCCTCTACTATTACAGTATTATAAGAAGGCGTTCTTACTTCTAAATCACCTTTAAGCTTAACTAAAAGTTCTTGTTTCATAGGATCTAGTAAATTATCTACCGTATTATCATAATCGAAACCTACCTGCTGATCATTATATAAATAAGCAGTTCCTTTTCGTCTAAATACACCAGTTCTTTCTAAATCAAAAACAAGAGCTTTAATTTTAATCTGTTCAGGTTTTGCAGAAGCAGTTCTTAAAAAATCACTTGGAGTTTCTTCAACGATTTCATATAGTTTTGTATATACAAAATCTCTAGAAGAATCCGAAGTATATTTTCCATAAATCTTTAATAAATCTATCTTTTTTTCAACCGATAAACTATTAAATACCTCTATAGCTTTAGTTTTTAACTCCACTTCATTTGCTTTTTTCTCAAGCTCTTGTATCTCATCAAAGATAATATACTTAGCTGATGGCCATTTACCCTGATCAAATTCTTTTTGAGAATTAGCTACAAATCTACTAGCTTTAAGTAGTTTAATTTGTACTTCCTGTAAAGGAATAGCTAGATCATAAATCATAGTTTGGTCTTTAAGCTTAACACGAAAATCATTCCAGTACTCAGAAGTAGATTGAAGATCTGCTCCAAGAGCACCTCCTAATCTAGATTCATCCTCTGAATCAAGTCCAGTTGCTATTTTACCAATTTTTGAATCATACAAAGCCATCAAAACATCTGAAGTGTCTTGAAATTTAGCACGATTTAAGTCATTTAAACCATGCCACTTTTGTCTTACAATAGGTTTTACATAAACCAAAGTTCTTTTACTCATAATGTTTGTTTTAAGTTAGATTAATTTTCTTGAAGAATTAATTCTCCGCAACGAGTTACATCATCAATCTGAACACCACACTGATCGTGAACGATCATAGTGTACGAATCTTTAGAGTTACTCATTAATCCACCTTTATTTGCTCCATAAGGAGTTTGTAAACCAGAAACGTATCCTAGTTTATAACCATTTTTCTTATGAACATACTTAATGTTACCCATACTTTCACTTCCTCCAAAATCAAGGAAAGTAAATCTCATTGATTCTACAGGAACTTGTAAGTTAGAATGTGCTTTTAAATTAATTTCTCTATCATCATACACAGGATTGTGTCTTAGTGTTAAAGAAATACCATTAGGTCCATTGTATTTAACAAATTGTCCACCAAATTCTAAACTACTTCCACTACCTTGAATAAACTTACTATCAGTAGTTAAGAAAGGAGTAGACGCATTCATCATTGCTTGATGAAATGCTAACATACCATACTCACCTGTAAAGGCTACAATATTTCTATTAGCCATATCTACTCTACCAAAGAAAATATCCAATAAATACTCACGGATTAAATTCTCAGTTAATGTAGAATAATAATGAATATGAGAATCTTCTAACAATTCCTGAACTCCAGGACCTGTTCTTGCTATTCTACCATTAGCTCCAGGAACAGTAGAGTTAGATCTTCCATACCATAGAGATCTCTCTTTTTCCTTATGCCATTGGATCCAATATTCAGCTTCAGCATATTTTAACCATTTATAGTCTTTATATGTTTTACCTTCCGCGTCCATTAATGCAACTACTAATGCTTGATTAGCAGCATCACCTGTAACTGAGTATTCTTTTCTTAAAGTAGATAAAGAAGATTTCAGTTTCATAGGCATTGCATATGTAGTCGAACCACTTTGGTCGCCACCTTCTTCATAAATAGAGAAGTATTTAGTCCATTGTGTACCTACTTTCATGTAGTCTGGATCTAAAAATAAACTATTATCATCAGTTACTAATCGTAAGAAATATATATATCCATCTCCATCTGGAACAGGATCTCTTTGTACTCTACAAAGATATTTTTTATCTGGAGTAACAACATCTCCAGGTTTCCACCAGTCTTCATCAACTTTTAATCTGAACTCAGTACCTGCAATACCAGGATTAGTGGTATTACCTGCGGCAGCTGTAGCTCCTGACTCCCAGTTTTCAATTACTACTAAAGGACGAGATGATGATCCCATCAATTCCCATTCCCATTCAAAAGACTCTATTTCGGATGTTTTGCCCATTCCCTTAGTCATAGCTGTTAAAGGATTATCTGCTAATCGTGAAGCAGTAAATACTCTAGTCAATACTGAATCAAATTTATGAGGCTCAGCCATAAAAGCAGAACCTAAATGATTCATTTCAGTAAAGTTAGCATGCCAAGGACGAGTCATTGTTACCAATTTTGATTGTGCTCTTGCCATCTTTTTTTTATTTAAAATTAATTATTAAGTTATAATTCCCAAGAAACAGAAGACTTACCTCCTACTTTCTTGTTCCCCCCAAACTTTGCTTTAGTATCAGTCAAACTTTTTTTGTTCTGAAGACTAGTTCTAAGTTTAGAGCTAAAATCCGTAACTGACCTTTTCTTTGCACTAGTCAAATCATAATCAGTCATACGTAAATAAGCCTTTAAAATAAATTCATCTAAATTATTAGATGCTTTTGCTTCATCAGCCTGAAACTGAGTAACGTATTGAACTCCACCATTAGGATCATTAATCTTAACAGTAGGAACAGTCATATACGATAATAACTGTTTTTTAGCTTTTTTAGATAATGGAATACCCTTTACCTCCTCAGACTTTGAAATAGTATCTTGAATACTAGTTATAATCTCTTTCCTTTTACTCTCTTTCTGTCTGGCAGCTTCTTGTTGCTCAGTTGCAAAGGTCTGCTTTTTTTGTTCTTGATAAGCAGATAATCTTTTCTGAGCAGTTTGAGCCTTTTTAGCTAAAATACCATTATCTTCGTATAGTTCTAAATTCTCACGTATCTCATCTTCACTGTCGCCTCTTAATTTCATAAATTCTCTTAATACATATTTTTGATTAGGACTCTTAGAAATATCTACTTCTTCAAATCCTACTTGAGAATATGTATCAACAAAATCAGAAACCCTACCTCCATTGATAAGATGTTTTAATAACTCCCTACCATCTTTAGTAAGACTATTTTGAAACAAATCAAGTTCTTCTTTAACTCTGTTTTCAACAGTACCTTCTACCGCTTCAAGTAATCCTTCTTCAGTAGGTTTAAAGTCATCATCTAAATCAATGATTTCTTTTTCATTTAACATACTAGCAAATACAGCAACAGGATTATTCTCGTCAACTGTATCACTATCTGTTTCTGTTTCAGAATTAGAAACTTCCTCTGGATCAAAATCTGGAGACTCAGAAGTTTGTTCAGTATCTTCAGACTTATCATCTAAATTACCTAATACTTCTTCTGGTTTTTCTTCTAATTTTTCTTCTGGTTTTTCTTCTTTAATTTCTTCAACAACTTCATCTTTAGCAGTAACTAATTTTTCATCAAAATCCAAAATAGGATCAGGATTTGAAGTTTCTGCCATATCAAAAGCATTTTCGAAAGTTGTACTTTCATCAATATCCCATAATTTATCTGCATTTTTAGGAGTTGATGTTTCTTCTAATTTATTTTCTTCCATTATTTATGTTTTACAAATATAAGTTAATTTTAATTAATACCATAACAAATTTTGTTATATTTTATATTTTAATCAATATTATAGCAAAAATACTATATTTTTTTATATTCCACAAATTATTTTATATTTTTTATAATATCTCAAAATTTAAAACCCGCTCCCAGACTCACACCTTTTGTTGTGGGATCATATCCTAGACTACCTTTAAACTTACGATATTGCCCATACAATCCAATATTAGATAATTTTTTATTTGTTAAATCATATTCAGCATTAATTCCATATCTATAAGGAGCAGAATCTGATCTCCAACTAACATTTGAAGCTCTTCCTCTACTACCTTTTCCTAAACTTAAAGAAATATTATCTGTTCCTTTACCTATTGGTGTTACAGCATCATCACCTTGTGTATCAAAAGCATTTCTTCTTTTATAAGATAAAATAGACTCAAATCCTCCAGATCGTGGAGAAGTATTAAACCCAATACCTCCCCCATATCCCGTATTTATATTTTTAGAATTGGTATTATATGAAGCTTCGATAGATGGTATAGCAGAAAAAGGACTTTCACCCTGACCACATCCAGTAACAGATCCACAAAAATTACCTGGTACTATTTCTGGGCTTATCTCAGCACCTATATTAAGTCCACCTTTTACCTTATCTCCCTTCTGTTGACTTACTGGAACTTCAGGACGATTCACTCCAGATTGCATCCAATCTGGAACATAACCTTGTTCCCCTCTAAGATAACTTGTTGGCCGAGTCTCTACAGGAACCTCAACCTTCTGATCAGTCTTATTCACTGGAGATATTTTATCTACCTTTTTATCTTCAATCTTTGAATAAATATCTTTAGATCCTTTAAATATTTCATAATCTGTACCTAATTGAGTATTAACATCTTCAGGATCTGCGGTTAATTGTGATAATATATTTTGTTTTTCTTTTAATGGTTGAGTATATGTTTTATTATACCAATCTCTATATACTGGATTTCCTTGAAAAGAAGATGTTTTAATATTTCCACCTTCTGTCCAAAAACTCTCATCCATTTGCTCTATTCTATATTGAAAAGGGCTATTCGAAGTAGGATCTTGTAAATTTAAAAACTGCATATTTTGAAGATTAAGATCTTCTCCTTGACTTTGTAAAAATGCTAAAGACTCTTCATAACCTTTTTTAGTACTAAAATCAAGACCTTTATATTCTTCTCCACCTAATTGATATCTTGCACCTCCACCATACATTATTGCATGACCAGGCATTTTAGATGATGTTTCACTTTGCGTACCTCTATGACCTCCAGAATGTACACCCATAATAGTACCTTGTTGCATATTCTTAAAAAAATTAGCTACAGCTTCTGGATTAGCAGTTCCTTTTATAATATTACCTTCATCATCTTCTTCATCAGGATAATAAAAATCACTTTTATTATAAGTAGTAGTTAAAAAATTTCTATCATTTTCATTCATACCACGTTCTCCAAACTCAGCATATTTCCACGTACTTTCACCACCAGGCAGATTCACTGGCTTATTACCCCAAAATACTGGATGAGCTGTTGTAACATCATTTCTATTTTGTGTTCCTAACGGAAGTTCAATTGAAGGATTACCCTCAATTTTATTCCAAGCATCAATAGCATCATTCATTAAATATGTTTGAGAAGTTATACAAGTCATATTATCTCCACAACCTGCTATATTAGGTATTGTTTGGTCACGCACTGTATTCTGATTATAAGCATTCTCCATCAAAAACTCTTGATCTAATGATTCACCTGTACTATAAGTTGTATCTCCTATCGTAACATCTTCACCTGTAGTTTTATAAACTCCTAGTGTACCTCCTCTATAAGTAGAATCATCAACTAAAGATCCATATAATTCGGGATTTTGTCTTCTTTTCTCAATCTCTTCTTCTGTAGATATACCAGACAAACCCTGTCCTTGTGTTTCATATATTCCCTTTTCCTCTGCCTTTTTTATATCTTCCTCAGTTTTAAGTGCAGATTGTATATAAAAATCTGTTCCTGTAGCTGCAGCTTCTTGTGCTAAATTATATTGAAACTTTTGAAAACTAGGATCATTACTTTTAAAAGTTGTTATATCTGATTTTAATAAACTAACTAATTGTGTCTTTTGGTTAGCATTTAATTCACCAGATTTATGTAATTCTAATAAAGATTCTAAAGAATTTTCATCTTTATGAGAATATACACGATCCCCCTCATCATATGATAAAGGAGCTCCCTCAATATCTCTTAAGTTCTTTTTAGAAGTCGCCCACCTTCTA
>Ga0080013_1005428_pt1 | contig 11887 bp, 7 predicted proteins | sample ETNvirenome_6_85_FD_69236 | JGI IMG/M metagenome (GOLD analysis project Ga0080013, IMG submission 69236) | Marine viral communities from the Pacific Ocean - ETNP_6_85 (SPADES assembly) (version 2) | ecosystem: Environmental > Aquatic > Marine > Oceanic | place: Pacific Ocean | collected 2013-06-19 | reverse complement strand
TGAGTCTGAGCGCCGCTACCAAGAAGAGGGTGATTACGATAACAACTCTAAATTTGTCAGAGTGCTCCTAAGCGACGTAGTTCGCGATGGTACCGTAAACGCCGAAGCCCTTCCATTTGGCGTCAATGGCCCAATTAGGTACATTAGTGTGATGGCGAACTCTGGTAGCACTGAATTTGCTCAACTGACGGGCAGAGAGTTGCCTAACATAGGTGCCCCTCACCTCTCAAATCTAGCCGGAGATGCTGGTTCCATGATAGACACAGGTGTTGTCCCTGCAGTGCACAAGCACAGCGGCCATTCTAGCGGAAGAGCCGTTGGCAGCCATGTCCTATTTAACTGGCCAGATGTTTTAGAACAATTTTACATGTCTGGCTCGGCAGCTGCAGCACCAGGACATTTCCAAAATAAAATAAATCTTGTTGAGCAAACCGGTTCGCACTTTATATATGATTTCCCGACAGTTCCTGTCCGAATGAATACAAAGTCTGGATCTCTTGTTCGACCATCCGATGCTTACTTTGGAGCAAACTTCAGCAGGCTGCACGAAGCAACTCCTTCTTCATTATATGATGAAAGCAATAAAGATGTTGTGCGTGCTTTGGCTGATGGAGCATATGATGCTACAACGCTTGAGCCAACCGCTGGCCAAACGCAATACGCTTGGATTTTCACTTTGGACGACCTTTCCGGAAGCGCAGAGGATACATCAAGAGCAGTCTATGTATCTGGTTCTAGAAAATCAGGTACGTCGTACACTGCCACAGGCAGCAAAGGATATCGCGAAGTGCTTGATATGGGATACGACAGATTTACTTCCGTGCTTTACGGCGGTTCTGACGGATTCGATATTTTCGAAAGAGATCCGTTGAGAAATTCACGCCTCGATGACGCTTCACGAATTGAAAGAGATAACTATGCTTACAACTCAGTTAAGAAAGCAATTGATACTGTCGCAGACGCAGAAGCAGTGGAAATGGATCTCCTTGTTGTTCCTGGAGTAAAAGATACTGGAATTACAGACCACATGATTCGAGTCTGTGAAGATCGAGGAGACGCGCTAGCGATTATTGATCTAGACGGCGATTATGTCAACGCTCATGATGGTGTGCTTTCTGTACAAAATCGTATTGGAGATGTTGATCAGGCAGCGACCAAACTGCGCGATAGAAGCATTAATACGAGCTATGCATGTGCATTCTATCCTTGGGTACAAATTAGAGATACAGCCTCGTCGGTAGGCGCAGGATCCTTTGTATGGGTGCCGCCTTCTGTTGTCGCTCTGGGTACATTCTCCAGCACACAAAGAAACGCTGATCTCTGGTTCGCACCGGCTGGATTTAATCGCGGAGGACTCTCTGAGGGTGTCGCTGGGTTGCCAGTGGTTAACGTAAGACAAAAGCTTACCTCTAAACAAAGAGACAAGCTATACGAAAGAAACATTAACCCAATTGCCAGCTTCCCATCAGAAGGTATCGTTGTCTTCGGACAGAAAACTCTTCAGGTGACGCCTTCGGCTCTTGACAGAATTAATGTGAGAAGACTACTTCTCTTCGTGAAGAAGCAAATCTCTAGAATCGCCTCTTCTATTTTGTTCGAGCCAAATGTTAGAGATACGTGGGACAGGTTCACGTCACGAGTTGTTCCATTCTTAGACTCGATAAAGGCACAGTATGGACTCTCTGATTTCAGACTGGTTCTTGACGAGACAACCACTACCGATGATTTGGTTGATAGAAATATCATGTACGCTAAGATATTCTTGAAGCCGACTCGTTCGATAGAATTTATAGCCCTTGACTTCTTCGTTACGAACACTGGGGCTGCTTTCGAAGATTAAAAAAAGGGGGAAAATCTTTTCCCCCTTCTAATTAATACATAAACCCTTGGAGGATCATTACTAATGGCCACGAACGCAAAACCTAGCTACTGGGCTAGCCCAAATCTTTCGCCCAAAAGAAATTACAAATGGTACTTGTCTTTTGGAAACTTAGCACTACCAACTTGGGTAGTTAAATCTGTAACCAAGCCTAGTTTTTCAATTGGCGAGGCACAGCATACTTACATAAACCACACTTTCTTTTATCCTGGAAAGATTAGCTGGAATACGGTTGATGTAACGGTCGTTGACCCTGGTGAACCAAACGACGCATCAAAAAGATTGGTTGATGCTATTCGTGCATCGGGCTATGCATATCCGAATCAGCCAGGACTGGGACAAACAATTGCTCGCAACGCCGGCGTGACTTTCTCTAAAGCTGCAGCCACGAATCAAGTTGGAACAGTTATTTTGAGGCAGCTCGGCGCACAGGGGTTTGATAATGTTATCGACCGCTGGACTCTTTACAATGCATGGATCAAAGATGTTCAATTTGGACAGCTTTCCTATGATAACGAAGACTTGACTGATGTCACCTTGACCCTTCGTTATGACTGGGCAGTGCACAATACCAAAGACGACAACGCAATCCCAGGTCTCACGCAAAAATAAATATATTCTCTTAACATATATGCTAAAAAGATGTATTATGTGTTTGTTCGATATATTTTATAAGAGGTCTTTATGTCACCAAGAAATAAGCTTAGTAATAAGGGCACGGGCAAACACACGGCCCAGCCAGCAACCCCTCCGCCCAATGTTTTAAACCAAGGCAAAGGGAAGAGCGACTTGTTGTCGTTCGTAGCTCCCACGGAGTTTGTAGAACTCCCAACAAAGGGAAAATATTATCCACAAGGACATCCCCTGCATAACAAGGACGTCTTTGAAATTAAATATATGACAGCAAAGCACGAGGACTTATTGACTTCTCCTACTTTGTTAAGAAAAGGCGTAGCTATTGATCGGCTTTTACAGAGCCTTGTGCTCGACGAAAATATTAACGTCGACGATATGTTTGTGGGTGATAAAAACGCATTAATTATCGCCTCCAGGATTACCGGGTATGGATCCGAATACAAACTTGATGTACCTTGTCCTTCTTGTGGCGCCCAAAACGATCACACTTTTGATTTGGCTAGCCTTGAACATGTTCAACCCACAGAAGAGGAACTGGAGAAGTACGAAATTACTGTAACCTCGCAGAACACATTTTTGATTCCACTTCCAGTTACAAACGTAACAATGGAAGTGCGTTTGATGTCGGGACACGATGAGAAACAAATTGAGAAATACAACAAGATGCTGCAAAAGAATCATGGACTAGAAGCTGGAATGACGGACCAGCTGAAGCAGGTTGTTGTTTCTCTTAACGAGGAGACGGATCGAAGTATTATTGATCGGTTTGTTGATAACATGCCAGCAAAAGATGCTCAATATTTCAGATTGGCATACGCAGTATTGACACCAAATGTGAAAATGAAACAAGAGTTTGCTTGTTCATACTGCAGTCACGAACAGGAGGTCAATGTCCCGCTCACTGCGGAGTTTTTTTGGCCTAGACAATAAGTACATTAAATCAGTTTATGAGCAGTTCTTTCTTTTAAAGTATTATGGCGGCTGGAGCTTTACCGAGGCTTATAATTTGCCGATTGTTCTAAGGAACTGGTTTTTGGAAAGATTATCTAGACAATTCGAGATTGAAAAAGAAAATATAGAGAGAGCTAACAAAAATATAAGATAACCGGCAAAATTGCCGGTTTTTTTATTTGCACAAAGCACTATTTATAGTAATTGAGCGAGGATATACACATGGAACCAATTGAAATTGATTTAAACGCCGCAAAAAGCGGAAAATTAAATGAGGCTTTGAATATTTATGGGCTGGGTGATAGTGTTATGTTATCACTACAGAAAATGTTTGGTTTTGAAGCAGTTCCTCCGATCAATGTCCGTGGCACTTCTCAGCAGATAAGTGCTTTTGGAAATGCTTTGATGGGTGAAAAGAAATATATCGATGCATATTTAAAACATGGTCTAGATGACCCGAGAACTCTTCGAGACAAACAAAGGCTCGAAACGGCTGTAAAAGATTTCGAATTCGAAACAGGGCTTCAGTGGCCTTTTAAATAGGAAAAAATAACTATGGCAATGGATCCAGATTTAAAAAGTCGCTTAGACGCACTCATTGCGTCAATAACTCAAAGAGAAGCGAGAGAACAAGAAAAAGACGCTCGCGAAACTCGTGAAAGAGCCGCGAGAGGCGAAAATATAAGGATATCTGGACTCGAACCTGCACAGTGGAATGCCGTCGAACAACAAGTTAAGAATGTTCGAGACTATCTCTTTCAAATTTCTGGAGAAAAAACAAAGCAGCTAAACATTGCAAGCCAGGAAGAAGATAGTTTCAAACGTCGCGTTGAATATCTCAAGGTGCACGAGCAATTTGCGCAAAAAAGCGTCTCCGCCCAGAGGAAGTTGGTTGAGGAATTATCAAAAGACTTGGCCCTTACAAGAACAAGAGATGCAGCCAATACTGCTTTGATTGGAAGAAAACAAGACGAACTGAATAAAGCACGGGAAGGTCTGACACTTGCCGAGAAACAATTGGCTGTAGAAGAGGGAAGACTTCGCGCCGGCCAAGAGTTATTACAAATTCAGACAAATATCACTTCTCATACTCAAAGGCTAATTGGTACTGTAACTGGCGGCTTAATAGCGTCTAACGCATCTCAAAGGTCTCTCCTTGGTGCCCTATTCGGATCCGGAGGGGGAGGTCAATTTGGGCAAAAGCTCAAAGCTCTTGGGCGAGGATTGATGCAAGCAGTCAATCCAGTTAATATTCTTGTTGGAACGTTCGAAACACTCAAGAATGCAATTGTCAATATGGCATTACAACAAGATTCAGCGATGACCTCTTTAGGAAGAGCAACCGGCACTGGCCGAAGTTATGCTACGGTCATAAATAATGTGGTTGAGCAAAATTCTAGACTTGGAGTAACGTTTGAGGAAGGTAGTCGCGCGGCATCGGTGATGTTTAATACCATGCGCCAGTTCTCACAGTTAACTAATACTGCCCGAGAAAGCATTGCTGGATTTGCAATTGAACAAGAAAGGTTGGGGGTATCTTTTGACCAAACAGGGCAAAAACTTAATTTCCTAACACAAACCTTCAACATGAACCAAACTCAAGCTAGGCAAACAATTAGCAACCTAAATGCACATGCAAGAGAAATTGGTGTTTCCTTGCAAGAATCCACCAGTAATTTTTTACAGTTTTCTGGACATTTAGCTTCCCATGGACCTCGTATGCTCCAAGTGTTCCAAAATCTACAAGCTATGGCGAAGAGAACTGGCGTTGCAATGTCGGAGCTTGTTAACATTGCCAAGCAATTTGACCAGTTTGGCACTGCGGCAAGTTCTGTAGGTCGACTGAATGCAATGTTGGGTGGAAATTATTTAAATGTTATTGAAATGGTTTCTGCTAAAGAAGACGAAAGATTGGGGATAATGGCTAGGGCCGTACACCAATCTAATTTGAATATTGATTCTATGGGTCGATATACACAAAAAGCCCTTGCCGCTGCTATGGGCTTTAAAGATGCCGGCACTGCCATGGCTTATTTAAGAAATGAGATGGGCATGGCTACAGCGGCAGACCGAGAGCTTATTGCCACGATGGAAAGAGACAGGAGAGAGGCAGAGCAATTGATGGACATCAAGAGGCAATTAAGGACAATATTAATATCGGTCTCTCGCGCATTCATGCCTTTAATTCAATCTTTCTCGGATCATCGTGAAGAAATTGTACAATCAATAACAAAGGTTGTTGATTTCATTAGAGAAAACGGTGATTTAATTCGATCCTTCGCGCTATACACACCAGTTGTCATGGGAAGCATAAGTATCCTTAAAGGATTGGCTGCAGCCTTTACAGTTGCAAGAACTGCTGCTTCCGCTTTCACTGGCGCCCTCATACTCGGTGGTGGACTTGTCGCTGCAGTATATGCATTAAGAGAGGCATTTAGCAAACGCTCTTCACCAAACTCACTAGAGATGACGCGGATCTTCGGTGCTGGACTCAACGACGCTAGCGCCGCAGCCAGGAATGCAGCTAACGGCTTTCACAGCGCGGCTCAAGGAACGAGAAATTTAAGATTGGCTCTTATGCCAGGTATTGATGCAACACAAAAAGTTGGAAACAATTTGGCAATGATGGCGAATTACGCTGGTCAGGCTGCTGGGGCCGCTACGGGGCTTGGAAAGGCGATGGCATCGATTAATGTTTCTTCTTTGAGGGGGAATGTCGACACTCTTGCGAAGTTTAGGAAAGAGATGACGCCAACTTCAAGCGAGGTTAGAAGAGCACAAGAACAAGCACAGACAACAATGCAAACTGCACAAGCTATTCGTGTTGTGGCAGAAACCGGCAATGCCCAAGCAGCAGTTTCAGCGCTCCAAAGAACGGTACAGGCCAAAGTAGGCGCTTCTGTACAACAAAATGTATACAACAAGATGTTTGTTGAGGATGAGTTTATTAATAAATTTGTTAACCGGGCTATTTCCGCAGGCATTGGCCGGAGAGATGTGCATGCTCATCTAAACGTCGGAGCTAGAAGAATGGCCGATGTTGTGATTGCAGATGCCGCCTCTCGCCCAGCCGATCGTGCAATTTATGAAACACATTCAGGTGCATAAATTTAAAACAGAGTAATTATAATTATGAGTAACCTCAACCAACAAGGACAGTTCGAAGATATTATTTTTGAATATGCTCCGTTTGAAGACCCCAAGCTAGGGCATCCCTATGTTGTAAGGTTCGCTGCTTTTGTGACACAATTTGAAGATGACTATGAGCAAACTTGGAACTCAACCGTAGTTTACGGAAAATCAGACCCAATTGAGACGTATCGTAACACTACTAGAAAAATTAAATTATCATGGGACGTCCCATCTTCAGGGCCTGCCGAAGGATACGCCAATATGATGAAAATAGAGGCTCTTATGAGAATGTTATATCCGATTTATGAAAATATTTCAAAAAACATAAGTACCATAAAACAATCACCTGTATTGAGATTAAAGTTTGCAAACCTTATCCACAATGGCGAAAGGGGTTTACTTGGTCACGTCGGAGGCTTTTCTTTTAGGCCAGATTTAGCACAAGGAATGTATAATACAAATCATTCTCAACAGTTTATGAAGGAATCTACTTTTCCAAACTCTCCCATGTCAACAAAATTGCGCGGAGGACAACATGTAAAAGATGTTGGGTTGATACCAAAAACCTATAGCCTGTCATGTAACTTTACGGTTTTACATGAGCAAGAGCTTGGGTTTGGACAAGGAAAAACATTTAGAAGAAGTGCATATCCATATGGATTTATTAACGGTAAAGACGGCGAACAAACACTCCAGCAAATAAGCAACATGTCTCGTCCTTATGATAGTTCTCTTACTGATGCTGGTTCAAGCAATCAGGAAACTCCGGCAGAGATACTTGAAGCGAGATATCAAAGTATTTTAAAGAATAATAATTAGGTGATTTAAATGGCAACTGTTAACAGATATTATAAAAGAACCCAAATTGATAATGGTGACAGGTTTTATTCAAGGAAGCGGAATATTAAAAATATTAAACATTATGGCAGTCCTAGTTTAAAATATCCTTCAGCAGAACAAATAAAAGATCTTGATATAATCACGGTTATATGGAAGAAAGGAGAGAAGTTTTATAAATTAGCTGATCAGCATTATGGTAATCCAGAACTATGGTGGGTTATTGCTTGGTTCAATAAAAAACCTACGGATGCTGAAGTTGAATATGGAAATTTAATTCAAATACCTTTTCCATTACAAACTGTATTACAGTATTATAATATATAAAACGGCGAAACTATGGCAAAACAATTACCTGTTTTAAAACAAAAAGAAATTAATGAGGCTTGTCGGAGCCTGAGAGGAAAAGCAGATACGGTCGGTCGAATGATTGAGATGCAGATTGTCTCGCGATGGTTGGAGCTGTTCAGTCAAAACTTTAGAGCCGCAGTGATTGTTGTGCAAAACCTCAACCCCCAAGGCGCCAGAATCAATCTTACTAAGCTCCCTTCAAACGCCGATCAAGTTACGATTGCAGTGGCGGACCACTACAGCGCTAACATAAATGATTATAAAAGTGCGTACAAAGGCGATGATGCAAAAAGCTTCACTGCAATTTTAAAAAAAGTAATGGATTTTCTAGAGGGTCAAACTATCTCCGGCACCGCCGTGCCGAAGAAAAGCTTGTCTTCTGCATCACACTCTAAGGTCATGGGTTCGTTAGAGACTTTTTTGAATGGAGTGTTCAGCGCCACGAAAAAACGGATCGAGGCGGCCAACGGGTCGTATATTGACTTTTCCAAAGATTTTTTCCAGCAAATAAATAAGGGCGATTTCAGAGCTTTTCCTGGAAGCGTCGTATATGATATTTTTCTTAGCTGTATGGGGTCCTCCGTATTAAACCTTCAAAGCCATGATCCCGCCAACGGCGACGCATCGTGGAACAACGAAGGTGATTTTGAAAAATTGAAAGCTTTTATTTCCGCAATAAAAGAAGAATCAATTGTACTGAACGAGTGGCAAATCCAAGAGCAAACACTCAAAAAATACGTCATAGATCGAATCAAAAATGGGTGCGCAACTTTTCCCTCTAGGCCCGGAGCAGTTGAAGCCGATCAGGGTCATGATTATTATAGTAGAACTTTACAAAACTTAACTTGTATTATGCCTTTGTTTCATTGGCTTTATGCTCAAGACGGCTCTAAAAGATTTCAAAACAACAAACAAGGTCCGCCATATGGCGAAGGTTTGGGTGATAAACTCGCTTTTGACTTAAGAAGCAGATCAAGAAAAATCGATCAGGGCAAATTTTATAAAGCAGATCAGTTTCCTTTGCTTTTTTCAAACTTTGACCAATCTCAATTTTTTGTTAATAAGCTTTTCTCTTCTAAAGATGACAAAAAATTAAAATCTCTGCTGGAAATATCAACCGACAGATTATCCAAATTGGTGCCGAAAATAGAACTTAAGAAAGTTTTTTACAAGAACGATCACAGCGGCCGCGTTGAGGTACCCTTTGAGTTTGCGAACAAATCAGAAATTCTAGATAAGCAAAACCCAAGGTCCAATGCGGGTATAACTAATGTTACGTTTGAGATGCTAGGTCAAAATCCAGCAACAGTGAAAAAATACATTGGATGCACAATGGAGTTATATTTTGATAGCATTAATTCTTTCTTCAAAAATAGAGAAGCTAGAGTGGGTGGTACACCATATAAATATCAATATAAAGATTTGCTAATAAGAAAAACCAAATACGACCCGATGGACCCCGCGCAAGCGATTGACAAAATTAAAGACTTAAAAAAGTATTCTCCAGACTTAGAAAAAATTAGAAGTTCGGAGGCGGATAAATTAAAGTTTGAAAAACAGCTAGATAATTTAGAATTTAGAGTCTATAATCCCGAGTATTTTAGAATAAAATTGGATCTTGGTTGGAAAAAACCAATTAAACCAGATAAAGATACACAAAACTTCATAGATTTATCAAATATAAGTTTATATTTGACACTAGAAACTCATGATTTTAACTTTGCCAACGATGGAAGTATACAACTTAGTCTTAAATTTATGGGCACTGTAGAATCTCAACTCATTGAACCTCTTGGTACAAACATCTTCTACAATGAAGAAACTGATCGCCTTAGACTAACAGCAAACGCCTTGTCAGAAATTGTTGCGTATCTTAAAAGCAAGACCAAGAAAGACGACAAGCTTCAAAATACTTTAACTTATTTTCTAGATCTGAAAGCAGACTACATTAGCACTCTAGAAACTAAATTGGCAGACTTACACTCTAATTTATGGAAAAGTATTTTAAATGAAAATAACACCATGGTTGACATGAAAATAAAAAATTCGGTCCCGACGCACTTACTTAGAGGATTCGCTAACGAAGAGTTGGTTGGCTTTGGGAAGACAATATTACGCTCCGCAGGGGCCAAGGGCATGTTAAGTTCAAAACAAAAAGATCTTTTTAAGGGTACCAAAGCAAAAAGGGTTGTGCTTTTTACACCGCAAGTGATGGCCAGGATACACCAGCAAATTAATACAAATTTTGAGGGACTTGAAAGGAAAGATGTCAACGATTCGAACTGGTCAGTTGCTTATGAGCTAGTAAGAAGAGATCAAAGTGGCAAATTTGAGCCTTCTAAGATGCTTAAAGATTTTCGATTTCAACCCAAGGCGCCACCTTTCGAAAAACAAAAAAAGCTAAAATCAGCGTCTGCAATCAACAATCATCTCGGAAAAACGAAGCCATTTGGACAACCTCGCGGCACAAGAAATGGCGCGCCAATCCATAAAGGTAAAATTGAGTTTTATTTTCTTAGATATGGCAGCATAATACAAACAGCGATTCACAATATTTGGAATAGCAATCCTCAAGGATTAAAAGATATTGTTTTTGTTACGGGCCCGATCCGATTTGAGGCTTTAGATGGGAAAGAAAAAGTGACTAATTTTTCTGAAATTCCAATTCTATTAGAAAACTGGAAAACATTTATGATCAATAATGTGATTAAACAAAAAAGACAAAATTATCCTGTGATCAATTATCTTCATGATACCGTCAGCCAGCTGTTAGAGCCGGCCTTGGGTACTCTACAAAAAGGCTGTGGAGACGGGCTAGACGCTATGTCTCCCTTGAAATTTGTTGAGCCTAAAATAGCTGTTTTTACAGCACGCAGGTCCGATGGTTTTAGTCCTCCTATGCTACAAGCTGATAAAAATTTGCGAACCATGCATGTTTCTTTGGATGACTCTGCGCGTTTTCCGAATGAAGTTTTGAAAAAAGAAGTATCTCCAAAATTAAGAGAAGATGTTAAACACTTTATTGTTTTGTATGATGGCTCTGGACTATTGAAAAACACCAGCGACACGAGCGCACTATATGAACAAAATCTTAAGCAAAACGTCCCTCACTTTTTTATTGGAGCAAACAAAGGAATATTTAGAAATGTTTCTTTCCGAAAGAGTGACATTCCGTTTTATAGTGAATCGAAAGTTATTGATCAGGGTGATACCGATGGTGGACTCTTAAGAGAAAAATATGATGTTAATTTAAGTCTTTTCGGAACGGGACATTTCTTACAAGGCATGAGATTTTATTTAGATCCATCTTATACAGCCATGTCGCAAGAAAACATGAGACAACTCCAGAGAGATATCGGCCTTGGCGGTTATTACACAATTACGAAAGTGCACTCTTCAATAACTCCTCAAGATTTTGTAACTCAAGTTCACGGAGCTTGGACTAGTTTTGAGAAAGGGACAACTAACAAATAATGAAATTTTCTGCTAAAATAGATTTAGAATATAGACAAAATTTTGACCAAGAATATTCCACCTATATTAGTGGTCTAAACAATATAAAAGACTTTTCTTCTTCGGCTTTAAGTTTGTATGGAAAAGTCGACGGCATTTATAACACCATAATAATTAAAAATAATTTTAACTTACTCAGTACGGTTGCCGGAAACGTCCGTGTGCTTAATTTTGTCGCAGACGCCTACAGAGATCTGGTTGGACACATAAATGAAACTAGAGCCAGAGCAGGCACGCGCCTGCCTGCAGAATACTTATCTGAAACTGGAACATGGAAATCTAGTTTCATATTCAATATAAATCCTGCTGTGGGGTTTATAGATCCCAGAAAACAATATAACGATGACGTAGACATACTTTTTGATTTTTATATCAACAGTTTCCTACGACATAAAGACAAGTACAAAGCAATAAAAAATCATAAAGATTTTGTCAAAAATTTTGTCAACTTTTCTTTAAGCAATTCATTTCCAGATGGCTTTTGCATGACAAAGAGCGGCTACATAAAGAAAAAGAGAGTACCCTATTATTGCACTGGCTTGGCGATAAGACTTAATAATGATGGTGAAAATGAAATAGATTTGTTTG
>Ga0080013_1005427_pt1 | contig 11888 bp, 20 predicted proteins | sample ETNvirenome_6_85_FD_69236 | JGI IMG/M metagenome (GOLD analysis project Ga0080013, IMG submission 69236) | Marine viral communities from the Pacific Ocean - ETNP_6_85 (SPADES assembly) (version 2) | ecosystem: Environmental > Aquatic > Marine > Oceanic | place: Pacific Ocean | collected 2013-06-19 | reverse complement strand
ATGCTGTAAGATTTGGATCTTCATCAAATGATGCAAATGAATTTACAACCATTGTTTTATTAAATGGTAGTGATTTTTTTAGTTTAGGTAATAATAATGCATTTTTACAAGATATGTATACTCCAGGGAATAATCATGGAAATGGAATATCTAACAACTCTTTTATATTATCTTTAACTGCTAACGATGTTATAACGATACAAGCAAAACAAAATAATAATGGCGGAGGAGCAGGATCGGTGAAATCTTCTGGTACATTCTTTTGTGGGCATCAATTAATAGGAGCGTAACATGGCATTTGCAACAATAGACGTCACAAAAGGAATCACAGGAACAATCCCTGTAGCAAATGGTGGAACAGGTTTAGCATCTGGAACCACAGGACAATTTTTAAAGTTTACAGGAAGTACAACAGTTGCTAGTGCAGCAGTTGATCCTGGTATTACAGAATATGATGAATGGGTGATAACTTCTTCTTTTACAGGAGATGCTGATCCTATTGCAAGTAACTGGGCTAGAAATTCTACATTTACAAAATTGGGAACAGGTATGTCACAATCTTCTGGTATATTTACATTTCCGTCAACTGGAATTTGGAAAATGGAGTTTAGTATAAATAATGCAAATAATAATGGTGATGACAGAAATTTAGGTGGCTTTATTCAATGCACAGTAAACAATTCTGCTTACTCAAACTATGGTGCTACTGAAACAGCAATAGCAAGAAACAGTAGTTCTACTTGGTATATGACACAATATTGTACAGCTACTCTTGATGTTACTAGCACTTCAAATTGTAAAGCAAAATTTAAAGTTGTTAAGGTTGATAGCAATACAGAAACTCAATGTGAAAGTGCTTTATTCAAAACAGGAGTACGATTTACACGAATGGGAGATACATAGAATGAGCAGACCTACACATATAGAAAATGCTTTAATCCATATACACCCTAGACAATGGTTTACATGGACAGATGTTAATAATAAAATTTATTCTAATCTTAAACTTTCTGAAAAAGTAGGTGTTGATGGAAACATTGTAGATAATACAGTTACAGAATTACCAACTGAAGAAACGGTAAATGCAAAATTAAAGGAGCTGCAAGATGCATGGGATGCAGCAAATGGAGGTTAGATGGCATACATAGGACCAGGATTAGCATTTGGCGCGTTCGAGAAGCTCGATGATATTAGCTCAGGATTTAACGGATCCAACACTGATTTTACTCTTCAAGTAGGTGGAAGCACCGTGGAGATGGCATCATTGAACCAGTTAATTATTTCTATATCAGGAGTAATTCAGGAGCCTAATAGTGCATTTACTTTTGGATCAACTAGATCTAGTATTGCCTTTACAGCACCTCCGGCAGCTTCAGATACGTTCTTTGGAATTTTACTTGGTAACTCATTTGACGCTGGTACTCCAGCTGATTCTAGTATATCATACGATAAATTAACAACAATCAACGGTGTGTATAGAAATGTACAAACCTTAACACAGAATTTAACGCTGGCAGCAAGTGATAATGCACTTGTAGCTGGGCCATTCACGGTACAGTCTGGTAAAACTTTAACCGTACCAACAGGAGCAACGTTTGTAATAGTATGAGCACTATTGAAGTAAATAAAATTACACCAGTTTCTGGGGGAACCGCTACTACTCTTGGCGATTCAGGTGACACATTTACAGTAACATCTGGTGCTACATTTAATGCATCTAGCTCTAATTTAGCTAATAGACCTAGTGCAGGTCCGATATTTTATAATGGAGACATGCAAGTCTCGCAAAGAGCCACCACGAAAACAGGAATAACAGGAAGTGGATATTATACTGTTGATAGAATGAAAGTAGTTGGCGATATTGGAACTTGGACAGATACACAAGAAACATTAACAAGTGGAAATGCCTTTAATGCAGGATTTCAAAAAGCATATAGAACGGATTGCACAACAGCAAATGCATCTCCTAGTTCTGGGTCAGCTAAAATATTTACACAATATTTTGAAGGACGAGATTTAGGAATGTTTAAAAAAGGTACATCTAATGCAGAAAAATGGACATTAGCTTTTTGGGTTAAGTCTAATAAAACTGGAACAGGGCAAGTAAATTTACTAGATAAAGATAATAACCGTTTAATAGGTGCAACTTATACAATCTCTGTTGCTAATACATGGGAACATAAAGTTTGTAATTATGCGGCAGATACAACTGGCTCATTTGATAATGATAACGCAAGGTCTTTAGATATTGAATGGTGGTTAGATTCTGGCTCGGATTTTGATAGTGGTACAATGCCTACTGCTTGGGAAACAGAAGCTAATGCTGATTCAAATGCTAGTGGTACTTTAAATCTTGGAGATAACACAGCGAATGACTGGGCGATTACAGGTGTTCAGCTCGAGGTTGGAGAATATTCCGCATCGACACTACCCCCATATCAATTTGAAACTTATGGAGGCAACTTAGCTAGATGTCAAAGATATTATTATAAGGCTGGTAAAGGAGAGTCTCCTTATACTAATTTTGGAAATGGTTGGGCTAGTTCCACAACACAAGCACAAATACAGATTCCTTTTCCAACAGACATGAGGACAGAGCCATCTTTAACATCAGATGATTTACAACTTTCAGATGATGCTACTGCCGCTACTGATTTATCTTCTATCGCTGTCAATGCTAATACTGGTTCAAGTCAATTAGGAGTTGTTGATGCAACAGTATCTTCAGGTCTTACACAATATAGACCTTATGCTTTAAGAGGTTCCAATAACACAGCATCTTATGTTGCTTTTAGTGCGGAATTGTAGGAGGTAAAATGGATATAAGTTCAGCAAAATATGTAAAAGATAGTAAAACAAATGAAAATACAAGTATAACTGCTGTTATAGGAAGTATTACTTGGTCAGTTCCTTTAAACTCAAATAACGCACATTATCAAGCAATTCAAGAATGGGTTGCTGACGGTAACACAATAGAGGAGGCTGATTAATGGTCTCACAACTTAAAGTAAACGAAATCATCAAGCAGTCTGGATCGTCAATCACGATTGGTGAGTCAGGGGACACGATTAATATTGGAACAACAGGGGACACGATTAATCTTGCAGGAGCAACGTATGCTGCGGCATCAAGTGAACCTTTGTTTCATGCAACATTAAGTGCTGATACAACTATTTCTCATGATACTTTAATAGTAACACCATGTGATAATACAACTTTTAATTTAGGAAGTGCCTATTCAACAAGCACCTATAAATTTACACCTCAAACAGCAGGTAAATATTATATATATACTTACGCGCAATGTAATATGACTGCAGGTGAAGCTAAATATTGTTTAACTTATATTGTTAAAAACTCTACTACAATAGTTTCAACCGAAAACCTTTTAACTAATAGTAGTGGCTCAAGATTAGGTAACACAGCAGTAGCCATAGTAGATTTGAATGGCTCATCAGATTATGTTCAAGCAAAAGTTTTACCTGGTACAGGTAGTGGAACTATAACTTTAAAATCTGATTCAGATACCAAAACAAATTTTGGAGGATTTAAATTAGTATGACAAGTGAAATAAAAGCAGATAAGTGGTCACCAGCTAGCGGAACGTCCGCAACGATCGGTGACTCAGGTGACACGTATACTGTACCGTCAGGCGTGACCCTTGACATTGCATCTGGTGCAACAATTACCAATAGTGGAACTGCAACTGGTCTTGGTACTCATGTAAAACTTTTTTCTGATACGAGTGTTTCTGGAACTTCTTTAAGTATTGGAAGTTCAGTTATTACTAGCACATACACAAGATATTTAATGATTATACAAAACTTAAAATCAGACAGTGACAATTCTTCATTATATTTAAGACACTCTACAGATAATAACGAGTCAAGTATAAATTCACTTACAGATACTTTTGTTCATGTTGCTAATTCAGGAGGCGGTGGTTCTTATAGTACAATAGATATAACAAATAATCTTAATGCTAAATTAACTGATGATACAATAGGTAATGGTGGTAATGAGGGTGTAAGTGGATATGGATATTTATTCATAGATACAACAAAACCAAAATCGGGAATGTTTAAATTAACAAACACTAATTCAAGTCATGTTTATTCTTATAATGGTGTTTACTATGTAGATAGTAATGATGTAGTAAATGCAATTTCAATTAGACCTAGTGGTGGTGTTTTTGATCAAGGAACAATAGAACTTTACGGAATAGTATAATGACAAAAATAAATGACAACGGAACTTTAAGGGCTATGACTACAGCAGAGCAGGCAGAGTATGATGCTTTGCAAGTTGAGTATCAAAACAATCTATTACCTAATGCATTAAAAAGATTACGCAGAAAAAGAGATAGATTACTTAGTGAAACAGATTATTTTGGTGCATCCGATAATACAATGTCTGAAGACATGAAAACTTATAGACAGGAATTAAGAGATTTAACTAATGGTTTAGACACTGTAGAGAAAGTGGAAAACGTAACATGGCCAACAAAACCATAGGAGCATAGATGACAAGTGAAATAAAAGCAGATAAATGGTCACCAGCGTCAGGTACCGTTGGTACAATTGGCGACTCAGGTGATACGTTTACTTTAACTGCAGGAGCAAATTTAACTCTAGGTGGAGCAAGTACAACAGTTACAATTCCTTCAGGGGCAACAATTGTTAATAGTGGAACGGCTACTGGGTTTGGTGAAGCTAACAATCCATCTTTTACTGCAAGAATGTCTGCACATCAATCAGTAGGGGATAATGTAAATACTAAAGTTGCTTTTGATACAACTGATTTTGCAACAAGTGGAACATATGATACCACCAATTATAAATTTACTCCTGGTGTTGCAGGTAATTACCAATTTCAAATACAAGTTGTTGGCGATTCACAAGGCTCTTCAGAATTATATGCAATGCATGTTAAATTATATAAAAATGGTAGTATTTTATCATCACAATCAGATGGAGTAATTTTTAATTTTGTTAGTAATTATGTAAGACAAGCACCAGTAACTTTAAATGTTTGTGATACAGCTGATGATGATGATTATTACGAAGTGTATGCAGCAGCAAATGACACAAGTAGCACTCCTCAATTTTTTAAATATGGTAGTTACTTTAGTGCATTTAAAATTAGTGGGAGTGCATAATGGCACTAACTAGACTAGGACCAAATCAATCAGTAAATTTATCTACTAACACTACAGGTACGCTTGGTGTAGCTAACGGTGGTATTGGAATAACCTCTGGTACTACAGATCAGTTCTTAAAGTTTACTGGCACAACTACTTTAGCTAGTGCTGCAGATAATGCTGGATTAGTTTATGTTGGCGGTACATCATCAACGAGTGAAGTTGCTGCTTTAACAGCAGATAGTGTTTTTTCTTCTACCTATCAAAACTATTTAATTGTTTTTGGTATTACAATTATCAGTGGCTCAAATGATAGAAAATTATTAACTAGAGTAAGACATGGAGGTAGTACTGTTACTGGAAGTGACTATCATACATCACTTGCTTATTTTGATACACAAGTTACTTCAGCAGGAAATTTAAGTTATTCTGGTGATAATAGTAATAACGCAAGTAGTATTCAAGTTGGAGGACAAGCATTAAGTAATTCTGCTAATTTAAAAACTTGTGCTGGTACTATTACTCTTTTTGATATGAATAAAAGTGATGAGTATAAAACAATGCTTATTGATAATGTATCTCAAAACTACAGTGGTTATACTCAACGTAATATGGCAGTAGGTCAGTATTTAGCTGATCAAGCTATAGATGGAATAACATTTTTTCCTAGTGGAGATAATATAAAATCAGGCTACTTTAGAGTCTATGGAATAGCGAATAGTTAATATGGTACAGATAAATATAAATGGAATAAATAGAGAAATGACTGCTGAAGAACAAGCAGAATACAATCAAATACAAGCAGATTTTAATGCAACAAGAGTAGAAAATAAACTGAAACAAATACGAGCAATGAGAAATAAAAAATTACAAGAAACAGATTATTTAGGTGCTTCGGATCAAACTATGAGTGATGCAATGAAAACTCGCAGACAAGAGTGGAGAGACCTACCTCAAAATAATACAACAGAGGAACAGTATGACGTTTTGTTAGAAACACAAGGAACTGCTCCTAATATAACTTTTAAACATTCAATTTGGGATAAACCTGCATAATGTCTTTTGCGGGAGCAAGTTTTGCTGAGACCGCTTTCGCTTCTCAGGCCTCTATACATGCTAATGTAGCCGTTAGTGGTTTACCTTTAACTTCGGTTACAGGTACAGCTAGCATTACTGCAATTGCTAATCCCAATGTTAGTGTAACAGGTTTACCATTTTCTATTACGAGTGGTGGCTCAGGGGTATCCGCAGGTGGTAACGCCGAAATTACTCTTTCTGGTTTACCATTAAATTTAGATTTAGGAGAAGAATCAATTGTTGTTGATTCACCAAATATTAATGTTACAGGGCAAGGTCTTACTCTTACGCAAGGAACAGCGACCGCTTTAAGTTCCACTAATCCTCAACCAGCAGGTTTACCTATTCAAACTACTTTAAATAATAGTGGGGTAACTGTTGTAGCCGTACAAAATGTAAATATTTCCGTTACAGGACAACCAATTACAACCACTTTAAATAATAGTGGGGTGGTAGTTAATACCAATGCCAATGTTCTTTTAACTCCTCTAACTCTTATTTCAACAGAATTAGGAAATGTTACTTTACAGATGAATGGTGATGTATCTGTTACTGGATTCCAAATGAATATAGTTTCTTCTACTAGTTCTGCAGTTTATACTTGGACAGAAGTAGATGATTCTGAAACTTCAACATGGACAGAAGTTGATGATTCTGCTACAATGACATGGAATCAGGCGGCTTAGGAGATTATGACATCAACTTATTCATCATTATTACAACTTGAACTTATTGGTTCGGGAGATCAAGCAAATGCTTGGGGTAATACCACTAATAATAATTTACAATATGGTCTAGAATATTCAATTACAGGGGTTTACACAAAAAATCTATCTGCAGCCTCTAGTCCTTATGTTTTAACAGTAAACAATTCAATTAGCTCAGCTCAATCAGATAATGAAAACAGACAATCAGCAATTATATTTACAGGTCATGGATCTAATTTTATTATTCAAGTAGCGGCTACACAAAAAACATATTTTTTAAGAAATGATAGTGCAGCTTATACTATTACTATGCGTCTTGGTGGAGGAGGAAACACATATGTTCTTCAACCAAGTACAAGTGTTTTTGTAGCAACCGATGGTACTAATTGGTATAATGTTTCTACTTTAGGAACAGATTGGTTAACTAAAACTGGAACCTACACAGCTTTTCCTGGTGATAATATTTTTTGTAATACTTCAGGAGGTGCTTTTACAATTACTTTACCGGCCGCTCCTTCAACAGGAGATCAAATAAGATTTATTGATTTAGCTAGTTCTTTTGATACACATAATTTAACTATTAATCCTAATGGTAAAAAGATTAATAATGATACAAATAATTTAACAGTAGCAACCGAAGATGCAGCTTTTGCTTTAGTATACTCAGGCGTAACTTATGGTTGGAAATTAATGGAGAAGTAATATGGCAACTTATGAATCAATTAGATATAAATTTTCAGGGACAGCTGTTACAGGTGTTCTTCAAGAATCAAGCAACTTGAGTGATGTTGCTGCAGTTGCCACCTCGAGAGATAATCTAGGTGTAGAAATTGGAGTTGACGTACAAGGTTTTGTCTCCGCTACCTTAGGAACAAATGGAAATGGAACTAGAACCGTAAGTACATCAGCACCGAGTGGCGGATCCGATGGAGACGTTTGGTATAAATATTCGTAATAAGCCATGGGAGTTTACGTTAAAGATGGTGGAACATGGCGTGAAACATCAGAACTCTACGTCAGAGATGGTACTTCTTTTACTAATAAAACTGTTTTAAATGGTTACATTAAAACTGGAGGAAGCTGGGAAGAAGTTTATACACTTTTCAACACTACAAGTTATTCATCTGCTGTTGGATCAGTAGCCGTTCCGTCAGGAGCAAATGCTATACATTTTGAGTATGCTGTTGGAGCTGGATCTGGAGGTATGCGAGGAGCAGATTATGATAAAGCAGGTGGTGAATCTGCCGGACCGGCAGGAGCATCAGGAGCTTATTTATCCGATGTAGTATTTAGTGTAACTGGTGGTGAAACTTTAACTATAACTGTAGGAGCAGGAGGTGCTGCAGGATCAGGATCATATTCAGGAACATCAGGAGCTGGTGGGAACACGACGGTTACTGGCTCTACAACAGGAGCTATTCTTACTTTAAATGGAGGAGGATCTTCTTCTGTATCAGGAGGTGGAGTTCAAGGACCTCTTCGTTCTAATACAGCAAGTACAGGTGGAGCCCTTGGAACATTAGCAACGAGACTTACAACAGGAACAACAACTGATGGTCTTAATATTACAACATTTACTTCAGGGCCCGTAGGTTCTTTTAATTCAGCAGGAGCAGGAGTAGCAGGAACTAATCCTGGAAACTGTGGTGGTGATAACTGTACTATTGGTGGTGGTGTTGGTGGTTCTTCTTATAGTGGTCTTTCAGGTACTGGCGGAACAAGCGGAACAAATGGTAGCACTGCAGGCGGCGCTGGATCTCGTGGAGGAGGCGGTGGCGGCGGTGGAACTGAACCTGGATCTTCTTTAGGCGGTGCTGGTGGTGCTGGTGAAGTATATTATAGATTTTTGAGGATTGCTTAATGCTTACTAAAATTCAATTTGCTCCGGGAATAGATAAACAAAATACGGAATATGGTGCAGAAGGTCGTTGGACTGATTCTGATATGGTTCGTTTTAGATATGGATTACCAGAAAAGATTGGTGGTTGGTCTAAACTTATTGCTGAAACATTAATTGGTGTTGTTCGTGATATGCATGCTTGGTCAGACCTTGATGGTATACGATACATGGCCCTTGGCACAGATAGAAAACTTTATGTTTATTCTGAAGGAGCAGCTTATGATATTACTCCAATAAGAAGAACAAGTGGAACTTTAACAAATCCTTTTACAACCATAAATGCAAGTGCAGTTGTTACAGTAGTAGACACAGGACACGGCGCACAAGCTGGAGATTTTGTAACATTTAGTGGAGCTTCTACAATTAATGGTCTTGACATGAACAAAGAATTTGAAATTACAACTTATGTTGATGCCAATACCTATAAAGTAACTTATACGGGTTCTACAGCTTCTGGTGCTTCAACAGGAGGTGGATCGGTTACAGCAACTTATGATATTAATATTGGTTTAGCAGCTTCTGCTTATGGTTATGGATGGGGAACAGGAACATGGAATACTAGCACATGGAACACACCTAGATCTACATCGACTGTTACAATTGATGGTAGACAATGGTCTTTTGATAATTTTGGTGAGGATTTAATTGCTACTGTTAGTGGAGGTGGAACATATAGATGGGATACATCTGTGGGTACAGGTACACCTGCTGCTATTATTAGTAATGCACCAACTGTTTCAAGATTTACTTTAGTTTCTCCGACGGACCGACATGTATTTTTATTTGGTACTGAAACAACTATTGGTTCATCAGGAACCGCTGATCCTTTATTTTTACGTTTTTCTTCTCAAGAAGATTATAACACATGGACACCAAAAGCAACAAACACATCTGGTTCTTTTAGAATTCAAGATGGTTCTAAAATTATGGCAGCCGCTAGATCTAGAGGAGCTATATTAGTATGGACTGATACTTCATTGCATGGAATGCAATTTGTTGGTCCTCCTTTTACTTTTTCATTAAATCAAATCGGTGCTAACTGTGGGGCAGTTTCAAATCATTGCGTTAAAGATGTTAATGGGATTACTTATTGGATGTCTCAAAATTCTTTCTATATGTTTGATGGTGCAGTTAAAAAAATACCATGTAGTGTTCAAGATTATGTATTTAGTGATTTTAATATAACTACACAACCAGAAACCTATTGTGGTCTTAATTCAGAAAAAAATGAAATTACTTGGTTTTATTGTAGTCTTAATGCACAACAAATAGATAGATATGTAAGTTTAAATTATTTGGAAGGATCCTGGTCAATTGGAAGTTTGGCTCGAACAACATGGGTGGATTATGGAGTTTATGAATATCCTTACGCTACAGAATATTCTACAACAGCAACTGCTACTACCCCTAGTGTTTTAGGATTAACAGCAGGAGCTTCAACATTCTTTATACAAGAATTTGGAGTAGATGCTGATGGAGCAGCTTTAGATGCTTATGTTACTTCGGGTGATTTTGATATTCAAGATGGACAAGAACTACTTCATATAGGAAGAGGAATTCCAGATTTTCAAAATCTAGCAGGTACTGTTGATGTAGAACTTAAATTTAAAACTTATCCTGCATCTTCTACTTCAATAACTAAAACTTCAACTATATCGACAACTACTACCAAATTTGATATAAGGGGGAGAGGTAGACAAGGACAACTAACTATTAAAAGTGATGCAATTGGAGACAACTGGAGATTTGGAACTTTACGTTTGGATGTTCAACCAGATGGAGGTAGATAATGTCAAAAATAAGTACAACTAGATTACCTAATGCAACCCCTGAATATAATCAAACTCAGTTTGATGTATTAATAAGGTTATTAGAACAAGTGATTCAACAATTAAATTTTGGTTATCAACAAGATTTAAAAGACGAATCTACAGCAAGGACGTGGTTCTTTGGCTGATTCTTTTATTAGTAGATCTGGTAGTGCTACAGGAACAATATACACTGTTCCTACAGCTGATCAAAATAGTCAACCCCCTATTTTACCAACAACTGCTTTAGTAAAAAGCATTAAGTTGTCTAATCAATCAGGAGGAGCTATTACAACAACTGTAACTATGATGGACAGTAGTAATAGTAGTCTAGAAATAGAATTATATAAAGATAGTTTAGCTGATGGAGCCGAAACCGAAGTTTTAACTCAACCTATTGTATTAGAAGAAGCTGATGCAATTAAATTAACAGGAGCAGTAAAAATATTAGTAAGTTTAATGGAGATTACAACATGACATTTAAAAAAGTACAAGAACCTAAACAAATTGGTGTTCAAATGGTTAATGGTAAAGAAATACCTATATTACAACCTGAAGTTTTTATAGAAGTTAAAAACAAATTAACAGGTAAAGAATATGAATCTTCTGAAGAAGCTAAAAAAGATATAGCTGATCCTAATACAGATACTGAGGAAAATCATATAGAACAAAATGTTCAAGTTAAAGTTCAACAATTGCCTGATTTTAAAGGTGAAGTAAAGTACGATTAAGCACTACACATTTCACATTCTTCTGGTTCATTAGAAACCATTACTTGTTCTGAATTTTTATTATGACATTTACAGCCTTCTAAGTGTTTTTTAAATTCTCTTTCCACGCTCATAAGTCTGCTGTGATAGTTTGCTAATTTGTCTGCTAAGTATGCGATTGATGCAGATGCCTCTTCTTGTGTCATAATATCTCCTTCTCTAATTTTTTGGGGTAAGGATCACTTTACTTTTTTCAAATATTTTTTGCAAGAAAACTTTTTATAATTGTTTTCTTGACATTACTTCTTATTTAACAGGTCGTGAATCTGCTGCCCCTGGACCATGACCATAAAGCCAATAAATATAACAACTGCTAAAATTATTATAAGTAATACTAATTCTGTCATGTAATCCTCCACATATCTGGATGAGGTAAACAATGTTCGGTACTAACACCTTTTTTCATTGTTAAAATTATATCTCCACTTACACTAATTCTTGGATCAGTTTTTAAATTAGTTTCAGTGTAATGTAATAATTCACTTG
>Ga0080013_1005425_pt1 | contig 11894 bp, 14 predicted proteins | sample ETNvirenome_6_85_FD_69236 | JGI IMG/M metagenome (GOLD analysis project Ga0080013, IMG submission 69236) | Marine viral communities from the Pacific Ocean - ETNP_6_85 (SPADES assembly) (version 2) | ecosystem: Environmental > Aquatic > Marine > Oceanic | place: Pacific Ocean | collected 2013-06-19 | reverse complement strand
TTGATCTAAAATGAGTAAAGACCAAGAATACATCGCCAAACTAGAGAAAGCAATCTCCCAAAAGTATGGTGAAGAGACCATCAACAATCCCAGACGTTTTTGGTCCGAGGACAAAGAAAAAGAATATATTCAACAGTCCATAGAAGAGCGACAGAAGTTTGGCAAATTATCGGAGTCCGATAGCAAAGTAGAACAAGACGGATTTTTCATAAATCAAAAACTACTTAGTAGAGACCAAAATAGGACTTGTCCTGTTTGTGAAAAGTATTCTTTTCATCCACGTGATGATTTGTACATGAATAAGTTTGAAGCTTGCTTCAGGTGTTTTACTCAGTACATAGATGGAAGAGAAGAACGATGGATCGATGGTTGGAGACCTAACAAGGAAGTATAAGATGGCAACAGTACTAGAAATTATTCAAGGAATCGCACAGGCAGCAGCCAATGGTGCATGGGACGGCGCCCACTCTGCCGACCTTCAAGCTGACGGAAAAGCCCGAGACGCTGGACTAAAGCGTAATGACGGCCATTTTATTAATGACCGCCGCGTCATGGATGGCTTCGGCGTCAAATTTCATGGCCCCCTTCTCCGTGTAACATATCAGTCAGAAGTGCGGATCAAGGATGTCGCACAGAATGGTTTTGAGAACGATATCGAGGCTCATATTGCAGAAATAGTTAAGTTTCTCAAGAAAGAGTATAAGGCCGTGACGGGAAACACTCTTAAGCTTACCAAAGAAGGAGACTCCAGTATTCTGGTCCAACGTATCTCTAATTACCGTACCGATTGTCAAGCACACTGTGACTACAGAATCGGCGGCCTGACTGATATGGTCGACGTCGATGGCGGGAGCGACGAGGATCGTTTAGAGGGGGCTATTGCTGACTGGTTAAAACTGGGCCCTAAAGGGCGCCCGAAGAACGATACTCGCAAAGGTAAGTAACATATGTTATGGCGAATGCCCTTACTAAAAAAGAGATTCTAAAAGAGATAGTAAAGGCCGGCAAAGACCCGGTATATTTCACTATCAATTATTGTCGCATCTCCCACCCCCAGAGAGGCCTAATTCCCTTTAAAGCGTACGACTACCAGCAAGAACTCCTGAGGGATTTCAACGACTACCGGTTCAATATTATTCTCAAAGCGCGACAGCTTGGGATATCAACAATCACCGCAGCCTACATCGCGTGGCTTATGCTTTTCCACCGGGACAAGAACATTCTTGTCGTCGCAACCAAACTTCAAACGGCAACAAACCTAGTAAAAAAGGTTAAAGCAATCATCAAAAATCTTCCTGCCTGGATGAGAATCTCAGACATCGAGATTGATAACCGAACTTCTTTTGAGCTAAAAAACGGTTCACAGATCAAGGGCTCTTCTACCTCCGGCGACGCCGGCCGATCGGAAGCTCTATCCTTATTGGTAATTGATGAGGCCGCCCACGTTGAGAAATTGGGGGAATTGTGGACAGCTCTGTACCCCACTCTGTCGACTGGTGGTCGTTGTATCGCCCTCTCCACCCCCAACGGGGTAGGAAACTGGTTCCACCAAAACTGTGTCGAATCTGAAGCTGGCACGAACGCTTTTAATATGACCACTTTATTGTGGGATGTTCACCCTGACCGCGGCAAGGCTTGGTTCGAAAAAGAAACCAAGAACATGTCGAAGCGCCAGATTGCTCAAGAGCTGGAATGCAACTTTAATGTGTCTGGTGAAACTGTAGTACATCCGGATGACATTCAATGGTATCTAGAACGCGCATGCGCACCGGAGTATCGTACTGGTTTCGATCGCAATTACTGGATATGGAAAAGACATGACCCTGAGAAGTCTCACTTAGTCGTCGCTGATGTTGCCCGCGGCGATGGAAAGGACAACAGCGCTTTTCATGTCTTTGAATTAGATACCATGGAAGTAGTGGCAGAATATGTGGGAAAACCGACCCCCGATGAGTTTGCAGACATTCTGGGGAGCGTCTGCGGGGAATATGGAAACCCTATGTTGGTAATAGAAAACAACAATATTGGGTATGCAGTGCTTAAAAAACTTCAAGACTCGGGGTATCCTAATCTATATTACTCCGCAAAGGGAACACATGCATATGTGGACCCCATAAGCGCACAATGGCAATCTAACGTGATCCCCGGATTTACTACTTCTTCTAAAACACGACCTCTGATTGTAGCAAAGATGGAAGAGTTTATGAGAAATAAACTAATTATAATTAACTCCAATCGTTTGCTTTCCGAAATGAAAACCTTTATTTGGAAGTCAGGAAGACCTCAGGCAATGAGAAGCTATAACGATGATCTAGTGATGTCGTTTGCAATTGGGTGCTGGGTAAGGGATACTGTGATAGTGGAAAGCTTGAGAGGCGTAGAATACAATAAAGAGTTCGTATCTGCTATTTCTACATCTAAAACCCGCATATCCACCACGATCAAAGGAATGCAAGGTCACGAAAAAACACAAGAATCTCTAAGGAATGACGAAGCGGTAAAACATGTTCATGAATACTTCGCTTTATTAAAAGGATAAATTATGGCTGACTCTACTCGCAACACACGAAACCCCGCGGCCCCATTGTTCAAGCGCTTGACGCGCTTGCTGTCAGGCCCCATTGTTAATTTCCGGGCACAACAGGCCCGACAAGAACAGCGCGGCAATTTAGATAAATATCGTTATCGTTTCCGCTCAATGAGCGGCCAAGAGTTTAAGCGCGCCGACAACAACATGTCGCAGAACTATAACTTGTTTACTTCTGCTGCGTTCAGAAACCAGAACCGCGCTGAACGTTACACTGACTTCGAGCAAATGGAGTACATGCCCGAGATTGCATCTGCCCTAGATATCTATGCAGATGAAATGACCACCTCTAATTCATATGATAAGATGCTAAGCATCTCTTGTATGAACCTAGAGATTAAGACTATTCTGAATTCATTATTTTATGAGGTTTTGAATCTCGATTTCAATGCATTCGGCTGGGCGAGGTCCATGTGTAAATACGGTGACTTCTTTCTATATTTAGACATCGATGAAAAAATGGGGATCACGTCAGTTATCGGCCTCCCCAATAATGAGGTTGAACGACTGGAAGGTCAGGACTCGACAAATCCCAACTATGTCCAGTATCAATGGAACGGCGCAGGAATGACCTTCGAAAACTGGCAGGTCGCCCACTTCCGAGTTCTGGGCAACGATCGACATGCTCCGTATGGCACCTCGATCCTCGACCCGGCCCGACGCATCTGGCGCCAGGTGGTGCTCTTAGAGGATGCTATGATCGCCTATCGCGTCGTCCGCGCCCCAGAGCGCCGCGTCTTCAAAATTGATGTGGGAAACATTCCACCGCAAGAAGTAGCTCAGTACATGGAGAAGGTTAAAACAGAGATGAAGCGCAACCAGTTGGTGGATGCGAAAACTGGCCGGGTTGATTTACGTTACAACCCGCTTTCCCTAGAAGAAGACTATTTTATTCCGATGCGCGGCGGGGTGGGATCAGATATTGTTTCACTCCCCGGCGCCAAATCACTCGACGATATTGAGGATGTAAAGTACATGCGCGACAAAATGTTTGCCGCAATCAAAATCCCTCAGTCGTATCTTACAAACTTAGAGGGTGACTCGGAAGACAAGGGTACTCTGGCACAGAAAGATATACGTTTCTCCCGTACGATCCAGCGGCTGCAGCGTTCCCTCGTTAGTGAACTAGAGAAGATTGCAGTAGTTCATTTATACACCTTAGGCTTCCGAGGAGAAGATCTTCTTAGTTTTGATCTCGCACTAAACAATCCCTCGCGCCTGGCGGAGCTGCAACAACTGGAATACCTGCGTACCAAGTTTGATACCGCTAATGCTATTCCAGAGGGCACATACAGCAAACGCTGGGTCGCTCAAAATATTCTTGGCCTATCGGATGATGAATACCTTCGCAATCAGCGCGAGACATTCCATGATCGGAAATTCCAACAAGCTCTCGAAGCGGTTACTGAGCAAGGCGCCGAGGAAGCCTTGGGTGGTGACCTCGGTGGTATGGGCGGCGACTTCGGTGATGAAGCCATGGGCGACGATCTGGGTGGTGATGAACTTGGCGGCGACCTCGGCGGACCCCCCGAAGGCGGCGGAGAAGAGTCTCCCCTTTTGGCAGCCCCCGGCCGACGCGAGGATATGATGGAAGCAGATGACGTCCATCATTATGATAATAGTTCGTATGAGACTAAACAAAAGAGAGGCGGCGACGATCGTCGGCTCGGAAAATCAGGTCCGACCAGACGCAATATCAAAAACACAGCCCTCCCGGAAGCGACCCGGGGAGCCACACCCCGTTCCCGCCGCACTGGCATCGCCGGCGTTCACGACCTGGGAATAGGAAAAATGGATTTCAAGTCTCTAGTTGGACTGGAAGAACAAAAGAGTTCTATTTATACTAGCGCGGAGACAACTTTGATCGAAGATACGAAAAAGGTCCGCCGGCTAGTAGAACAACTAGAGAGGACAGAGGTAAAAGAAGATGAAACATAATAAAAAAAGAAACACAGCTTTTATTTATGAAACTTTGGCGCGCGCTCTAACCAAGGCCATCATGGATAAAAGCCTTCCTCGCAAAAAAATGGTTGTGAAGATTCTGAAAGAACACTTAGGAAAAGAAACCATCTTAGGTAAAGAGTTAACATTGTACCGAGTTTTGTTAGAAACTTCAAATCTTCAAGATAAAGTGGCCTCGCGACTTTTGGAAGAAACCAAAAGAGCCTATGAGCGATTGGATGAAGCAACAATCTTCGATGCACAATCACGCCTCATCGCCGCCATTAATAAGGGCCTCGGCCAGGAAGTGTGGAGCACCTTTGTGCCTAATTTCAAGTCGATAGCTTCTGTGAGTGGAATCTTCAGCCAGAAGACGGCCCTAAAGAAACGCGTCTTATTTGAGCAAGCAATTGTAGATGGCATGAGTCTGCCCACAGAAGCCGCTCCAACCCAGCTGCAGCCCATCGATAACCTGACCTACCACTCTTTTATCAAGAAGTTTAACACCAAGTACAAAGGACTCCTTCAGGAACAGCAGAATCTTTTGACTCAATATGTCACGAGCTTCTCTGACGATGGATTAGAACTCCGCGTCTATCTTAATGAAGAGATATCCCGGCTTAAAGGAATTCTGTCGACTGCGCTGAAAACGACGCCGGAACCAGTTATCGCTCAAAAAGTAGAGGAAGTCTACAATTACCTAGAGGGATTTCGCAAAAGAGAATTTGAGGAACAAGATCTTGGGAAAGTACTTAAGGTCCAGTCTTTGACTGAGGAGCTATCAGCAAATGATTAAGATCAAAATCGGTGGCCCACAAGCTACCTTGGAAATAAATGCTCGGAGGGCCCTCGATGGATCTTTGCTTATAATGGATCATAAGAAGATTGATATTGCAGTAATGCCAGGGACAATGAAAGTAGTCACGTTTCCAAAGACCACAGCAACAGAAGATGTTTATGATTACCAGAATCGTCTTATGGAACTTTTGTCGGATAAAGGTGTGGTAGACCGCAGCAGTATTCAGGGGGGTAATATATTTAGATCCCTTGAGGCAGATGTTTTCCCCAACGAACAAGTGAATTCTTTACAGGCTACCGTTTTTGTAATTGGAGAATGGCTAATCGGTGAGACTCAGAGCGATCAAATTGCAGCCGACTATGAGAAAGAGCTAGAAGATATGTATACTCACCCCGGCGACCGTGATTCCACGGAATACGGTGAAGTTCCGCAAGGCGGACAGAAGGGCTCAATGCGCCCGGGCTATTACTACTACCCACTGAGGAACCGATACTAATGAAACTTGTAATGGAAAACTGGAAGAGATTTTTGAAAGAATCTAGAGACGAGTACCCCGAAGACGAGGCCCCCGACGAAGACGACGACGGCGCCCTCCGCCCTCGGGAACTCGATCACCTCCGGAGCGATGCGCACAAAGCCATCGATGACCTCGTCCCTGGCGAAGAAGTTGAGGTAGACTTAGATGAAGGCGACATCGACGTCGGCGATATAGATTTAGGTGATGGTGGGATACAAAAGGACATCGATAAAATACTTGGCATCTTGCAAGCCCAAGGATTGGATCATAGTTCCAACCCGGATGCAGTCACCGACGCCCTGAACTATTTGCTGACCGACCACCCGGAAGATGCGGTTGAGTACGTAAGAAATAACTGGTCACGAATAGAACTCCGGACCGCACAGCTTTAGAATAGAAAGAAGATTTAATGGAATTATTACATTTTGTACTTGCCGCTTACGGCATGACATTTATTATTATACACGGACATATCTTTAATAAGATACGCCCAGAATGCGCTTCCTGGGGCGGCTTCGGCCGCTTATTCCATTGCCACCTGTGCATGGGATTTTGGGTCGGCGTGTTTCTATGGGGCATTAGTCCATATACAGAACTATTTAGTTTTAGCAATCAGCCTATGACCGCATTCATGTGCGGCTGTATTAGTGCTGGAACCTCATACTTTTTGAGTATGCTGGTAGAAGATTACGGGATCCGAGTGATCCATAAAGGAGGTGAGCAATCATGAAAAAATGGATGATCCAACCAGTTCGACGATGCTGCTCCGGCAGTTGACTATTTTAAATTAAAGGAATAATATAATGGCACGCAGAAAAAACACAAAACGAATAGACCCAAGATACTTCTTGAACGAGACGGTATTGCGGGAGGATGAACTCGCCTTTAACGCGGGAGATATTATTCAATACCATCCGGTGTCCAATCCCGACGACGGACCCTACAACGCTGTTGTTGATGAGGTTGAGTTCAGTCCCGGACATTGGGCCGGCCGCGATGTCGAACAATTAAGGAGCGGACAATGGAAGATCTCTTCCACGGCCAGGCACGGCAAGGGCGTCACCGGACCCTATGATCTTGTGGTGGGAGTCCACCCCGCTAACGACGAAGAACACATTGGCTTTTAAAGGAATAAAACAATGGCACGCAGAAAGAACGTAAAAAGAATAGACCCCCGATACTTCTTGAACGAGACAGTGAATCGCAATGATGATGGTGCAGTGCTTGGGGAGTCCGGCGCCGACGTCAACGCGGCCGGCCTCGGGGGGATTGTTCTTAAAGACCCGCAGGCGCTGATCGCGCGAGTCAAAGAACTCATGGCCGCCGATGAGATTACTTCAGAAACCTTCGACACCATCAAGCGCGCCCTAAACAAAGCGAAAGGGGACGCGCAAGATGACCATAGACTTAAACTTGACCTCGACAACGTGATCATGCGCCTGATAGGTATTGGTATAGTGGATGGCTGGATCGATCACGACAGTCGCGAAGGCAGAGGACCAGCGCGCAGGCTCGGTCTGCACAGCACGATCGGAGACTGGGGTACCCCGAAGCAAAGCGCCGAGTACAAAGAAGGATTGAGGCGCTGGGCCGCGGCCTCAGCCCGGGCGTAAACTATGACCCAACTTCTCCGAGAATACTATGAGCTATGCGAAGGCGGCGTCTGTCAGGACTTACTGACGGAATCCGAGAAGTCCTTTGTCCGTGAAGGTGGGCTCATCTTATCCGGCAAACTCCAGCAAGCTGAATGTGAAAACGGCAACGGCCGTGTATATCCCCTTCCCATCCTTTCAAGAGAGATCGGAAAGTATAATAAAGTCGTAGCAGACAACAGGGCGTTAGGAGAACTTGACCATCCTGAGTCCTCTATCGTTAACCTCGCCAACGTTTCGCACATGGTCACGAAGATTTGGATGGAAGGACCTGCAGTGATGGGCAAGATCAAAGTCCTGACCACACCTGCCGGGCAGATATTGAAGTCCCTTATAGAAGCCAATGTAAAAATTGGTATATCGTCCAGAGGTTTGGGCTCGGTACGAGACGAACGTGGTAAGACATATGTTGAGGACGACTTCCAGCTGATTGCGTTTGACATTGTGTCCGAGCCGTCGACCCCTAACGCCTTTATGGCCCTTTCTGAAAGCAAGCTCATGAATGAACAGGTCGAAAAGAATAATAAGATACTCAGCTTAATCAACAGCATCTTAGAAAATTAGTCATGCGAATAAGTCGTCAAGAGTTAGAGAGACTGATAAAAGAAGAACTCCAAGAAGCTCTTGAGCAATATCCTGCTGATGCCATGGCCGAGATCACGGCAACTATTTTTAGTCTTGCTGACCAAGCCGGAGTAGAAACTACCGGTGATCAACGAGAGAATATAGTTAGAGAAATAGAAGAACTCCTAAGAGGGAAGGGTTTTGAACTGCGAGAACAGGAATTAGTTTTCGCAGAACCCCTCAATCTTGATCTGGGAGGGACTCAGTTGGGGGTCCTCATGCTCGCCATCCGCAACGCTTTACCCGGCTCATGGAATCAAATGATCAAGGCATTTGAGAGAGGGGGTATCAATACTGGCCTAGCGTTAGAACCAGAAGACGACGAAGATCACGCGCCTACCGTTACGGTCCCACCGGTGAGCCCTCCCGAAGAAGAAGAGGAGGAAGACCTCCCATCGATCCTCACTGTAGCTGATCCCGAAGAAGAAGGGGAGGAAGACATCCCATCGATCCTCACTGTAGCTGACCCAGAATCTGTCGATGCATCCGAATTCAATAAGTTTTTCTTAACTTTGGACGACCAGAGTATGAAGGCACTTATAAAGGAGGTGCCCAGAATGCCCTTCACCGGTGCGCTTGCCGGCGCAGACGACGCAACTAAAGCTCGTTTCTATGAGTTTATATCTCCAAGAGCCCAGGAATATCTGGAAGATGACCAGGAGGTCATGGTGGGCCATGGCGGTGGCCCCCTGGAACCTGAAGACATTCACAGATACCAGCAGGAGGTATTAGAGTTCGCTAGGGATATGGGCCTAGGCAAAGAAGAATCCTTTGAGAATCCCTGGGCTTTCAAATGGTTCTGGGAAGACGACGCCATGGCCGATCTGGATGATGACAGAGAAGACTCAGAGATAGTTCGCAACCTCAAGTCTATCCCCACGGGCAAAGAGATTACAATCGGGGTCATCGCTGGTCTGGCTGGCACAGCAGGACTCTATGCGTTATGGAAGTATTTATTTGGAGCAGAAGATGACGAGCAGCTCCCCCCGGGCCTGGCCCAGTCTGTTGCAGATCAGGCGGAAGAACTTGAAGCCCTGAGTGGAATAGATATTCAGGACCCCGAGTTTATGGTGAGCGTAATCAAATGGGTTCTTTCTCTGACCCTAGATGAGGGACAAATGGAGTGGGTCAATCGCATCGAGCCGATTATCCGGACGCTATCACAACAAGAGTGGACTGGTGCCGACCGCGCGCAGATGGGCAAAACCCTGTCGGCACTGCTGGACGACGTTCCGGGAATTGAATTGATAGACAAACTACCAGGCGGCCGCGAAAAGGTTGTCGAAGTGATGATGGGTAAATGGGATGGCATGTCGGATAAAGAGCGCATTGATACGCTTCTTATGCTTGCCCCAGAAGAATATCTGGAGATGTTAGATCAAGCCATTTATGCTTCGCCCAGGATGAGCGAGATCCCCGGTATGGATTTCCCTGGAGTCAGAGCAGGACTGAGGGACTGGCTCGATGAAGTCGCCGGCGAGGACTTCCCCGACGGCGCTGACTTTGATCCCCCGCTGTGGGTATTTATGCTTTTGGCCGGCGCGCGCCTGGGACTGCTCCCGGTCGAAACAGCCCAACGTACCGCAGGGATTATATATGACATCGAAGAGTCTGTAGAGGAAAGCAAAGAAGATGGCAAGGTCAAGCGCGGACTGAAGCTGATGAAGATGCTTCTCCAAGAACAACAACTAAACAGAATGAAAGTATTAGCGGGAGTAAGATGAAAAGATCAGAACTAAAAAAGATTCTCAAGCCTTTGGTACATGAATGTATTAAAGAGTCCTTGCTGGAAGATGGATTGATTTCGGGTATCATTTCGGAAGTGGCAAAAGGATTGGTCGCGCCCCAAACTATTGTAGAGGCCTCACCCCCAACACCTGATCCAATAAAATCTCGTATGCAACGGAATGCTTTTAATAAAGATCAAGCCAATAAACTACATGAGCATAAGAAAAAGCTTAGCGCAGCAATCGGCGGAGGCTCTTATAATGGGGTCGACCTGTTTGAGGGCACCACCCCTGCACCCGCACAAACAGCAACACAACAACAAGGCAACCCTTTAGCTGATCAAGCACCCAACGATGCGGGAGTAAATATAACCAATTTATTTGGGACCGTCGGCCGAAACTGGACTGCCCACATGAATGATGTAAAAGAAGGAAAGTAGGTACCCCGTGTCTAATAATATTAAAGTAAGTTTGAGGAGGGGCGAGACGGGAGAACGACTCATCCGTCGCTTCATCAAGAAATGTAAAAAAGAGAAAATAGTAGAACTTTATCGATCTAAAACAGACCATTATATAAAACCTTCTGTTGCGAAAAAGAACAAAAGTGAGAAAGCTCGGAGAAACCTCGAAAAGCTACAAAGAAAATTAGATAGGAAAATGTTTAGATAAACATCGAGTTCGATGCTATTTAAAAAGACGGAGATTAGAGCATGTCGACATATAATTATACCCCGGGACTAGGCAACGCTGCTTCTTACCAAGTTTCGGGCAAGCCCTTTGTTACTGGAGTGATAAGTCCAGTGAACGGAGTAGTACAGATAGATTTCCCGGCGGTCACCAGTTGGGTGTTGGTGAAAAATCTAGGCGATCACCCCGCCTTTGTTGGGTTCTCCTCAGCGGGAGTGACCGATGGGGTGGGCGAGAACAACTTCTGGGAGATCGAGCCTGAGGACGGATCCCTCGGGCCCATAGATTTGAAATTGACACAAATTTTTCTGAGCGGAAGCAGGCTAGACGAAGGGAGCCTGTTTGTTATGGCCGGCCTCACCAGCGTTCCGATCGAACAGCTTAACTATGCCTCAGGAAGCGCGGCGCAGCTCGGCGGTAGAGGAATCCAAGGGTCTAACTGGTCCGGCTCAGCCGGCGTCGGCTAGGGGGTCATTAAGAGGTGGGTCTCCAATACCAAGGGTGGGCTTATGTAAGTTGCTCTGCGGGTACCGGATCGGTCCCCCTCGACAGCGCCCAAGGCCCCACAGGGTCTTTACAGTTTCATTCGGGATCAGCAGTCCCGGGCCACAGTGGCATTAGCGGGTCTGCTAACTTATTATATTTAACAGCCTCTTCGGAGTTACATCTTACTGGCAACCTGTTAGTAAGTGGTAATGTTTTAGTAAGCGGCACCATTACGGCCCTCAATTATGATGTTGTAAATCATACAATTACTTATTTGTCTTCCAGTGGTGCCTCTAAGTTTGGCGATTCCACCGACGATCTTCATCAATTTACTGGATCCGTCATGATCAGTGGCGCCGCAAACTCAACGCTTTTCCGAGTCGACGGGGGAGCCCTACCACCTGTTTTGTTTGTTACGGGCTCAGGTCGCGTTGCAATTGGCCACGATTCCCCGGGGGGTGCTCTTTCAGTTAATGGTTCTGTAGAATTTGGGAATGGCAGTGGTGGCGGATATCTTGTATCGCGCGGTGACACTAACACATATCTGCGATTTGGAATTGCAGGTTCTGATTCTATGGCGCTAGTTGCCGGGGGTAAACAATTTATAACTATTGATAATAATGCCACCTCCTCTAATGACTACATTATTTTAGGAACAACGAGTACAGACAACACTTATGTTTCGGGCAATCTGTTTGTTTGCGACGGAACCGCCTCTATTTCCAACCTTAGCGGCTGTTCACCAATTCAGGTGCACGCGCCGATGCAAATACAATCTCTAGATGAAGGCGGCATTCTGTTCGCCGGCACGGACGGTGAGCTAAACACCGACGTTGACAGTCTCCAGTGGTCCACCGATCGCGACGACAACGAC
>Ga0080013_1005424_pt1 | contig 11896 bp, 1 predicted proteins | sample ETNvirenome_6_85_FD_69236 | JGI IMG/M metagenome (GOLD analysis project Ga0080013, IMG submission 69236) | Marine viral communities from the Pacific Ocean - ETNP_6_85 (SPADES assembly) (version 2) | ecosystem: Environmental > Aquatic > Marine > Oceanic | place: Pacific Ocean | collected 2013-06-19 | reverse complement strand
GCACAATCTGGAACGTCGGGAATCCAGCAGCAACGAATTGGCTCCGGGTTAACAACAACTTCTTTGGAAACGTTCCAACATTATGCCATTAAATTTGAAAACACCGGCAGCAACGCACTTCAGGCTAAGTTGTATGTGAATGGCGTCCTAAATGACACAAATAACTATGTTGGCTCCCTTAATGAACTAAAATCAAAAAACATGGTGGGTCGTATTGGGGCTCTGGTAACCGCCCCCTCTGGAAGTTTGGCAACGGCCGGCGCCGGAAAGCTAAGTGGCTCTCTGGATGAATTTAGATTTTGGAAGACCGCCAGAACTGCCAATGATATTGGAAGATATTGGTTCACCGACATTAAGGGTGGCACCAACACCGATATTAGCAATACAACGCTCGGAGTTTATTATAAGTTTAATGAGGGAATTTCACAAACAGCCAGTATTGATAGCACCGTGTTGGATTATAGTGGGCGTATTACTAACGGTTCGTGGACGGGGTATGGCTCAAATTCTCGAAATACTGGTTCCGCTATTGTAATAGCTAGCGCCGCCACCACAGAATATAAAGATCCCATTATCTATTCTACTCATCCAAGCGTGGCAGCCTTAAAGACCAATTTGCTAAATAGTGGCTCTTATCATGACTTAAATAGCAATAGCTCGTTTGTGTCGCTGATGCCTCATTGGGTAATTGAAGAAGACGACACCAACGCCTCAGAACTTCAAAAAATGACACATATTATGGGAGCATATTTTGATAAGTTATATCTTCAAATTAGTGCTTTGCCGCAATTTCATCATTTGACATATACGAGCGCTTCTTCCAAGCCGCTTCCTTTCGCTTCGTACCTCCCAGATTCTTTGGGCTTATATGTGCCGGAATTATTTATTGATGCGGACATAATGGAGACGTTTTTAAATCGAGATCAGACAAGTCTTTTGGAGGGCGACTTAACAGAAACTAAGAATAAAATTTATTTAAATCTTTATAATAATCTGGCCAACATTTATAAGAACAAGGGAACAGAAAACGCAATCAGAAACGTCCTAAGATGTTTTAATATGGACGATAGATTACTAAAGTTAAATGTATATGCGGATGGAAACACGTATCCACTTAAAAATAACCTACAGCAAACTTTAATTAACAAAACTTCTTTGAATTTTAATGACAATAGTAATACGTCGGCCGTAGTATTTCAGTATCCCGACGCATCAAATCCAGAATCGGCAGGATACATATCCGGAACCGCCGGCGCACCAGTTATGGGTTATGAGGATCCATATGGAATGACCGTTGAAACAGATGTCACATTCCCGTCTTATGATGAAACAAGAGACCTCGTAGGTCGCGACTTCACAACTGTATCTTTGTTCGGAATGCACCAAGCAAATACAACAGATCCCACCGATACTACATACGCCCCTTCGGATTCTGCCAACTTTCAAGTATCCGCCATTAAGCCAAGAAATGATTCAAAAAATGTATATTTCAGGTTAACATCTTCGGTAACACCATTCCCAATTCCAGAACTTACAAGTAGCATGTTTTTCAGTGTTTATGATAATGATAAGTGGAACCTTTCTGTTCGAATTAAGCCGAGTAATTATCCGATAACTAATATTGTAACCGGTTCTGATACATATACTTATGATGTTATTTTTAGGGGAGTCAACACCCTTCTTGGGAATGTGCAAGATAGTTTTGTGGTGTCTGCCTCGGTTAGTAAGACTGTTGGTCAAAATTTCTTGCGGTCCCCAAAGAGAGTGTACGCCGGCGCCCAGAGAACAAATATTACAGGCGCCGTCTTACAAAAATCAGACGTACTATTTTCCGGTGTTAAATATTGGGCAAAGTATTTGGATGACGGTGACCTCGATCAGCATGCCGCCGATATTAATAATACTGGTATCTCCGGATCTTATCAGGGCATTTCGCCATTAGAGTCTGGTAGTCTGGGTTTGGAGCTTTCTAATTGGAATGCGCTAGCACTAAATTGGAACTTTGATAATGTAACCGGTTCTAGCGCTACTGGCAATTTTTATGTGACGGACGTTAGTTCGGGCTCTGCTCTCTTAAGAGATAACTATGGATGGCTTGGTAAGATATCAGGATACCAACATACCGGATATGGTACGGGGTTTGAAGTTTCTTCAACTTCCTCCGTCGATAACCGATTGGTTAATTCTTTTAAATTTATAGATCCAGAAATGGCAATCTCGTCAGATATGATAAATATTCTGTCGGATCAAGAGGTGGTTTACGGGCTTCCGGTTGACCAAACACCCCCACATTTCTTTTACACCCTCGAAAAGAGCATGTACGCCGCCATATCCGAAGAAATGTTAACTTTCTTTGCTGGTGTTATTGATTTTAATAATGTGATTGGTGCGCCAGTCAATCGCTATCGAGAAAGATACAAAACCATAGAGAAACTAAGAGAAATCTTTTTTAGAAGAGTCACAGAAGTCAAAGATATTGAAAAATTTATTAGATATTATAAATGGTTTGATGACGCATTATCTGAGATAATCGCCCAATTGGTTCCCGCTTCTTCTGGCTTCGTTCCCGATGTGTTGAACACAGTTGAAAGTCACGTGTTGGAGAGAAATAAATACAAATCTCAATTTCCTACGCTAGAGCAGAAGCCGAGTACAGAAGGGGGAATCGCCGGCATCGGTGAGCGTACTTACAATTGGAGGATCAACCATCATCCCATCTCAAATCTTCAGAAAGAAAATTCAGAATGGTGGCGCCAAAGGGCCGGCCGCCAGGGTACACCTGTCATTTCTTCCGGTGATGCTACTGTAGATCTAGATCGAGATATTGTAAGATATACTATTGAGAATAAAAATAATTATTCTGCTTCTACTGTTGCTTATTTGGTAAACGGGGTCCCTACCTCATATCTGGCTAGTTCGTTTGCTCTAGATGCCCTATCTCACCCATATAAATTACAAACTGTAAGAACGAAACAATATCACGGCGGCGTTAATTTCGTTGACACTAAAAACATTCACTTTACTTATAATGCATTATATCCGGCCGGCCCTATCTTTATCACTGGCTCCGAAACAATCCCAGAAAATGTGTTGGTGTTTTTCGCCAAGGATATCAGTCCGCTGCCAGATACTACAGACGTTACGTCGCCCCCCGAATTGAAAAAGACCAATAGGGTTTTCAAGGTCAACCATGGCCGCGACTGGCAAGATGGTTTGGGGTATTCAAATACTGATTCTACTTATGCCTTCCCTTTTAATATTCTTAGTTCTTCGGTTGTGTCTGGATATAACAAAGAAGTAGTCGATAAGATCACTGGCTCCATCGAGATCACCAATTTGCACAACGATGTTTATGGGCCAGAGATGGAAGTTCCGATGCAAGGAGCGTTTACTAATTTCGCTGTCGGTGGCCATCAGTCGCGACACGTTCCCTTGAACGCTGGTACCGACAATTATACAAACCGACCAGAAGCATGGAAGATATTAATGGGTACCGTCACAGCGTCCACACCGGACGTTACGGGCGCCCTGGGAATGGTTGGTGCAGACTATCCTTTCCCGGATACTGCATCGTACCCTTCTACCGCCAACCAAAAAGCAGTTTATTACCGAGGTTATGTCGCCAAGAGACCAGTTAACATCAGAAATATTAAATCTACAACCGGCTCAGTTTTAGGGAATTATACAGATAATTTGCAAGTGGTGAGTACCGTTGGAGCATATTCAAACCCAAGTCACTTTATCAACAATCAGCCATCACTCCCAACACAAATAACCGAAACGCCATCTGCATCACAAGCAAGATCTATTTTGGATGTTCATCGAACAGATCAGGGACATTTTCAGTTTATTCCTGATTATTCGGTTGCTTATTTGACTGGTTCGGCCAACCGATCTGTTATAAAAGGTCGCTTTGCTGCTCCCGGCGGCATCGATACCATGGGCGTGGGATATCAAGATATTAGAGCAGCAGAAATGTCGGTTTATAATGCTTTGCCTTATCGCAATTGGGCTGTTCTTAGACCTTTCCAGGCGCCTTCTGGAACTACGTCAGAGGCAGTTGGAGAGGGGACAACGGGAATTCGGGTATCCGATATTAATGGGCAAGATTTCGGGCTAAATGCCCACAGAGCAAGACACGCCGCACGTTTCGGAAGAGATTCGTTAACGGTTACTGATCCCGGCGCATCATATGTCCAATCGCCGGCAATGTTTAAAATTAATAGAAACAGGAGACCTTATTTGGTTGATGACGGGTTGGGCAATGCTGTCACCTCTTCCCAATTTGATAATTTTAATGTCCAACATCAGATCCCCAGAAATGATAGACAGTATTCATGGGTAACAAACTCCTTATCTCAAAGTAGCACCGATATCCGATATTATGGATATGCGCCAGTCTTTGGTCCACAGGCGGGGATGTATCAGGAGTCAACGGCTAGCTATGTGGCGTATTTTAATTATGTTATGGAGAGCCAGGTTAGCGGGAGCCCCATTATCGGCGCCGCGGAAGCACAGCCATATAAACAGCCTACAATTCGTTTAAATATATTTATAAAAGATCCCATAGATATAGCCGGCACTCCTAATATTTTGGGATACGCTCTAACTGCGTCCAATTCTGATTATCTTAATGCAGTTTTGTTGAATCCAGCTAATATCGCCACCATCGGCTCAGAACTAACAGCATCTTATTTCAACCTTCTAATGACCCAAAGAGGAAACACATATGGTTGGAATTGGAAGAGCGTAAGAAACGCCGATCATCCCATTTTAGTTAAACATAGAAAACAAAACGTTATAACCGTAGTTACTCGAAGAGCCGACTTTAATCGGATTAGCAGCTATAGACTGGCTCCTGTTTCACTGAGGGCTCGCCCCGTCATAGTAAATCTCGACGCGGGGGGCCAAAACATAACAGTTAAATCCACTTATAATAACGAGAGCATTTATTTTAATGACGTACCACTAACAGATTTACAGTATCCAACCGACCAAACAAACATAACCCCGTTTGATCAAATTGTTAGATTGGCAAATCGCAACGAAGGCATGACGCTAAGTTGGGTTCTCTATTCAGAAAACCTTTTCCCGTCCCCAAGAAATGAATTTCTTTCTCGCACTCTTGGGCGAACGGGATTTGATAATAAGTTTTGGAGAGATAGCCTTGCCGCGAGAGTGGTTGTGGGCGCCAACACTCTTAATTCTTTCAACATTACTGTCTCACAAAGTTGTTGGCCACTGGATGCCCAAGACAATTTTCTTACAAGAACGGGCCCCGCTTTGCTTAATAGCGGAACCCCCTATATAGATCTTATCAGTTCTGGTTCACCGGGAGAACTTCAAAATAACTATGTGCAAGTTCATACCGGCGCCCTGGGCGCATCTGTTTCGAGCAATGCGGTTTTGGTAAGCTTAAAGCCTGGTGGACTATATGCCAGGAAACAGACATTATCTTCTCCGGAGTCGGTTGTTTCGCCTTCTGGGCTTTCGATTGCTCAAACTGCTAGCGCCGAAGCCGCCGGGGTGTTTGGGAATCCCGGAATTGAGCTATTTGCCGGCGAAGCCTTGTGGGAGGCAGATTCACAAGCCGGCCTCGTTGTAAAATCTGGATCGGCAGTTGCCTTTGAAGCCGCGGCCTCGGCGCCTTGGTTTAACAATTATACCGACTTTAAAGCTGATTTAAAGTTGGTGGCGAAAGATTATTCAATTGTTCCTGAATTCAGAATTAGCGAGCATGTTGAAGATTATATGAAATATGGTTTGCTCAATCGTGGCAAAATGGACACATTTGAAATTCCTGGCACCAACATGAACAGCAGTACTGCTTCTTTTTATAAGGATTACTCAAACTCAGAATTTATGAATGCTTTTGCTGATGTTGGAGATATTACCGGACTACCACCAAAACAAATTAAATTAGTGTGCAATGCGGCCATCAGATTTAATCCCTATAAGGGCTTTTATCCGGCCCAAAGAACTTTGGACTTGATAACTCAGTTTTCTAAGTCATATGGCACTGGTTTCGTTTCGGCCCAAGGCGCCTCCGTCGCGCGCGAAGCTAACGGACATATGCGACCACTAATGTCCCCCCTATTTGCTCCTGGCGTCCTTTATAATTCGATCAAGTCTGGAATAGCGGTAGATTATCCCACCATTATTGACAAAACGAAGCTGCTAAAAGAATATTTTGGAGGAAGCGGAGACTCGCCCGATAATTGGATGATTATACCTGGAAATACCGGATCTAAGCTTGCGGGCACAGCAGAAAACGAAGGATATCGCGGCGGCCCTTATTGGGATTATCGAGTGCCTTTTGAAACAATGATTAGGCCAAAGAAATATATTTCTAGCATCAAACTAATCGACATGGAACCCCACCCATCGGCCGCCTTGGATGTGACAGCTTCGTGGAACGGCAACACATCAGACAATATATATCCGCTAATGGCAGAGAACTTTTTTGGGCAAGTGGGGGCATTTTTCTTAAAAGGTAATAATTTTGCCAAATTACAGTCAGAGGTCGTAACAGATGATATGCGTTTTACTCCTGGTGACCATTTCGGCGCGCGCATAAAGATTTATCGCTCGACGGAAGGCCAGCGCACATATAATCACGAGTCGGGATCGGGAGGAGACAACGATCCGTATGGCATATTTGGCGCCAAAGTACTCCTTGGAAACCTTACTTCTGGTAGTGACTCATATCCCCTTCCACAAGATCCTCGACAGAATCCAAACTTTAAAGAAACCTTTACAATGTATAGTCGCCCAACTGCATTTGGACCTCCTGTCGCCGGCCGAAAATCGGGAACTGACGCCAAAGCCGCTAGCACCATCGCGTCTTCCCCCGTTGATGGACTCAAAGGGTTTAATTGGTCGTTTACGCCACCTTATTATAATGGAGAGGCGTGGCTGGATTTAGTATTTTGGCCTTCTGGAAACGTTGCATACGATTTAGATAAAATACTCGCAGAAGTAAAAACCAAGTATTGGCGTTGTGATCCTGGCGTGGTCCCTAGCGGATCCGCAGCGAAAGCCACCACACTCATAAAATCTTATTATGGGGGCGGCCTTGGCACCCAGCTACCTTATGAGGGCGCAAGTGTGAATCAGAATGCGATGCAAATAAATTCGAGCATTAATTGTCTTGGTATTGAAAGGGTATTAGAGCAAGCGACCCAAGTTGGACAGGGAAATATTGAGGTCAACAAAGATGTTGGTAAAAGATGGGTGATTCAGCCCAAGTGGGAAACCCCGATGTTAAACTTTAACGATGAGGGGGTACATCCAATTACCAATTCTGCTGGCACCCTCACTATGCCAACATATGGTTCTGCGTCCGTACCCCGGGGAATGTGGCATCAATTTGGTGTTATACCGCCGAATCCCACTAAGGGCGTTTTCTTAGAGATTGATGACATTCCTACTGGCTGGCTAAAAAACCATTATACGGTGGTTAATGAAGATACTCTATATAATAACTACGCGTCGTCATCTTATGGCTACGATTTATATAACACAATGAAATCTTTAACAGATGTGATCTCGTTTAGACCAAAAAACAGTAAAAAGAGACTCGGAGAATTAGCAGAAAAGAGGATCATTAGAGAAGCGGTAGTTGCAGTACCTTATGTTCTTCAAAGTGTAGAAAATACCGGCAGCGTCTCAGGTAAACTAGCGATGGATAGAAAGAAGTTTATTTCTATTCCAAAAATTCGAATGACCTCGGCTATGAAAAGTTCGACAGGCACCAGAAAAGGCGATTCCTTAAATGCGGCTGGGCAATCTATTAGAGATTTAGTGGAGAAAATGGACCGCTATGTGTTGCCTCCGCAGTTTGATTTCTTAAATAATGATGATGTTGATCCGCTGGTGATGTATATTTTTGAATTCAAATATAAGTTGGATAAAGACGATCTTTCATATATCTGGCAAAATCTAGCACCCCGAGATTACCAGCAAATTACATTGCGTTCTGATGAGATTGCCCACGAATTAAACAATACTGAATTGCTCGCCGCGAGAAACATTGTAGATAACGAGAATCTCCGATGGATGGTATTTAAAGTTAAACAAAAGGCGAAAAGTGAGTATTCTGATTTGATTGTTCCACAAGTTGGTCACGCCGCCGGTAAACAAATTCCTGCGCCTCGCACCGAGGAAGGATACGAGATTGGATTTAATTGGCCCTATGATTATTTATCTGTTATTGAGCTAATTAAAATGGATGCACAAGTGTTGTACAAAGTAGACGAAACGACTCCCCGCGGTACCGGAGGGGCATTTGGCGTTAGAACAGGCGCCGATGGTGCCGTAGGAGCCGAAGGTGCGGGGGGCAGAGACACCGGTGGCGCCATATCGGCACCAGACCGTCGTAGTCGTGGTGGCCCCGGCGGCGGAGGCGGCGGAGGCGGCGGCCGTGGGAATCAACCTGGACCTGGCGGGGGCCCCAGCGGACCTGGCGGCGGCCAGGGCGGTGGCGGATCTCAATACTGATGAACTAAGACAACATAAAGAAAAGTAAAAAATGGCTAAATTTATTAATAAAAAAGAACAGGTTTGGGACTTACAGTTAACGCCGTATGGTCGCGAGATGTTGTCTGTTGGCGCTTTTAATCCAACATATTATTCTTTTTACGATGACAATGTAATATATGATAATCAGTATGTCCCATCAGCATCCGTCGAACCTCAGAACAACATACATAATAGAATAAAGAACGAGACTCAATATTTGGAAAGTATGACATTGTTCGAAGAACTAGAAAAAAGGTCAAACGAGGGGTGGGTAATTGATCCTTCTAATTTAGCAAACCTTCCTTCCAAAGTAAGACCACGAAAGAATATTTTTAAATTTGATTCTGCTATTGGGGATGCCTATTATGAGGGAGACTCCAACGTCGCACCGGCATGGAAAGTGGTTGCCCTCGGAGGCGCGATTAACAATTCTGCCGTTAAAGACGTAGCAAGTGCGCAGAATATTCCACAAATTAATATGGATGCGAGTTATGTCAAGACAGTTCAAAAATCCGCTATTGATGTTGATCCCCAAAATGTTCGCGGCATTAATCTTTCTACGGGCCGATTTATAGATAACAGGGTAATCGTTTTGGAACAGAATGATCCGCTATTTTATCTTGAAGAGGTAAACACGCAATTATTGACCGAGAATTTTGAAGCGGAAGTTTTTGAAGTTACGTCTAGTTCTACTGGCGAGGAAGTTCTTATGAGAAAATTCTTTGAAAGCTTTACACCCCAAATTCAAGATGGGCTGATGGTTTCCCCCACAATTCAAAAAAACCCAACTCAAGATCTTACAAACCGTAGCGTCGAATATTATTTTGATTTATTGACTGACAAAGAAATCGATCAAACACTCGCATGCAGAGGGGCTGGTGTATTTAATAAACAATCTTATTATGTTAATCTGGATTTTGATTGCGATAAATCTAAAGACGAATCAGTATTTTATGATATTTATGGGTCAGTCACGGAGCCAGAAATATGTCTAGATTAATAACGGAGCATAAGAAATGTCGCTAATTTACCAAGGTAACACCATAGAGAATTTTGGTAAATATTTACCAGTGCCATATATTGAGAGAATCCATCTTGAAACTACCGGCGACGACGGCGATCAAGTTGCCAAATGTACAATAAGTGCATGTGTATACTTTAAAGTCAACGAGGAAGAAGATATAGGTGCCGCCATGGCGCGCCTTAATGATGAAATAGTTTTTTATTTTCTTTTTGTGGCAAACAATGCTGCCGGCACCAGGGCAACTGATGCTGCTCGATCTGTGATGAACCAAGAGCGAAATATTTTTTCCTATTATGATAATTTTAGAAAAGATGGGGGCCGCGAGGCGCCCAGATCCGATGTTTATTTGGAGTCTTTTTCTCTTCATGAGATCGCCGGCACTGATGACGGTGAAAATCCTATGTATACGTCGCCCACTGAGATTATTTATGATGAGAATGGAGATAAGGTTTATAAATTTAATATTGAAGCAGTAAGAGAGATCGCCATTGAAGGTCCAGAGGCAGATCCGTGGGATAACTTAGAAGCTTTGCAAGTTTTTGCTTTTAGCAGCACTTTTAATTATGGAGAGGATTCTGAAGATCTTGCCTCAGAACTTGAAAATATAGAATTTTTTGATCGTCGGACAAGCGATATTGCTTATGAAGTAATATTTGCAGACGGAGAATTGGTCGATCCATTTGAAATGGAATTTTTTGATGCCGATGGTGTCATGTATAATAAAGCCCCTCTCCAAACGATTGATGGGCGATATCATAAAGCCGACACAATCACACACGAGAGAATAGTTGGTTATTTTAATAATTTGCTTGCGCAATTTACAGTAGAAGATAGTCTACTGAAAAAAATGAAGACAAATATTGCTTATATTATAGGGACTCACGCCAAAGAGGCAGATCTTCTTTATCAATTGAATGTGCTGAGAAAAGCTTTTCCAAATAAGTCTATTGCCACCCCCGTTGGACAACTTTATGCTCGTTTTAAAAAGAGAATATTTACAACTAACAAGGATGTTAAATCCAACGCCCTACTTTCTCCAAAGATTATTCGCAATCCCAAGCTTTTTGACGAGAGGAGCGTTCCCGTTTACACCCCACAGGAACCTATTCACAAGGAACTCTACGACAACAAAAATTATTTATATTCCCACGGATGTGTAGGTCGCACTGCTTTGTATTCGTTCCCTGGCGAGTATAGCCTTCAAGAATCAGAGGCGGTAGATTATGAAGGAAACGTAATTGATATTGATGCGAATAGCATGACCGAAGCGGCTTGGGAAAATCCTCGTTTATTTGATGCGATTGTTAGAAATTCTGGTTATTTCTTTTTTGATTACGAAAAAGCACTCCGAAGAGTTGCCAACATTAATAAAGCGATTGATGTGGGGAAAATGATGCGCTTGGGAATTCCAACTGATTATAAACATTTTAGAGTTACCAGTGTTTCTGCGACGAGGCCCGAAGACGCGCAGCGAGACCCAGATTCCCAAGGGCGCGGACAAGTAAAAATTACCGCACACATGAATCCCAGAAAAAGCTATCCGGTTACGAGTCAGACCACCACTGATGATGGTGGCACCGCCGGCCGCGTTTTAATATCCCCAGGATTTTATAGTAATCCAGAAGCAAGCGGCCCCTATAAACTTACCCAAGAAGAACATCCCTATGTAATGATTAGAAATTTTGAACCAGTTCAAAAAAGATCTTTTTCCGGTAGAATACAGAATTATCGTTTAATGTGTTTCGAATTTCAAGATTTTATGGATGATGATCTTTCGGCTCCCGGTCTTCGATCTCAGTTAGACATTGATTATTACAAAATAACGGTGGAGATTGAAGACAACTCCATGGAATTTTTAAGGGAGTTTATTGAGAAATACAAGAACGCCCTACTGAAGTTAATCGAGTATAGAAATCTAGCCGAGGAAATGTTTTCTTATGACGAATCTACGGGACTTTTTAATGATTTTTTTATAGAAGGCATACACGCCCTTTATGCAGATAATGAGGCAAGAGCCCCCTGGAACAGCGCCCCCGTGGTTTATAATATGCACCGAGATTTGTTATACAATACATTTGGCGGAAGAATAGATAAGATTATTGAAGACGCACAGTCTACTATGAGTAATATTAACCCCTTTAATGGAACCTTTTGGGCGCTCAATAAGCTTGTGAACGAGATGGAAACTTTTTTTAAAGATAATTTTGAAAGAACCACCGATATAGGGGGGCTTATGGAGGGGGCGTCTACCGAAACAAAAACATTTAATAATGGGCTTACCTATGACTCTGCCGGCAATGTTGATGAACCCTATGGGGTTATATATACTGATACGGGCGTGGGGCATGCCTA
>Ga0080013_1005423_pt1 | contig 11904 bp, 19 predicted proteins | sample ETNvirenome_6_85_FD_69236 | JGI IMG/M metagenome (GOLD analysis project Ga0080013, IMG submission 69236) | Marine viral communities from the Pacific Ocean - ETNP_6_85 (SPADES assembly) (version 2) | ecosystem: Environmental > Aquatic > Marine > Oceanic | place: Pacific Ocean | collected 2013-06-19 | reverse complement strand
CCTCGTCCGGTATTTTATAATCAGTTGGTCCCACCGGGAACGGTCCTTCTAAAATATACTTATCTATACCATGTATAAATCGTTTCATTTCTGGATACGCATCTTTCCCACCGCTGTAATGATCATCTAATAATTTTTTTTGTTTCGGAAACATATCTACTAATAATTTATGTATCTCGTTAACTTTTTTGGAATCTCGTAAAGCATTACCTACACTATTCCAATCGTCGGTTTCCATCGGGTGGGCTTCCTCATTCAAATACTTCCGCCAATTTTCAAGTAGGAGCTTCATTGTGTTCTGGTTTCTCCATTTAAAATTACTTTTGTTGGCGAGAAGACATTATCAGAGTCTCCGCGAGGATCAGACAACATATCAGCAAAAAGCATTTCATCTGTTATATGACGCGATCTAAGTCCTCCTCGGGGAAAAACATGCACGGGAATTTCTTCATCAGGCATATATTCATTTAAAACCAACATTCTACCTCGACCTTCATGTTGTTTGATTATCCAGCGATTTGATTCTTCATCCCATCGCGGCTGCAAAAATGGAGGGCCAATTTTTAGTTCTTCTTGAGACAGCATATAATCCTTCAAGGATTGAAAAGATTCTTCTCCTGAACTGCGTGATGGATTTAATCTTAAAAATTCACTTGGCGTCATATAGACAACAAAACCCACATAATTAATATTCTGATTCCACGGCACTTGGCCAATTCCGTTTTCGGGGTCAAGAAAAACCGGTATGACCTTATCCTCTACTTGAATTTCCCCCAAGTATAATTCCTCTTCAGGGTTAACACTTTCGTTTAAGAAATGTCGCCAATTTTCAAGTAAGAGCTTCACATTAAACCTCATCGCACTTAAATCTGGCATAGTGAATCGAACCGGGTGGTTTCCCCATCATGTCACTAACATCAGAAATTTTAATGCTCACTATTTTTATTTTTCCTCCCAATATAAATTCCCTCTCATATTTAAAAGCGCTTAAAAAATCAATATTGGCGCCTTTCTCTGCACTTTCTATTTCAAACATACATATCGCCTTTGGGCCGTCGACCTTCTTTCCCTTATACATATAATCTTCCGCAATCTTTTTATTCATCGTCCAGGAGGATATTGAGCCGCCAAAAAATTCTGATCCTTCTTTCAAATTTAAAGCAACTTTAGCCGGCAACCCCATTCCTCGATAAATGTGTGTAGAGCCGTCTGGATTTTTTAAGTTGGAAATTTGCGTCATTACATATGCCGCTATTGTATATAGCTCCTTTGTTGGCTTGATAACATATGGTGTGAACCAACTAGTATCACGAAAGTTTAGATTTCTATTATCCTTCACGGGCCCCCGATGATATTTGGGTGGGAGATTCCCCATCGAGCCCAAGACTGGCGATTCTAAATCCTCGGCTTCTTTGTCTGAAAATTTATGCGGATTTCTAACAGTCGCGACATTCCCAGCCGTAAATAAGAGGATAGAATTTATAATCGCAATTTCTCTCGGATCCTTAATTTCGTTCATATCAATAGATCCTTCAAAGCCGACAGATTTATATTTTTTTAATACTTGCGTAAGATATTTTGGTGTAATTTGATTTACTATCTCAATGGTAATATTTGAAGATTCTTCATCTATTTTACCATCAAAAATTTTAGAATATGGTCTTCCCGATGCATGTTTATCTTCAAAGGCGCCCTCTAGATAATCAATGGCGCCTCTAAGATCACTCTCATTCAAGAACCTTTGCCAATTTTCAAGTAGGAGTTTCATAATTATAATTAGTCATCGTCTGGAAGAAAAACCCTGACTTCTTCTATGAGCCCAGACATGTCTAATCCAGCGCAATCTATCTTCCGATCGGTGAAGTTATAGTGATTACAGAAACCTTCGAACGTTCCTTTAATACATCCCTCGTGAGTCGTCGTACAAGGCGTTCCATCATCATTTTGTGGATAGACCAAGGGAATTCCGTAGGACACACTCACGGCAGTCCACAGGGCCTTGAGAGCCTCAATTTGACGAGGGTAGAACCACAAAAATGGATTGAGCTTTCGTCCATGAACCAAACCCTCGGTTTGTATCGGTCTTTCGCCAAATCCATTTTTTACATATGTCTTCTGATATTTCTGGTAATAAGCATTGCTTATTTCGATTCCAATGCTTTTCTTGTTCCCTGCTGCCCGTGAGCAGTGCCATCCGCCGTGTTGTGTATCAAGAACCTGATAAATTGTTCCGTCATTATCTAGGCAGAAATGAACCGAGACACCCCTATCATTCAAAATATTTGTACAACTCTCTGCTGAAAGGCAAACATCCCAATGATTAACAAACATTGTTGGTTTTCTTTCTGCTTTTCCAGAATTATCATAATATCGGCCCGGCTTGATAGCCAAGCCTCCTGGTTCGTGCCACAAGACAACCTTGTCCCAACCAATTGGAATAAGCTTTCCATTGTGAACAATATGCTTCTTTTCGATGCCGCAGGAATCAATGACCCTTAAGAGAAGTCGCCAAGTGTTCTGGCCCACGATTCCATCGACGGATAAGCCATTATCTCCCTGGAATTCTTTTACTTTGGCCTCTGTCCCAGGACCAAAAATAGAATCCACAGTTGTTGGATATCCTTTTTCTGTTAGTGATCTTTGACATAAGGCAACATCAGAACCTCTGTCGCCCTTCTTTATTAATGAGTGGCTCATCTTCTACATAATCTCCTTTTAATGCCTCTCTCCAATCTCCGCTTGGAATTATTGGATGAGGCCGTCCCGTAACTGTTAATGGAATCTCATCTAAAAAGTATGCCAAAGCCGCCACATCCCTATCTTTTAATTGGATAAGAATAAGCTGACGGTTATAGAGACCACGTTCTGGGTGCCTTGAATCATAGCTCTCTAAGCGATCCAAATCTCTTAGAGCACTTTGGGAAACTTCATATACTTCGCCCTTTATTGAAGTATCTCCACCAAAAACCATTGCCGGAAATGCGTTAAGATCATAAAGAGTATAGAGCGGTTTTGTCTCCCCTTCGCCTAAAAAAGTCGCATCTTTTCGTAAAAAGATGTTGTTGGGCTCACCATCCATTAGTGTTCCGTAAACAAAAACCTTCATTTAGCCCCATCCTTTATGCCAGTCCCAAATGTTATATACATCTTCAAATTCTTGCATGCAATGGTCTCCGCATTTCGCAAGGGCTTTTTCTAGATGATATTGCTCTGGTTCTTTTATATCCTTTTCTTCTTCTTCTTCTTCTTTAATAGCACATTCAAGTGGCTTCATTTTCTTTCCTTTTTTAAAATTTATATTTCTTAAAATATTGTTTGAGTTCTGATAATTTTTTATCTTTTTTTGTTGGTGTTTTTCGGACCAATATTCCGTCATCAACTAGGCTTTGTATCTCCTCTTCGGTGGGAGGCCAGCCGCTGATCGATGACAAAATCGGATCATTGACATCTGTGGCCGCAAGAACTCCTTCCTCTTCCTCCTCCCATAGCGAGTAGTCATCATCCTCCCACGGCTCTTCATCCTCTTTCCAGGCATTTTCAAACTCCTCTTTATCAGATTTTGAAAAACCACTATCAGTGCTGCCCTTAAGTGGATACCCTTTAAGCATTTTGCCCATAGGAGAATCGTCTTTCATTGGGAAAGGTGAATATAATTTTTCTGAGATTTCTAGTGCACTAGAACTATTAAGAATTATATCCATTATTTTTGTTAAATCCCGCTGTCGTCCAGTCTGATACGAAAATATCGGCATCAAATCAAGATCGCCGCCTATCCGCGCTGCCGGCAATCGTTTCTGAAATTCTTTTGGAGAAATTAATTTATTCTCCATATTGGCAGATGCATTAAAATGAGTCGAAACTGCGGCTGGGTTTAATTTTAAACTATCGAGAGAGACTTTACCCTTAGAGAGGCCATTATATACTGCAAAAGTATTATACTTAAGCACATGTATTAATCCTCCGAACCCCCAATAAATAATTCTTTCCACAATATTAGAGGCATGCTCCCTGGTGTCATTCAATAAATCCATTGGTGTCCTCTCATTTGCCCATTGCCAATCGATAGAATCTATGAGGGCCGCCTCTAAATATGAAAAGATACTAAAACCCGAATTAGTATTCTCAAGAAAATCCATTCCTTTATTAAATTCTTTTAAAAAGGGAGCCTTAACTGCACTTATATTACTTTCGTCGTCCATCGCCTCATTAAAAAACCCGATAAGATCTTTTATATAATCTCTTTTTTTAAATTCTGGATCAGCCGAAGCTTTAACAATAAAAGAATAATATAGAAGTGCCTTGGTCATATTTTTGAGATTTGGATCGCGGTCACCTGGATATCTAAACTCAATATATTTTAGGTCGCCAACATTATCTATATTAAATCCCTGATTTTTTGACCAAGTTTTGGCGGCTGTTTTTTCAACTTGATCACTTAATATTTTTGATATATCATCGAAATTTCTTTCTAAATACATTTTCATTAATTTTTCTTTTGATAAATATTTCATTCCGCCGCTCCTCTCGGGAAGCCTCTTCAAAAATTTCTTGATATCTTTTATTGCTGGTCCTTTGAGATCTTTCGCCCAACCCGAATATTCTCTTGATCCAAAGCCCATACCTGATGTTGCAAACGAGTGATTTAAAAATGTGAGAGCTTTAAAAAAGTTATAGTCCCCCTCAAGCTCTCCTTCTTTACCGAGATATCCAATGTTGGTATGAAGTCCCGTATTCTCGCTAAAAAAGAAATAATCTTGATTCTTATAATCCTTAAAAAATAATTCAAGAAATTCAATTGCATTTTTTAAACCAGTCATATATTTTGGCCGGTCCATAGTAAATTCAACACCACAAGTCAACGAGCCATCTTCTTTAATATCAAGATTGGCTTCATATTTATTCATAAAATTTGGAAATTCCATACGAAGCACAATTATGATATCTTCAATATTATCTTCATACTCACAGTCGTCGTATTCGTTTGGTTCCGTCTCTAATTCAACTTCAAAAGCCACAGTAAATTTTTCACCGTCTTTTAAAACGGCGGACTTATCTTTATTATTAAATTCTAAAATTAATTCTTTATTTTCGAATAACATCTTCATGTCTATAAATAGTTTATCCTTCGAGAAACTTCTGAATACTTCCAGAATCTACTTTTGAATACACAACATGAACTGCAACCTTAGATCCAAGCCTACTTTGCCACATTTGTTTAACCTTTTTGGTCCAATCTTTACCGGGATTCGGCACATCTCTTAATTGTTGGATGACTCATCTATTTCCCCTTGGGAACTCAAGTACATTCTCCGGTAATTCTTCCTTTTTTTCTTCCAAGTCCTCAGTCATTTGATTTTGAAAGGTTAAAAACTTATCATATGTCGCCAGTATGTCAAAAAACAGATTTTCGGCTATATCCTGATCAAAATCATCTGGAAGTTCTTCGGCCTCGATTCGTTTTGACCAAGTATCGAGAGAATTACCCAACGAGGCGACAATTATGTCGATCTCTTTCGGTTCAATTTTTAAAGGTTTCATTATTTCCTCATGTTAGAATAAAATGGTGGAGGTGGCGGGAATCGAACCCGCGTCCGCAGCAATGTCCAGTTCAAGTCGTTCACAGGTTTAGATTATTTTCTTAAACAATCAAATGGCTTGTTAAATTCCCGTTGCTTTACAAGTATTAACAACTCGGGTGTTTTGCTGTCGGCAGAACCACCTGCTTATTCGCTATTGGGTAACGAGGTCAGCGAAGACCCAGCAAGCTATGCCGCTAAAGCGACGGCTTGGAAATGATTATTGTTATTGGCAATTATCAAAATTTCAATAAGTTTAAGGTCATTCATTGAAGTCGACCACCTGCACTATTCGTTTATTTTACCACGTCGAAACCTGGACACCCCCGTTAAAATTAGTACGACGAGTCACGACCCATCTGCCGGCGCGGATCCTCAGGGTCGAGCCCAAACTGGTCAGCGATATCATCAATCTCGTCTCTCTCTCTTTCTTCCCCTTCCAGGGACTTGATAGCTTCCTTAACATCTTCTATGGTGACTTCTCCGAAAAGTTCGGAGATATCCTTGATGGTGGCCTTCATTTGATCAGAGCCGAGGCCATCTTTTAGATCTTCTGTAAAATCTTTAAATCCTTCAATCACGTGAAACTCTTCCATGGCCGGGTGGACATGGAATCCAATATCAAAAAGATATTGTGCAAGAACAGTAAGCACTTTGTCATCGCCAACCCAGGTCTCCCGAGCATAGTTCGTGTCACTGCGATCGTCCCAGCGATCAGCAGGAATGCCATGGCCCTCCGCCAAAAGAGTATATTCGCGACATACACGAACAACTTCTTCCTTAATAATTTTTCTTAAATGTGTTTTGGTAATTTTCATTCTACATCTCCTTCCAATCGTGCCGGATAATGGCCATTGGCCACCCGTTAGCCTTTTGCTGTTCGGGTGTAAATTCTTGGACAAACCAGTCAAAATCATGTGCTAAATCCTTGGCTTGCTTAACTTGCTCTTTTGTTAACAATGCGATAAATTTTCTCTCTTCAGGTGCAACTGCACCAAGAGTAGCCTCACCTGCGCCAAGATCCCTCATTAGGGTGTTGCGCGCGGCAAGTGGATTGTGAGCTTCGTCTTCTACGACCTTGGCCAGTTCCTCTTTAATAAATTTTCTTAAATATTTTTTTGTAAGCTTCATTTTTATTCGTTCCAGTCTTTGGTTTGCTGTCTCGCTTGAAGATATTCCCGGGCGCCCTTAAGGGTCATATTGTTCAATTTTTCATCATATGCGTGCAGCGGCCAAACTTGTGTTATATCTTCTTTTCCCGATCCTGATTTCTCTGAATCAGTCTCTTCTCTGAACATTTGGCGCAGTTCCTCAATCTCGTCACTAGCTTTGAGTTCTTCTAGCCTTCTATCAATCTCTCTTTTTATCTTCTCTCTTGCCTCCTCTTCATGTGCAATTGAGGTGTATCCTGGAGGTGGACCTTCGTAGTCTGGATCTTCATAATCTTCGGAGCCCAAGAAGGTGCCCGCAACAACATCTTTAATTTTCTCCAAAGCTTTAGCTTCGTCTTGTTTTCTCAGTTGATGATCATATTTCGCAGGACCTATTCCAAGGGATCCCAACCAATCAACCAGTGCTATACCAGGAAGTGCGATGAGTGCACCGAGACCGGCACCAAGTATACTGCCAATTATTGAATCAATAATTTGTTGGGCCAAAATTATCTCATCGCCCTCTTTAAGCAACTCTTTTTGAATTTCTTCTTTGATAATTCTTCGTAGCTGGTTCTTTGTTATTATCATTCTTTGAGATCTCCTGCTATAAATAGTTTAACAATTTGCAAAGAGAGCAAGAGAAATCAATCCCGCTATCATTAATACCATTATACCAACTCCGGCAATGAATGTCAAGTAATCTTTTAAAGGAATTCTATTTTTCATCATATCATAAGTAATTATTAATCTTTTAGATAAAGTACTACCAAAAAAGTAAATAATCCAAATAAAATAAACAGTAAGCACGGTAATGGAATAGGAATATCCATATTTATGCCACCCCCTTAATCCCTAGAAGGCTTTCCATATCCGATATCTCGATATCTTTGGACTCTTTCTTCGTGATCTAATTCTTCAGGCTCTTCTGTATCACTTGGAGGACACTGTATTTCTCCATCAACACCCATTATATCCCGAATAACAGAAACTATAGTTTTAATTTCTCTTTGGACGGTTTCATTTTGATCAGATCCGGCGCGAATGCATTTTATAACGGTTAAAATCTTCATCAAATGATCAACCATTCCAGCAGATAAGCCTCTTTTCTGAAAGGATAGGCCTATTCTTTCTATCTCTTTTGGGTCATCCCTGAGATCTACCCAGTGATCGGCCCTTTCTTTATTAAAAAAATCACCACAAAATTCTCCTGCTGTTGCATTATCGCAGTTAAGATATGCCATATCCATAGCTATTTCTGTATTCTGTTCTGCTTCAAGGAGAACCTTTTGAAGTTCTTCTTTAATAAGTCTCTTTAAATGTGATTGTGTAATTTTCATTTTTTTTTTATTATTGATGATCGTCCCGATCATCATGATTCATTCAAGTTTCTTCCAATTCAGTGGCGCGTGCAGTTCTTTCCTGTGCAGCCTCCACTTCATCAACAACATCATCCCAATCAAAATCTCCAGGTTCCATCTTATTCGGACCACCGGTACCCTTCCATGGTAATCCCAATTTTGCAGCGAGAGCTTTTTCTTTTTCTTGTTGCAATATATCATCGGAAATAGGAGGAAGATCTTCAATTAAACCACCCGGGAATGGTGCACCATCAACCCCAAGCTCCTTTCTATCTCTTTTTTTAGAGTCAATTCCAGGATCTCCAGGATGAATCTCATCAATCCTTTCTTCTCTTTCGCTCATAAAATAACGAGCATCGAATCTTTTCTTATTTTTTATTGGTTTTCCCCATCGTGACATTTAACTATTCTCCTCTTGTGTTGGTGGCGCCTGTACCGGCTGCACACCCCCCATATGTTGTTCTGGCGATTGAACCGCCTGCCTACTTCTACCTTTCAAATCTTGTGCGATTTCGCCAACAATTGCCCTTAAATTATCAAGAGATAGTCGTAGAGCACCCTGCATCGACCCATCGCTAAGTCTACTGATTGGATCGATCATCTCGTCGCACATAGAACTGAGATCTATTATCAGTTGATCATCTCCACCACCATTGATTTGGCTCATTTGATCTTGCATTGTCGCTAATTGAACGGCATCATTTTTAATCTCTTCCACTCTTTGAATTTCTTCAGCGATAATTTGTTTTAATCTTTTTCTGGATAATTTCATTTATTTTTTCCCTGCCTCGCTCGGGTCACGAGATTTGCATTTTCCGGTCTTCTCATCCATAACATATCCCTTTGGGCATGTCCCATCGGGTAGCGGATCAACAGGTTTTTTCCAACTAGGAATATAATCGGGGTCTTTATCCCAATAAGGCGTATAGCCGCCTTCCTTTAATGCCGCCCCGATTTCTTCTTGAATTATTCTTCTTAGTTGATTTTTTGTTAGTTTCATTTCTTCTTATAATCCCCTTTTTTGGCACTGATCGCAAAAGTAATTTGACTAACCTTTTCTTGTTCGGGCTTCGTTCTTGTCTTTTTCTTCATCAGTGCGGCTTTCTTCTTTTCCAACTGTGCGATGGTATAATCTGTCCATTCTCCGGTTGACTTTATATCTTGAAGGAAATCTTCTCCGGATTCATGAACTATATTCGATATTTCTTCTCTTATAATTTTTTTCAACTGTGATCTTGTAAGTTTAAACATTTTTCCCTCCGGGATATTACTTGATGGAATATTGCCCCCACTTGGAATATTACCCCCACTTATATAGGTTGTTCCCCTCCGAGCCTCTTCTTCCTCTTCTTCTTCTTCTTCTTCGGGAGGTTCTCTATACTGAGGAACATACAGGGGTATTTGTTTTCTCCCTCCCTTTTCTTTCTCTCTTCGTTTACGAATCCATGGAGGGTCACTCTCTTTTAAAATTTTTGAGAGTTCTTCTTGAACGATCTGTAATAATTGTTCTCTTGTTAATTTCATAAAAATCAAATTTCTCCAACACTAATAAATAGTTTCAGGAGTTTTATAAACCAGTAATAATTTTATAGATACAAATTTATTCAATAATAAGGAGTTGTTCTAAAAATATCAAAATTCCCTTGGTGATCATATGCAACGAATTCGACTTCGTAGTAGTCTCCACACCACAAGTGTGTTTCCGTCATTTCGATCCATTGTGACTCCCAATACTTTTCCCTATTATGATATAGGGGAAAAGTATCGACTAGATACCCTTCATCGAAAATATCAACATGAACTTCTACGACACCTTCGAAATCATATCTTGGGTAGTGAACCCAAGCATCGAAGTACCACTTATAGTCGTCGTATGTATAATTATAATAACACGAGGCCTTAACTGCCTCGATCATTGGTGTCCGCTCGGGATTATTATGCTTATGACTATAATATCCCGTATCATAGCCATAACACCCAGAAAGGGTTGATAAACATAACATAATCATCACAAAGAATAGGGCCGGCCAGAATGCAATGATATAAGAGAGTTTAAATTTGTTTGCTTTCATTTTTTCCTCTATTATAAATATAACATATTTTCGTAGAGATGTCAAGCATTATTGTTATTTTATTCCTAGTTTTGGGCGCGCTCCCACATATTCCCGTCTAGTTTATTTTGAAGATTAAATAACACAAAATTATCGTAATAGAAATCTAAAATGCCCTCAAGGGCCCCCCAATCTCTCTCTATAAGAGATTGGGCAAAATCTCTCAGTATGCTTAACAAACTATATATCGACCAATAATCTTCGGACATTTTTTTTATTTTGGTTTCCCATTCCGAGTCTATACCGTCTATATCATCCCACATGGGCATAAAAAGATTATGAAAATTTTTATGAAGATATAATAGCCTATCAAATAATTTATTACTTTTTGTGTGAGGTCCACCCAACAACTCTAAAACATCTTGGGCCCATGTTTCCTTCTCATTATTTTTGGAAATAGGGAGGCTTCCTGGTTTAATTAACTTGTCAAGCTCATCCTTGATATTCTGCACTTCACGCAGAATATGAGTCATTTGATCTATTTTTTCTTTAATGGGGTTTTTATTTTTAAACTCGCGGTCTTGGAGTCCCTGGGATAATTTAAGTTGAATCATTATTCGCTTTTCTTAGAATTCTAATAATGATTTTTTTCTTTGGAGGCTCTTTTATTATAAGGGGAAGACGTTCAGCGGGAATTCCGCAGGCCTCGTCGAGCCCCTCTTTAATAAGATTTCTAAGATGTTTTTTCATTGTAATTTTCCACCCCTTTTATTCAACAACACCTTTATCTGAAAAAAGTAAATCGTCGATGGCTTCTTGAACCATGGTCTTTAGCCAATTCTTTGTTAGGGTAATTCCAGCAGTTCCCTCACTTATTCCATCTTCATCCTCGTCTTCGTCCTCGGAGATTTGTCCCATCGTCGCGTCATGCGATGCAATATAGGAAGTTGGCTTGGCTGTAACATAAGTTTGAGCAGAACCAAGTTCTTCTTCGACAGGCGCCTGTTGGGCAATAGAAATTCTTATTTCTTGCATGATCATCTTTCTTAATGTGTCTTTTGATATTTTCATTTGTTTTCCTCAGCCACTTTAGCAAGAAGAGCTTTAAGTGCGCTTTCGATTTCGTCTTTTGAAATGTTTCCACTAACTTTTTGAAGAACCTGACTCCAAATAAATTGAAAAAGATCTCGTCTATTTACTAGCACGGCGAGCAACTTATCAAATCCATCGACTTGTTCTAGCCTATCAGCCGCGCGCTGGACATTTGTGCTCAGCGCGCTCGGCGCTTCCTCTTGCTCTTGCTCATTGAGAAGACTAAGCTCCTCTTTTATAATTCTTTTTAATTGTTTTTTTGTTAAATTCATTTGCTTTCCCCGCTTATAAATAGTTAAAACTTCCCTAAAATTCATCTCTTATATATTGATATGGATTCAAGCAATTCGTCGTTTAATTTTTTTATTTTTTTTTCATTCTTTCTTTGGAACAGATGCTCCAAAAACCATACTCTGCACTGTTTGCAATATCATTCCGACATGGAGATCCCAAAATTTTGAAGGCTCCACTCTAGCTGGAGACGCACATTCATTACAGGCTTCACCGCAGGCCCCGTAAAGTTCCTTCATTCTTGGAAGCTGAACAATACCCTTGAGAGATTGCTCTCTTACATTAGAAATTGGATTCCCCCACCTTTGACAGTCTGCAATATCTCCATTAGACTCTATTCCAATGGCAATCTTGGGCCAGTGACATTTGTAGGTTGGAGATT
>Ga0080013_1005422_pt1 | contig 11904 bp, 7 predicted proteins | sample ETNvirenome_6_85_FD_69236 | JGI IMG/M metagenome (GOLD analysis project Ga0080013, IMG submission 69236) | Marine viral communities from the Pacific Ocean - ETNP_6_85 (SPADES assembly) (version 2) | ecosystem: Environmental > Aquatic > Marine > Oceanic | place: Pacific Ocean | collected 2013-06-19 | reverse complement strand
TAATGATTTTTGTGGTGATTCAGTTGATTGTGCACTTGCCCCACCTGTTCCTAAGTGTAAATCAAAGTCTGAAATTGAACCCCAAGTAGTTCCGTTTGTTGTTGCGTTTATAATACTACTATTGGTTGTTCCACCATCGTTTGTTGCTGACATTTGATAATATTTTTGAGTTGATGGATTCAAACTTCCTTGAGTATGAGTTCCGTCATTAACCGTTGATAATGTTGATGGACTTCCCATATTTGAAGCGTCTGAAACTTTTAAAGCTATTGAGTCTGGTGAATTTGATATTGTCCAAGTAATGACTATTTGTCCATTTCCACCTGCTGCCGCGAAAGCACTAAAACCAGGTGCACTTGTTGCTGACAATCCTGCGAGTTCGTCCATTCCGTAAGGTGCTGCAGTTTCTCCTAAATCTTCAGAAGCATCTTTTAAATCTAATGTTGCTGTGGTAGAATTACCGAGTTCATCATTGATATCTCCAAAAGATATTGGTTGTCCTGCTGCTGGTAATGTCATTATTTTTTAACAAACCTTTCTTCTAAGTCTTCTACTCGTTTTGTTAATTGTTGAATTGTATCAACTAAGTAAGGAACAAGTTTTGGATATGCGATAGTTTTTCTTTCTTCATCATTATCAGTATTGATAAATCCTCTTGATGTTTCTATTACTTCTGGTATAATTTTTTCTACTTCTTGTGCTATAAATCCAACATCTTCTTTATTAGTTTCTTTCCAAGTAAATTTAGTTGGTCGTAATTCTAATACTTTATCTAATGATTCACTAATTTGATATATATCTTTCTTTAAATTTTTATCTGATACGGTTAGAAATGATGTTCCAAATGCCGTAATGTTTCCGGCTGATATAATATCTCCATCATTTTGGATTTGAACTCTAATAGAACTACTATGTTTTGCTTGTAAGAAAGTGTATTGATTTTCTTTTGTAGTATCACTTATACCAGCAGTATTGGCCTCTAACCCCAAGATATTAAACTTAGCATCTTCAAAATCAGCTGCTTCAACACTTGTTAATTTTGTTCCTATTGTAAATATATTTGAACCAGAAGTTACTGAACCTTGTGTCCAACCTATCGAATTGTCAGCAGTTTCTAATTCAGTATAGTAGTCTGCTTGAAAGATAAATCCTGGGTGGACATTATTATTAGTTGCAGAAGATTCTCCTGAAAAGTTATTTTCTTGAACTACCGCAAAACTAGCTGTTGGTTGTGATGCTCCGTCATTTAAATTTGCATCTGCCGCCCTACCAACTTTTTGTATTATTGAAAATGGTGTATTTGCAGATGTTGTGTCAATAATAAAGGCGTCTGTTTCTAAAACATTACCAACGCTTAGATTACTCGTGATAAACATATTTTCTGATGTTGGTGATGGTAATGAAGTAGTCGTTATAGATTCAGTAGTAAATGCTCTCGCGCCTGGTTTAAATATATCTGGTTCTATAATGTTTGTTGTGGTAAATGTTTTTGTTCTACCCGTATCAAATACACCTGTTCCAGATTGACTTACTTCAATAACACCTGCATTACCAAATAATCTTACACTATTACCTGTTGTATCTGTTGATGAACCCGATATTATAATGTTATTCTTAGCAGCATCTAATGTTATTCCTGCGTCTCCTGATGTTTTTGAGAAACTACCACTATCAAATACCCAACCTGCAATAGAGTTTGTGTGTCCTAATTGGAATACAGTATCACTACCCGAAATTCCTTTAATACCCCAATTGGTTCCTGTGGTATGCCATAATTCTAACTTATTATTAGCATCTTCTTTAATTGTAATAATTGGTGTTGATGCGTGTGATTTGATTTCAATACCTTTACCAGAAGCGTTAAGGTCAGATATCGCATCTGAAGTAATATCCCAACCACCAATTTCTCCTGAGTCTGCTGTAATTTTTCCTGACAAGTCTACATTTGATGCTGTCAGATTTCCTGTTAGTAAATGAAATGCACTACCACTAATTTCTATCTCACCAGCAGAACCACTTACAAATGATTTTCCTGCTGCTCTTGAACCGAGTAAAAATGTAGATGCACTTACAATTGCATTAGTTCCGTCAAAAGATATTCTTTCTCCGTCTGCGTCTCCTGCTCTAAAATGTCCAGTTCCGTTCATAAATACTCCGTCACCAGCTGTTAATGTAATACTATTTGCTGTTCCACCTAATGCAATCTTAGGTGTTCCATCAGAATCTCCAATAACAATTTTAGTTCCTGAGTTTCCTAGTGTAGCATTTCCTGCCCATAAATCTGTGGAACTCATATTGAATCCACCGATACTTCCATAAGTCGCTACAATACCACCTTTTAAGAAAGCATTGTCTGTATACAATCCAAATCCACTAACTGCTTGTCCATTGATAGTATCCGATATACCACCTAAATCTCCAAGTCTTGCCTTTAAATCTACATCATAAATTGAACTACCTGTTCTTTCCACGATATCAATAAATGGTGTATTAGAGTCATTTGGATTTGCATTGATTCTAACATATCCACTTCCATCATCTGTTGCTTCGTTCCAAAATCCTGCTGATACCAATACTTGACCTGGCTCTAATGTTGTGGCTGGTGTTGGTGAATCTCCAAGTGAAGCTGATGCTTGACTTTGTGATGCTGAACCACTATATCCACGAACCACATATAAACTTCCACTAAAATCTGTTGTGCTATTAGAGTTTTGGTATGATTGACTCGTTATCAACATATATTCAGTTGAATATCCCGTTGCTCCAATTTTTTTGGCCATAATAACTTCACTACCCGTAAATCCTGTAACATTTTCTACTGGTATTGTAGTTGCGTCAGCTGCTATTTGTGATGAACCTGTAATTGTGGTTGCATTACTTACTTGTAATTGTCCACCAACCGCATTGACACTTTCCTTTTCAAACACCGTAGTTCTTAGTGTTCCTCTAATTTTTGCGTTTTCTACTTCTAAAAATCCATTACCCTCTGCGGATAATCTAAATCCTTTCAATCCAGGTGAATAATTAGTTGATTGAACTATACCTGCGGAATCTAATATCAAGTCATTCTTTGAAATTGTTGATGTAGATATGTCCCAACCTGCAATTTCGGTTCGTGTTGTTGATAATTCAAATACTCTATTTCCTGAAGTGTCCCACCCTTTAAGACCAAATTCATCATCAGTAAGTTGTCCAATAGCAATCATTACATTATCTCTATCGTTATCACCAATATTATTTTTACCGTCTCCTGCGTCACCGTGAATTGTTATTAATTGATAATTAGCATCTAAACTGATACCGAATTTATCAGTAGTGGAAGTTGTGAAACTATATAAACGTTTTTCGTCAAAATTCCATCCTGCTATCATTTGTGTAGTTGGCCCGATATACATAAGATTTTCATAATTTGTAGCAGAACTTTGTTTTATTACTTGGATACCATATTCATCATTTGCGTGTAGATTAGTGGTGTCACTTAATCCACCAACTCTAACTACTTTTACTCCACCATCAACCGTATCTTCATCTTTTCTATATACCGAAAACCCCTCTGTAATATTTTTAGTATTGTCATTAACTGATGACATATAAACTCTCGTGGTGTCTTGGTAGGCCGTTGAACCACTTATAGCTTTAGAAATATGACTTCCACTTATTGCCCAACCTGCTATTTCATTTCCAGCTTCACCTAATTTGAATAATAAATTACCAGATGTATCAAGACCTTGTATTCCAAATTGTGGGTCTGCAACACTTCCACCAATTCTTCCAAGTGATATTATGGTTGTATCAACACCTGAACCAGTTCTAGCAGTTACTTCTTTATTATAAGAATCAAATTTAACACCACCATTCGTATCAACCGATTGTAATATATAGTCTGACGTATTCCAACCTGCAATTTTACCACCTGTAAATAATACGTTTGAACCTGTAATTGCACCACCAGCCGAAACTTTAAATGCACTTGATGAAATAAATGATGCTGGGTCTGCGGTATTTTGTGATGATGAAAGTTGGAAAACAGTTCCTGCTGATAAACTTGAATCTCCTACGGTAAATCCACCAATCGTTCCACCAGCTTCTGCAGTGATTGTTCCTGCCATTGTAACTGAACCATCCGTTGATAGATAAAAATTACTTGAACTAATTTCTACCTTTCCTTCAGAACCACTAATATATTGTTCTGCTGCTCCACTACCACTTCTACCCAATAAGAATTCTTCTGTTTGGACTCTAAATCTTGAATTACCTGTGTTTCTATAATTGGATGCGAATTGTAAAAAACTATGTTCATATGCGTTTGTTGATGAAGCATCTACTATTTCTAATCCTACACCATTATATGCTTCTGATGATGTTATTCTATTTCCACCATCTCCATTTAATCCTATTGAACCACTCCACAATAAAAATCCACCATCTCTATCACCACTACCACCTACTGTTTTTTCAAATCCTTGATAACCGACTGACCTTATGTATGCTGGGTTTGTTCCATACATCTCAACTGAATCTCCAATCAACATAGAACCTGATATTTGATTATCGTGTCCTTGTATAACGGTTGGAACTCCATTAAATGTAACTTCATCTACAATTGCTCCCACTTCTGCTTCATTGTTATTTACATCATAGAATTCTGCTCTAAAATCATAACTATCTCCGTGACGAACCAAGTTAGGCATTGGAACAACCGTTCTAAAATAGTTTGGATTAAAGTTAGTTTCACTCCAAGGTTCTAATGAAACATCTTTTATTACAAATTGTCCTGAATTTAATTGAAATTTTAACCAAGTTTTTGGTGACCCAGAACCTGGTGTTCTGAAACTTCCTACAACACTTGATATCTCTCCCTCAGTATTTGAATTTGTTGGTATTTCTACCGAACCAAGTAGATGGTCTAACTCTCCATCTGCTCCTGATAATGCAGAACCTGATAAATAAACTTTTAATTCTGCTCTCTCTTCCTCTGAAATTGTATCAGTATCTGAACGATACTCTGCTGTTTTTTTTATAAAATAACTATCAAACCTAACAACATAATCCACATTTTTTTCCAAATCAAATGACTGACTTGTGGTTAGATAAACATATTCATCTATTCCTCTTACTGAACCACTTATCAATGCACCATCAATAAAGTATGTATCATTTGTTACTGCTAAGTTTCCTGTTGAATTATTTGCTGGATTGGACCCAGATGTCCAATTATTATCAATTATTGATTGTGTATGAAAAAATCCAACATTTGAAAATCCTGTTGCACTTGTAGTATCAATTAATTCGTTTGGTGGAACCACAAAAGCATCATAAATTTTTTCAAAGTCTGTTATTGTATTTGATTCTCTTGAAAATATTTTTGCTTTATAAACATCACCACTAAAAGTTCTTAAATTACCAACTGTTATGTCGGCAAAAGAACGTTTAAATGTTGAATTTTCTGTCTCTGCTACATAAGTAGTATATACAATACTTGCATTATTTGTTGCACTCTTTAAACTAACTGGAAATCTCCTTAGAGTATCGTCTGTTATATAGTATGGTGTTTTGACTTCAAATGTTGTATCATTAATAACTCTACTTATTTTTGTAGAATATGTTGTTGGTAATGTGTATCTCGTTGATGGATATTTATCGGTATCTACCAATTGATGTGGATTTGTAATCGTTATTGTTGCTCCAACAAAATCACTTGTTATTTTGTCAGTATCATTATTTACTCCAGAACCCATAGCAACAACGTTACCTGTCATTTTTATTACGGACTCGTAATAGCGTTTCTTTTTCTTCTTTTGTTTTTTTCCAGTTTGATTACCAAATGTAGTAGTTCTTTTTGTTCTTACATTTTCACTTGCTATAAAATCTTCCAATCCGACTTCTTCTCTATCATTAAATGGAAGTTCATCATCTGTGGATTTGTCACGAAGATTTAGAAGTGTATTCATTTTTAATGCGACCGTTCCAGTTACTGTTGAAGTTGTGCTTGAAGGACCACCAACTTTATCAACTACACCTTTAACAACTTCTGATACTGAAATTGTAGGTTGTGCATAAAATTTGATTTGACTATCATTTTCTTTTGTTTTGTTTATATTGATTAGTTTGGACCACTTTACATTATAAACATTTTGATAATTTGTTGGAATACCTGATACTCTATTTGGATTAAGTTCACCAAGAATGGTTAATGTTGCTGGGCCTGGTGCAATATCTTCATATACTTCAATTGAAATTCTTCTTGATTTATCTTCCAAATAGTTATCAATTGGTGTTATATATATAACATTACCAGCAGAGTCTAATAATTCAATCTTAAGTTCAACTTCAGTTTTTAAAAGTTCACTACCCCCAATTAAAAAAGATGAACACCCTAATGGTAACTCTTCTGGTAGACCGAATATGTTGAAATATTGAGAATTGGGAGCGTTGTCTTCTCTCCACACATCAAAGGTATGTAATCCTTGATATGAATTTTTTCCTTTTCTTAATATATTTTTAACTATTGGCATAATTTTTTCTTTCAATTATAAATATCAAAATTTAAAATTTATATACTTATTAATATGTATAAGGTGTGTATAAGATGAGTAAAAAGAAAAGATATAATTTTACATTAGATGAAGACCTAATGATGTGGTTTAAGATGTATTGTAAGGAAAATAGGATAACTGCGAGTGCAGAGATTAATAATCAGTTATTTAAGTTGTATAGACAAAATGTCGTTACAAAACCAATAAATACTTTACCTACTAAATCTGACTGATGAACTTCCGTTTGTCTTTTTGATTTCTAATAATGTATCAACAAAATCTCTCATAGTTTCTATATGAGATACTACAAATGTAAATTGGAATTGAGTCTTTAGATATTGGAATAATTGTGCTACTGAATTTAAGTTTTCACTATCCATTGTTCCCCAACCTTCGTCAATTGCCAAGAAATTACTTTGTGGTAAATTACTAACATTCATCAATCCAATACGAATTGCTAATGAACTAATAAATCTTTCCATACCACTTGATAATTCTAATGGCCATACTCTATCATCATCATATACAATATGAGTATCAATGACTTTTCCGTCCATATTAAACACAATACTAAAATCAACTATTTGTGCCAAAATATCATTTACTGCTCCCTCTACGGTAGGTAATGATTTACTGATTAAATCATAAGGAACTCCGTCTCGTTTGATTGCTTCTAATAGATATTGATATGCTTGGTGGTCACCTTCTAATTGTTCAACCTTGTTGATATTATCATTGATTTGTTTTTCACTTGTTTTCAATACTTGTATGTTTCCGTGAAGTGTTGTTTTGTGTATTGTTAAGTCATCTATTTTATCATCTAATAGATATTGTTCTGACTTTAAATCTTGTATTTTTAAATCTATTGATTGATTAAATACTACATCTTGTTCTTGTGCTTTATATCTATCAATCTCATTTATAACTGTATTAATCTGATTCTGGATATTCTGTTCTCTTTCATTTAAGTATTTTAAATTAGAGCTTATTTGACCTTCTCTCAATTCTCCCTCAACCAATGACTGACTCAAGTCGTCTAAATCCTTTTTAAATGCACGAACCTTGAACATCTTTTGTATTTTGTCGTCCATACGAGATTTTTTTGTTAAATATTTTGTTGCCAATTCTTTATCTTTATCCAAATGTTTTTTTGTTTCCATAGCATCCAAAGTAAAAGGATTACTCATACAATGTTCACAATTTGGGTCGTGAGTTAGATTACCAAGTTTTTCAATCTTATCTAATTTAACTTTTACATCTGCTTTTAATTTGTCAATTTCTATTTGGAATAAATCTCTTTCTTCTTCAAGTTTTTCTAATTGTGCAAACTTTTCTTGGACATTGTCTTTTTCATAAACCTGTATCTTTGTTTTAGTATCATTAATCAATCTTTCACAATCAAATTGTTCAGTTATAACATTATCAATATCTGCTAATATATCATTGTGTGATTTTTCAGCTTTACCTTTCTCTGAATACAATACCTCTATATCCCTAATAGTTTGGTCAACTGGTTTTAGTTTTTTAACTTCTTCCTCTATATCGTCCAATACTGAATTTATTTCTTTTTTTAATTTTTTCTCTTGACTTTGTAATTCTTTTTCCTTAGATTCTAATATGATGAGTTCGTTAGTAATCTGTGCTAACTCTGAATCATAATCAGATTTCTTGAAATCAGTCAATAAAGCATTTACATCTTTAATATCTTCATTTGCTTGTATCCATAATTTATCAAATATCTTTAATCCCATAAATTGAGATAACAATTCTTTTCTTTCTTTTTGAGTTTTATTGATAAACACAGTAGAATCATTTTGTGATGACATTGATGTTAATATAAAGTCCTCAAAATCTCCAATTACTTTTCTGATATTTAATTGTGTTGTTCTTCTTTGGTCACCATTAAGACTTGTAGTATCTCCGTTTTCATCAATGAACCAAAAGTCAATATCTACTTTAACGTGTCCTGTTCTTAAATTCTTTTTACCTCGTTTTTCAATAAAGTAATCTACTCCGTCAATCTCAAAATTTAATTTACAATATAGACTATTTTTTGCTTTATTTATAATGTTATCTGCTCTTGTTGCTCTTGTAGATATATCAAATAAACAAAATGCCAGAGCGTCTAATAATGCTGATTTACCTGCAGCATTAGGTGCGAACAATCCAATAATACCATTTAGTTTTGTAAAATCAACTACATTATCTTCTCCATAACTAAACATATTAGAGAATTCAAATTTCTTTAATTTCCAATTTACATTTCTTTGTATTTGTGATTCTGGTATAACTTGATTTACCTCTTCAAGAATTTTCTTAATCTTAATCATAGTATCTTCATCTACTATATAATTGTTATTTAGATATTCTTGTATTAAATTGAATTGATAATCAACATTTGTTACATCACCAATATTAATTTTTTTATCTCTAATCTTTTCTGTTGATAATCCGTCAACTCTTGTAATGACTGATTCTTGTATCTTTGCCATTTTCTGAATTTTAGTCATTAATCTTTTCAGTTCAGCGGGTTTGGTATTACTTACTCTAACTCTAACTCTCGGTTTATTTGGTAAATCTGATAAGTCTGGTAATTTACCATTATCAATATCAATCGTATAATATCCAAAGTCATTGTGTATTTCAATATATTCTGATTTTCTCTTTGGAACGTCCCATAATAAATAACCTTTACCAATATCCTCTCCGTGATTCTGTTGAACTAATGAACCACAATAAGAAATAGTTTCTTCTTTATTCAAGTGTTGTCTTTTATGAATATCACCAAGTAATCCTAAATCATATCCTTTGAACATTGACATCTTAACTTTACTTGGTAGTTTGAATCCTAAATCAGTTTCACTTCTATCTACGGTTCCGTGAAACAACACTATATTAGTTCCGTCCTGTTTAATGTCTTTTGCTTTAATATAATCTTTTTCTTTATCCCAAACGTCCCACACAACTAAATTAGTATCGGCACATCTATACACACCTGTCTTTTTTAGATAATGTAGATTTGGGTGATTAAGGTTTTCTACGATAGGTGTCAAAACATCCATACGATTTAGATTATTTAGATTAGCGTCGTGATTACCTGCGATGATAACTAATGGACATATGTCTGCTAAGTTCTTAAATAGACGAGATAGTTGGTCCACTAACTCTGGGGACATTTCTGTTTTACTATGTGCAATATCTCCACCAATATACGAGATAGCATTCTTTGGATTCTTCCTTACTTCTTCGTAAAGTCCTTCAAATACTTGTTCGTATTCTTTGTGTCGTTTTAAATTTCTGATTTGGATATCACTAATGTGATGTATGTGTTTTAGTTTCCTAAATGGAACCTTTATTTTTTGCTCTAGCAATCAAACTCCTCAAGTCTTGTTATAACTTTTTGTAATGTATCTTCTTTTACCATAATATCATATGCAAATACTTCGCCCTCTTTCATATATTTAGCAGTATCTACAATATTAAAATCTTCTTTTAATTCATTATATATATCAGAACTTATATGAACTTTATATAAGTTCTCATCAATTTGCCAATAGTTTTTTTCCATATAATTTCATTTCCATTATTTGTTTAAAGTTCATTGGAATTGCTTCGTGGATTTTATCAATCATTTTACGATAACCTAAATCGTTGGGGTCTTGTCCGTCCAACTTAACAAAGTTAACCGAAATACCATTGTCGGTAAACTTCTCAACCATTTGGATAGCATCGTTAAAAGCATCTCCGTCTAAAACAATAAATATAGAGTTAACTCGTTTTTCCGTAATCTTCTTTTGTAACTTGGGTAAAATACTTTTCCCAAACAAAGGAATTGCGTTGCCTTTTATACTCATAGCGTCAAACACACCCTCAGTCAAGATTATCGGTAATGACCAATTAATATAAAGGTCAAATCCGATAATGTCTTTTGGTATAGGTGGATTCTTATATTTGAAACTTGAGTTATAAAAGTCTCTACCGACAAAATAATTTAACTTTCCACCTGAATCATAACTCGGTATAATAATTCTATTGTTATATGGTCCTTCTGAGCAATAACCTAAATTGTATCGTATAATGTCTTCCTCTCCTATACCTCTTTTCTTTAAAAATAATAATGCGTGGTCTTTAACTATACTATTATGTGGTTCTGATAATGATTTAAATTCTTTTGGTAGTGTTATGGTTTTATTGCCGGCGTTATCTTTTGTAGATTCAAAATAAGGTTTATCTCCGAGAAACACGGTCAATTCTTTGAATTGAGAATGATTTGCATTTGCCTTTTTGAATAATTGATACAAGTTATGTCCACCTTGATTACTTACCCAACAATGCCATTTACCCGTTTGGATATTGACTTGTAGTTTAGGTTTATGATGTTGAACAAAAGGACTCCACCACATATACTCGTTAGCTTTACGTAGTGATTGTCCCTTTGAGTTCAACACTTTATCTAATAATTGTATTAGTTCAAGCTTCATCTGACTCGTGGTTTACTATTCCTTGATGTATCATTTCAACCTCAGTTAATAAGGTTTTCTTTTCCTTTAATCCAGTATAATCTGATGAACTTCTAATTTTTTGTCCTAAACCATCAACCATTTGTATTCCAAGTTTCTCACAAGTTTCCACTTCTGGAACTTCTCCAAAGTTCCTATCTCCACCCTTACAAAATATCAAATCTTTAAATTCGTGGAACCTAGCTACCATTTCAAGTGATTTACACACACTTGCATCCGTGTCTGCACTTATCAGAACTTCATCTACACACTCTAACGCATAGATGATTTCCATTCTATCCTTTTCATTCATAAAGGATTCGCCTTTTTTGAGTTTTGCTTGTTCATCATTATTAACGATAACAAATAACTTATCTCCCAACTCACTTGCCATTTGTAAATATTCTAAATGTCCAACGTGTAATGGGTCAAAGTATCCACTTACTATTGTTATTTTTTCTTTAGTCATCTTTTTTCTTATCCTTTTTCTGTTTCTTACCGAATATCTTTTCCCAATTATCAGAATACTTTTTGTAGTCTGATGTTCTTGGTGCAGAACCTTTGGTAGTTCCAGAATCGTATATCGATTTATTTTTCTTTGTCATTTAATATTTTAATTAAATCGTTTATTTCCATTGATATGTATGTTTTACTGCGATTTCTTTTGAATACCAATAAAGGTATATGTTTTCCTGCATTATCTTCCGCTTGTTCTAATGAACTCCATATGTTTAATTTTTCTTGATTTTTACACTCTACCGAGAACGGAAATAATTTACGAGCGGCAGGCGATAATAAAACATCTTCACCACTATCCCCCATAGTGGTTGAACGAACATCATCTTCTTCTAATTCTGTGAAAGTTTCCA
>Ga0080013_1005420_pt1 | contig 11908 bp, 2 predicted proteins | sample ETNvirenome_6_85_FD_69236 | JGI IMG/M metagenome (GOLD analysis project Ga0080013, IMG submission 69236) | Marine viral communities from the Pacific Ocean - ETNP_6_85 (SPADES assembly) (version 2) | ecosystem: Environmental > Aquatic > Marine > Oceanic | place: Pacific Ocean | collected 2013-06-19 | reverse complement strand
GGATTCGGGGATCAGGAATAAGGCGTTGGCTGAGGCGATGGCGGTGTATGAGCGTCAGCGGACGCAGCAGCGTCAGGCAACTCAGGATGCGTTGATGCAGTTGGCGTTGCAGGATCTGAGCGCGTATGGGACGTATTCGGGTCAGAGGTTCCAGTCCACGTTGGGGGGCGCTCAGTCGCAGGCTGAGATGGCGGCGCAGATTCGGGAGGCGTTGGGCTGATGGCTATTGATGTTATTACCGGTAAGCCGATCAAGACGCAGTTTGAGGGGCAGCGCACGAATGTAGACATTGACTTTGATCCGGCAGCGTGGCAGGAGGCGTGGAAGACAGGCACGCAGGGGACGGTTGAGGCGCAGGCCATACAGAGCATCAAGGATGCGTTGGCGCAACGCTACGAGGGTAACGAGTTTTACGGGACTACGAGTGACGACATAGCGGCTTCATGGGCTGCTTACAACGATGCGAATGCCGGAACGCCCGGTTTTCAATCATATACCCCCACAGATGCGGAGTTGGCTCGTACGGGTGATGTGCGTTTGCAGGACGAGGCTTCACGCATCTTCAGAGAGCAAATAATGGGCGGGTACAACCCGAACATTGATTACCGCGCAGCGGGCGCCACCCCGAATGTGTTTCTGCGGTCTGGTGCGGGGCTTGACAACTGGCGGGCTGTAGATGCTGCTGGTAATACTGGCACACAGCCGACAATCCGGGTTGGGGACGAGATGAGGGATTACAATGTGGTCCCGCAGATCAACCCGGCGCCCTCACCAGCACCAGCACCAGCACCGGCACTGGCACCAGCACCAGCGGCGGCACCAGCGACGGGCACGCGTGCCACAACTTCTACGGGGCAGACTGCCCCCGCCGCCCCGGAGGTTGATCCCGCTATAGCGCAACGGGAGATTGTCACCAAGGCGTTGGCGGCACGGTTGCAGCCCATCCAAGCCGCTCTAGCGGCGGGTCTTATCGACATTGATGCTGCTCAGGCTGCGTGGGGCACTGCGCGGCAGGAAATCTACAGCGACTTCCTGTCGGAACAGTTGGGGGTTCAGACGGCGTTCCAAACACAGGCTGATGTTGACGAGGCGAAGCGTCAGGTGGAGCGCGAGAAACTGTTGCGGGATTTGGATGCGGCTGGTGTGGATTCCGGCATGGTGGCTGACGAGTTGGCGTTGATTGACGCCATCACTGAGGCTAGTGGTGACGAGCGTATGGGGCTGATTGGTGACATTGGCCGGGTTGGTTTGATGTCGGACGCTGACCGGCGCATGATGGGTGAGGGGATCTTCGGGGGGCAACGTCAGGCGTTGCGTACTAATGCCCGTCAGATGGGGTTGGAAGCGGAGTTGTCGGCTGTCGATGAGGGGCAGACGGCTGATGAGCGTTCTCAACAGGCGCAGGCGTTGGCACCATATATGAATGTGGCTCCGGGGGCGTTGTTCGCTGACTTGTATTCGGATATTGATTTGACTGGTATGGCTACTGGTCGTGAGGAAATGGCGTGGGGCACCGGGGAACGGTTGGGTTCTCAGGAGTGGCAGACGGGTGAGCGTGAGGGTGCCCAGACGTGGCAGACGGGCGAGCGTATTGGTAGTCAGGATTGGCAGACTGCCGAGAACGAGTTGGACCGTACGTTCGCAACCAACGAGCGTGAAGCGGTTCAGGAGTTTACAACGGATGAGCGCATCGCCTCACAGGATTGGGCGCATGATGAGAGTATCGACCAGAGGAATTGGGAAGCCGCCGAGGCGGAGTTGGGTCGCGACTTCACTACGAGTGAGCGCGAGGCCATAGAAGCGTGGAACACGTTGGAGCGCACGGAGTCCCAGACGTGGCAGGCGGGTGAGTCCGAGTTGGATCGGGCTATCGCCCAGCAGCGGGCCGACACGGAAGCCGATTCGTTGACGGAGTCAATCCGCCAGTTCGGTTTGGGGCAGCAGGAACGCGGTATTGATACGCGGGAGTTTGTTTACGCCGGGGGGCGGGCGGTGCCGAACCCGCAGTACGGGCTGCCGTACGGGTTCGACACGGCAACCGGGTTGACCGCTGGGCAGCAAACGGCGGCAGACCAGTTCGCCACCTCTCAGGCGTTCACTGAGAAACAGTTCAACGAGTTGTCGGCTGGGGATCTGGCGAGTCTGGCGGGGCAGGGTATCGACATGCAGGAAACGATTAGACGGCCGAACCCGTTCACGATGGTGTGGGAGACTGTGGCGAATCCGAACTTCGGGCGTCCCATCGGGTTTGATGCCGCCACTGGTTTGACTGCTGGGCAGCAGGCCGATGAGGCGTATCGGGATGCGACGTTGGCCGCTGACGAGACAGCGGCAACGCAGGCGCAGGAAAATTGGCTGGATGCGTTCAATCAGGGTGTTGCGGAGTTTGATGCCAGCCAGATGGGTGTGGACGACCGCGAGTACGTTCCCGGCCCGGAGGTTGGCGAATTCGGGCAGAACATTATGGTGCGGAACCCGACGTACGGGATGAGCGCAATGGAGCAGGCCAACTATACGCTGGCAGCGGAAGAGTTGAAGTTTGCACAGGATGCGGCGTTGCAGGCGGGGACGACTGCCGTTACACCCTATGGTCCGGTTGGGGAGGAGCGGCCCGAAGATTGGCTGATGCGCGAGGTAATGTACCATACGTGGGGAGGGGACGATCAGGCAGAGTTGACGAACAAGGTGTTGCAGGCGATCAAGGATCGGATCGGCAGCAACGAGAATGTGATGGGTGGCGGGGTTACCCCGGTCAATGTGTTGTGGGCGCTAGGAACCCTACAGGCCGACGACCCTGATTTCCAGCCAATCTATGATGCGATGCTGGCGAAGGCTCAGGGGGAATTGCTCGCTATTGATACCACCACTGCGGCTCCGGCTGCTCCAGCCACGACGGCTCCGGCTGCTCCAGAACGGGTTCGGCCCACGACGGCTCCGGCCGAGGATGAGACAACTACGACGACTCCGCCTGCGGGGGTGACACCGGGGGCGGTTTCCCGAACATTCGATTCAGGAGCCGGGAACGTGTCGGAGTCCGAAGTGTTCAGCGAAGACCTGATAGCCCTGATTGAGGAGCAGCGGCAGCGGGAGGCTGCGATAGCAGCACCCAGCAATACCGGAGAGTTCGACTGGACCAACACATGGGGAGCGGACGTTGGCAGATACATTACGGCGGGTGAGAGTTACGAAACTCGGAGTGGTAAAGAATACGACCACACCGCAATGAGCCAGATTGCCGAAAGTCTACCGGTGGGTTACACGGTGGAGGCTTACATCGACCTACAGGACGGCAACGACATGGAGTGGGGCCTCAAGGGTGACGGTACATTCGGGTGGAAGCCAAAGTCCTGACCCGTGGTTCTTTCCCTAGATGATCTTCTCAGAACCATCGCCAAAGGCGGTGGGGCTGGCGCTCAGATAGCCCAGAGTGCCATAAAGCCCACGGCGCTGGCAGCACCCCCCCGAGCGGCGCTGTCCGTGGGGAGTCTTGCCGGACGCGGTTTGCTGTCTTCCTATACGGCACCCGAAACTTCACAGCATGAACGCCGCCAAGGCCCCGGAGGGCTTTTTGGTGCAGCGTTGACGGGACTGACCCTTCCGTGGGGCGCTGCGATCAGCACGTTGAAGGAAAGCATCGACCTTTTGCAGGGGGAGGGGTTTTCTCCGACGGAATGGTGGAATCAGGCGTCAACCCAGTACGGGTTCGGTGACTTGATCCACGATGAGCGGAAGACGGTTGGCTGGGGGTTGGCGGGGCTGGGGGCGTTGACGTGGAACCCGTTGCTTGCCGGTAGCGGGGCCGCTGTGTTGGCAAACAACATTTGGGCTGATCGAATCGTTGGTGCCGTTGGCGATATTTACCTTGATCCCTTGACGCACACGCGTGCCCTTGGCGCGTTTGCCCGCGCCGGGGGGTGGAAGGGCACCTCAAAGGCGCTTGCCAATCTCAGTAAAACGGGCAGGGGAATCATCCAAGGGGTGGGGAAGGCCACGTCGGCGGCGCAGAAAACGAAGGCCACTACAAGGGCGGCGCAGCATCTGAGGGAGGCGGGGCTTGTTGATAATGCGTTGACGGACAAGCAGGCCGTGCATCAGGTCAGGGAAATGATCGGAGCCGCCGATGAGGCGATGATGGCGGGCCGTAAGGGTCTGTCCATTATGAGGGCGCGCCGGTCGTTGGACAAGTCTGGTGATGCCGGTCGCCGGGTTGCGGATTTGTTGGGGTTGCAGCCGGGGATGCGGGGGGCGTTGCCGGGTACTGGCGGGTTGGGGCGTGCCATGGGGCAGTCTGAGTTGTGGAATAAGATCATGCGTGACCCGGACTGGGTGACGAAACGGCAGATCCGCGAGATCCCTTCATTTTTGAAGCGTGGTTTGCCGGAAGAGGATTTGTCTCGTTGGGTGACGGATATTCGGAAGGGGCGCAAGACGGCCAGAGGCGTGTTGCGTGAGGGGGGCGAAATAGACGAAACATTTATCCGTTTGCATGCTAACGACTATGAGAAGGCGCAACGGTTGGCGTCGCAGGCGCGGCAGGTGGCGGGGCAGGCGGCGCGTTCCTCCATTGAGGTGCCGTTTCCTAATATCTTTAAGGGTGCGGGCGGTGTGGGTTTGGGGGGCAGGCTTATTATGCAGGCTGCCGATTTTCCCGTGCGGGGTGCTTTGAGGGTTGTGTCACCCAAGGGGACGCCGAGTCGTGCCCAACTCAAGTTGTCGTCTATGTTCAACCCGAATGACTATGTGCGGGGTTTGTTGAACTCCAACAAGCCGTACGAGGTTGCCTTGGGTTTGAACATAACGGACATGGCCCGGTTTGCACGCGGTAACGCCCAGTTCTTTGCGACCAGTGTTGATGAGCGTACGGCCACGTTGTTGAAGCGTGCGAGTGGGTTGTCTGTGCCGGACGTGGATGTAACACATCTGATGAGGGCGATTGATGGTGCGAATGGCGAGTTGAGCAATCCGGGGTTTGCTGCCGGGGATCTGCCCTTCGCTGTGCGAGCCGCTGGGGATGTCAAATACGGTCAAACCAAGGGTGCCATTGTTGGTGTGAACCCCGACAGTCTGTGGTTCCAGAATCTCCCTGAGGCTTTGCGCGATATGTACGCTGAGAATCCCGCAAGGTTTTTGGCTATTGCCAATGATGCTGATGCGTGGTTGCAGACAACGGATTCGTTCACTTCCAAGGCGTACGGGCCGAGGTTCGCTGAGGATGTGTTGAAGGCGGAGCAGCGGGGGTATGACGGGCCTCGTCGTATAACGGAGAGGATGAAGCGGGCCGTGTTGGGGCCACGCAAGCCGCGTGATGAGAGAATCCCGTATGAGATGCACGGACGCAACATGCCAGCGTCTACGCGTGACCGGTTGTATGCGCCGGGACGTGTGGTGAAGTTTGAGGATACGTCGCGGGAGGCGTTGCCTGAGGCGCTTGTTCCTGATGCGATTGGGCCTTTGGTGGAGAACGGGGTTGTTGTGCGGAAAGCGCCCAAGTTTGGGCAGCCGCCAGAAAGTGGCGAGATTGTTCAGGTGTTGTATGAGGCACCTGATGAGCCGTTCCGTTTCAAGTTCCCCAACGCTGTGGGCAAGTCGTTGGATCAGCAGGCCAACGAGGTGATGCAGCGCAACTTCGGTGTGGATCTCTTTGAGGAGCGGTTCAGTGTGTTGGCCGACGACTGGAAGAAGGGCATGGAACGTGACATCAAGATGCAGTATTTCATGCAGAATCTCAGTCGGGAGTATCCTGCGGAGGATCTGAGCGATCTGTTGGATGACATCTATGCGGCGACCAAGGAAATGGATCTTGCCGACAAGGGTCTTCTTGGAACAAACCGGGACTTGGCGAAACAGCGCAGTCTGGCTGTGGACAGGGCGCGTTTCATAGATGATAATGAGGCGGCTGCGGCTGCTGGTGATTTGAAGCGGCAGGCGGTGCTTCAACAGCAGGACGAGTTGGCGAGGCAGGTCAATTCTTTGCAGCGCGAGATGGATGCGATAGAGGAGTTTCTTACTAGCGCGGGTGTGGATACGCGAAAGTTGGGGGCTGCCCGTTCAATGTTGGAGGCCAAGGAGAAGCGGATTGCGTTGGCTCGTACGAAGCCGACGGGGAAGCAGAGTGCTGCTCATCGTCTGGCGGCGTGGGAGGACCCGGTGTTGGACGTTGAGGGGGCGGCGCGTCGTGTGGAGGCTATAGATGCCACGATTCGGTCGATGCGTGAGGTTCAGGATGCCTTTGAGGGTCTTGCGGGTGTTGACATGGCACCGCTTGCTCGCAGGGAGGCGACGGTTGAGAATGCCCGTGCGGGGGGTGTGTTCTATCACGGGCGGGCGGGCACCTCGGATAAGCCTATTCGTCGTGGGGCGCACGCTGAACGGATGAAGCCAAGGAAGGGCTTGCATGTCGGTTCCAAGGCTGCGGCGGAGCAACGTATTGGTGTCCCGTTTGAACCCGAGAAGCCGGGGGGGCAACTGCCGATATTTTCTGTTGAGGTGACACCGCGCAACCCGTACCTCCCCGATGGGTCGTTCGGGTACCCGACGCTCCTAAGCGAAAGCCAAGTCGAAAACACTGGGATGTCCAACTGGGAGGTCCAACGGATTCTAACCAACCCTGAGCGGCAAGCGGAGTTGCTGGCTGAGGGTTATGACGTTATCCCGTACGTCAACGCCATTGAGGATGCCGGTTCGTTGTCGTATGTGATCCTTGATCCGGCGTCTGTGAAGGTTCGTCCCACACCGGAGTGGAGTGTTGCGGGTGAACCGAAGTTTTCAGAAACCGTTGGTGGCTTGAAGGGCAAACAGTATTGGGGGCGGGAGGTAACCCGTGGCATGGGTGGTCTGGAACCGATGGAAGCCGATCTGGCAGCAGCACGGGAGACTGCCGAGCAGGGCGAAACGGCGTGGGTCAAGGCCGTGGATGATCGCCGTGAAGCAGAGCGTGTGTTTACCGAAGCCAAGGAAGAATGGGACACCCGTGCCCCGGCACTAAACCGGGCCGTGAAAGAGGCTGTTGAGGCTGGAGAGAAGGCAACGTCGTTGGAGGCGAAGGTCACGCCGCATCTAACTGTTGCGGAGATCAACCAGCGGCCACAGGTGCAGCAAGCGCAGGCGGTCCTTGATGAGGCTGACCGTCTTCTGGAGTTGGAAACGGAGCGTTTGGCGGCGGCGCGGGCGAACGTGGATCGGTTGCGCAGGGAATATCCAAGAAGTCGGGCCATGAAAGCCGCCGCGCGAACAGCCGAACATTTTGAGGAACCAGACGAGAAGGCTTGGAGGGACAGGTTTCGGAGGGAAAGGGGCGGCAGGCCCACGGCGACGCAGGTCGGGAAGTGGCGGGGAAAGCATCGTGCCAAAATGGAGGCTGCCTACTTGGTTCCCAAGAGGGGGCCGCTGAAGAACATCAAGCCGCGTAGGAATGCGTTGAAGGCGTGGCGTGTTGAGTGGGAAAACCGGTTGAGGGTTGCGCGGGATGAACTTCGGGAGGTAATGGCTGGTGCTGAGAAGCGTGCCGCTGAGGCGGAACGTGTGCCGGTAGAACGCAGCGGCGTTGAGGGGTATACGCCGACTCCCGAGGAGTTGGCGGCTGCTGATCGGATGCACCGCGGCGTTGAAGGGCGTGTGCCTACTCAAAAAGAAATCGAAGAAATACGTGAAACCCTCAGGGCGACAAAGGCAACCGGTGAAGTAGAGGCGCCGACACCGGCAGAGATCGCAAGGGAAGAAGAAGCAGCAGGGGCCATGCGGGGTACGGGGATAGCCGGTGAAGGTGGCGAGGTGGCGGACCGGTTTGGCAAGGTGGTGCGGAGAGCAGCGCGTGACCGTCCCGAACTTGAGGACTATGTGCCGCCGGACGATCCGGTGCTGGCTCAGGAGATCAGCGACCTTGACAACGAAATCCTCAATGAGTTGGTGCCGGAGCAGGCACGTCGGCTAAAGGAAATAGAAGACTGGAGGGACTTGTCGTGGGCACAGCAACGGAACCGCACCAAGCGTGCAACGGACCAGCGGCAGAAGGTCACCAAGGCTAGGAACGCCGTAAAGAGGGCAAGGGCGCGTGTTGAGGCGGCACGGGCACGTTTGCGCACCCGGACTACCAATCCGACGGTGGAGGCCGCCGAGGGGCGTCTGCGGCGCGCTGAGGAGAAACTGGTCGCTGAGCAGCAGGCAATGGACAAGATCGGTTTCGTGGCCGAGGACCGTTCTGCGAGGATGTTGCGGGAGGTTGAAACCAAACTGCACAAAGCGCGGCAAAAGGTGAGGGTAAAGAAGGGTGCGCGTACGCGGCAACAGAATCTTGCCATTCAACGTGAGGCGGCGAAACGGGACGCCTACCAGTATGCGCCACCGGGTCCACGTCGGCCAAAGCAACAGTTCAGCAAGGAAATGAAAACTTCCCAGTATCTGCCGGGAGATCGGCGTGCCGTACGGGGGGCAATGAACAGGGTACTCAAGTTGAACGCCAAGGTTAGGGCAACATATGCCCCGGCGTACGACGATCAGATACAGGCAGCGGAGAGGGTGCTGGACGCACGGTTACAGTTGGACGAGGCAAAGGCTGTGGTCGAAGACTTCACCCGCAAGGGTGAGGGTGGCATCGACGTAGGACTGGGTGGTCGTCATGTTCCCAAGGCCCCGGCCCATCCGGGTCGGATACAGCGCGCTAAGGCAATCGTCGCACGTGCGGAGGGTGGTTTGAGGGACGCCAGAAGGGGTGTCGCGGGCCGGGAGGTCATTATTGTTGGTGACACCGACCCACGGTTGCCGCGGCGGGCGAACCTGTTCGCAGTGAGGGGCGATATTGGGTTGGTGAACTTTGCCGGGAAACGCGACACCGTGATGAGGGTGCGCCGGGTGAGTAAACAGAAGAACACATGGAAGTTTACGAACATGGAACCGGCTTCTTCCCAGAATGCGGAGCGTGTGTTGTTGGGGGGGGAAAGTCGGGCTGCGATGCGCGATGCTGACCCGCCGTGGCATTTCTTGGATGAGTTTGATCCTGTTGAGGGGCGTCGCCTTGAGGGTCTTGAGGGGGAAACGTGGGACCCGGTGCAGCAGGCGACGTTGGCCCGCGAGCGTGCAACTAGGTCTGCCGGTACGGCAAGGAATTTGGGGGAGCAGCAGGCCGCTGCGGCGGCTCGTATGGGCCGCGAGTTGCCGCGTCCGGCGGAGGAGTTTCCGCCGTGGACATTTGGTGACCATGACGAGTTGAACGCTGCGTTGGGTATCAACTTGGAGAACTTGGAACTCAAGGTGAACTATGCGCGGGAACAAATCAAGATCCTGTTGGCGTCGTTTGTTGGGGTGGCGAATACTGATCCCACAGTCAAGGCCATGCGTGCGTTCCTGAGTGGCATTAGCCGACCGCTCACTGCGGGGCAGCCTCCGCTGTCGGGGATAAAGCGGATAGACGAGTACGTCAAGATTTGGAAGGAGTATGAGGGGCTTGAGGCGGCGATGCTGCATGAGCGGTTCCTTCGTGCGCCGGGGGATTTGGAAACGGCGCAGCAGCATTTGGCTGCGTTCAATGATCGTGTGAAGGAGATAGCGGATCAGGCCGGGTTGGCTTCGGAGATGGTTGCCATTGAGGGTGCCGTGGAAGGTGCCGGTCAACGCCGTCTGGTTGCGTCGTCTGAGAAGGTGAAAGACCTGATTGCCAACAAGAACACGATGAAGGAACACGGCGAGAAGCAGGCTGCTCTGGTCAAGGAGAGCGCACGGCTGGAAAAACTCATCGCCTCAAAGAGCGGCAAGGCGCAGCGTCATGCCGTTACGAGAGAGGGGCAGTTGGCTCGTATCGCTGCGTTGGAAGTCGAAGCGGGTTTCGTTGTGTTGGATGATGTGGCCGACACGGCGTACGACGCTATGCAGGATGCCGTGAGAACAATGGGGGGTGTCGATGAACGGATAGCGCGGACGCTGGCTAGTCTGCGGGAACGCAACCGTGCCATGGGGGGCGGCGATGATCTTCGCAAGATCAATGATCCGGCAGGGGGGTTCGTGGCACAGGGGAAGGATCTGAGGGGAGGGTTGCCCAGTGGTTCGACGCAGGATCTGGGCGACGTGTTGCGTCGGTCTGTTGCCCGGTCGGTTGGTGTGGGGGGTTACGTGGCGGATGCTGGGACGGATACGACGATGTTTCAGATCAAGGCCGGTGTAAGAGAAGATGCCCAAATGTTCTTGAAGGAAGCCCTTTCCAAGAATGAGTGGGGGCCGTGGGTGTTGTTGGGTAGCGATGCCACGTTGAACGCTGAGGTGAAGGCGGTCATTGATGCGTTTGCTCAGGTGAACGATCCGGCGATGTTCGGGAAGGAGGGTTCGTTCTGGCGGGGTTGGGACAAGTTCCAAACCTATTTGAAGGCGGCGATGATTGCCACGCCGGGATTCGTGAATCGCAACATTTTCGGTGCATTCTTCAATGCCGTCATCGACGGGGTGAACCCGCAGTACCTGTTCAAGTCGTTGACCATGACTACAAGCGTTGCCAAGAGGGCGATGAAGGAACAGGTGACCTTCTATGAGGCGGCTAAGGCGTTCCGTAACGAGGGGGTCAAGGACTTCGACCAGTACGTGACCCTGCTGGAAACGGGTGTGCGCGGTGGGGGTCAGGCTGTCAGTTCGGTGGAGTTGGATCACGGGTTGCGTAACGCCGGGTGGAGTAGTTTGGAGATGCTGATTGGCCGTCCGGGTGGTACGGGGAAGCAGTGGAGCGTGTCGTGGAAGCCGTGGTCGCCACGGTTCGTTCTCTATCAGTCGGTGCGGTCGGTGAACAGTTACGTTGAGGACATTGTTCGTCTGGGTGTGGGGATGGACACGATGCGGTGGGGTGGCGATGCGAACGATGCTATTGCCCGGATTGCTAAGACACAGTTCGACTATGACGAGTTGACTCAGTTTGAGCGCCAGTGGGCTAAGCGGTTCTTCCCGTTCTATACGTGGACGCGGAAGAACGTGCCGTACCAGTTGAATCAGTTGGCGCGTCATCCAGCCAAGTACAACCGGATTTTGGCGATCAAGCGCAACATGGAGTTGGGAACGAAAGAGGAAGACATCGTGCCGGACTACTTCTTGGAGCCGTTTGGTGTCAGGACCCCGTGGTCTGGTGCGGGGGGCGTGATTTACAGTGCCCCCGACATTCCGTTTCAGGATTTGGCACGGTATGACCCGCTCCGCAAGGGGCCGAAGCAGGCTGGGCAGAATGTGCTATCTATGTTGACGCCGATTCTCAAGGCGCCCCTTGAGGCTGCTTTCGGCAAGCAGATTTACAGTGGGGTACCGTTTACTGGTCGTTACCAGTTGGCTCCTGTTGCGATCACGGGGATTCCGGGGTTGAGTCAGATCATGGAGCAGGCCGGGTTCATCAAGCGGGCGTCGAACGGGGATTTGAAGATGCGGGACCATCACATTTACGCGTTCACCAACATGCTTCCCACGTTGGGGTTGTTGCGGCGGTTGTTCCCGAACGAGCCGAAGTATCAGCGCAGCCTGATGCGGAATCTGATTAGCACATTGGGGGGAGTGTCGGTTTCGTTCAACACGGACGAGGCCAAGCACAACTGGTTGACGAACCTGCGGTATGAGCGTCAGGAGGAGCGTCAGGCGTGGAAAGACATGATCAGTCAGACGCGGTGACGGGACAAAGTGGCCTTTAGGTATGTTCTACATTAGTCGCCGCCAGTGGGATGCGCAGCCGCCACCCGGCGGCAAGTTCGACCCGTTGAGCAAGCACCGCGTGGAGGGTGTCATCATTCACCATTCCGGGGTGAAGGATGCTCCGCGTGGTGTGCATGCCGTGTTGGCGTTTGAACGCCATCACCTGTCGAAGGGGTGGGATGGGATTGCGTACAACTGGTTGGTGGATGAGACTGGCACGATCTTTGAGGGCCGCGGTTGGGATGCCCGTGGGGGTGCTACG
>Ga0080013_1005419_pt1 | contig 11909 bp, 6 predicted proteins | sample ETNvirenome_6_85_FD_69236 | JGI IMG/M metagenome (GOLD analysis project Ga0080013, IMG submission 69236) | Marine viral communities from the Pacific Ocean - ETNP_6_85 (SPADES assembly) (version 2) | ecosystem: Environmental > Aquatic > Marine > Oceanic | place: Pacific Ocean | collected 2013-06-19 | reverse complement strand
AAGAAAGGTTCTATATTTCAAATATCATCTTCTGCTAATACTTCAGATCCAGTATCGTTTATTTCATCAAGTAAATTTCAAGTTTCTGCTGGTGGTCAAATAACAGGTTCACAAGTTAAGTTTACTGGTGGTGATATTGGTGGATTTACAATTGGAGATAATTTTATATCAAGTAGTAATTTACTTATAAACGCAGATGATGGAGAGATTAGAACTGCAAATTTTATAACTGGATTTAAAGGTTGGAGAATAACTGCAGGTGTATATGGTGGTATAGATTCTAATGGTACTGCTGAATTTGAAAATATAAGAGTACGAGGTACACTAAGAACCGCTGTATTTGAGAAAGAAACTGTAAATGCAGTAGGTGGACAATTATGGGTAGGAAACTCAACTGCAATTTCACAATCAGCTTCTGCAACAGATACTTTACTTTATTGTGATAATGTTAGTGGATTCAAAAAAGATGAAATTATATTTGCTAAAAAAGTAACTGGTACTGGATTTACTAAAGAATTTATGAAAGTACATTCTCAAAGTCGTGAAGATGAATCTTCAGATAATAATTATGCTGGATATCTTCACGTTACTCGTAGTTACGGTGGTACAGCAACAGGATCTGCATTTATAGGAGTTACTGAAACTAATGGAGCTATAACTGCAAATGATGATATTATTACGGTAGATGATGCCGATCCAACTGGTTCAGATTTAATTCACGCAACTATTCGTATTGATAATGAAATAATGCAAGTTAGTGGTAGTGATACTTCATCTAATAAACTTTATGTTATTCGTGGAACTAATGGTTCTACTAAAGCTGCCCATAGTGATAATTCTAAGGTAGAAAAGGTTCATCCAGATGTTGCATTTTTGATGGGATTAGTTTCACCAGCAGAATCTTATACAGAAGGACAAGTTTTAGTTAGTACTGGTAGATATCTTGCGGGTTCTGGTGAAAATGCACGTGGAAGTGGTTATGCATTGATAAATGCAAATCCTGGAGATGCAACTACACCATATATGGACTTTGTTGAGAGAACTGGTAGTGGAATATATGATTCTGTATTAAAAACACGAGTAGGAGATTTGAGTGGTCTTGTAGGTACTTCTATTGGAGATAGGTTGTTTAGTGGAAACAAAGATCCAGGGTTTGGTTTATTGAGTGAGAACATATTTTTGAGTGGATTGATTAAGGCATCGAGTGGTTCTATTGGTGGATTAGAAATGACAGGTAAAGAAATATTTGTTGCAGATAATGTTGGTACTTATGGTGGTTCAACTACACATTTTTTTGTTAGTTCAAGTGGACATTTTAGTTTAAAAGATAAGCTTAAGTGGAATGGTACGAAGTGGGAACTAACAGGTTCAGAGTTTTCTTTAGCAACTACAGGTACAAATAAATTACAAATAGAATCTGGTAATGAATTAATACCAAAAATAGCACTTGGAGCAACTTTAAATACTGGCCCTCAAGGTACAAACGCAGGTGTCTTTATGGATGGTACTGGTAGTTTCTTAGCATATGGTGATAGTGATAATTATATTAAAAAATATGGAACTAACCTTGATATAAAATCTGAGACATTTGATTTATTAACAACTACACAACGTATCTCATCTTCTTATGGTGGTAAGTTTGCAATGGGATCAACTATACCTCAAGATTTAGGATCAACTGGTATAATGTTAAGTGGTAGTGGTCAGTTTAATTTCCAAACAGGTTCTTCATATATTAGAAGTGATGTAGATGGGTTTTCTATGAATTTCCCATCATTTAGTGTTTCACCTGCAGGAGTTATGACTGCTACAGATGGTATATTCAGAGGTCATTTAGAAGCAAAAACTGGGTTTTTCGGTTCATCATTTTTATCAGGTTGGCAAATTGATGGTGATAAAATAAAATCGGTGGTTACTAATGCAGATACGACAGGTTCTATAGAAATAGATGCTACTCCAGATTCACCTAACATAACACTAACGAGTGGAAGTTATGTGGCAGAAATATTACCTGACTTTACGACAGCTGCTACAATATTGGCAGGTGGAGATAGTGAAGCATTTACTAATGGGTCTATTGCGAGTGGTAGTAGTAATAATGGTGCCTCAACGGGAGTTATTTCTCTCTCAACAGGACAAGCTTCTTCTGCATTGAATTTATATGGTGGGTTTACTAATGCAACAACACCATCAACTCATACAACTCTTGTTAGTGTTGTTGATGCTACATTGTCAAATGGGGCCGTGTATAAATCAACTATGACTGTAAAAGTTACAATTGCAGTTGAAACGCCTCAGTTTGGAGCTTCTGTAAATTGGGAATTGGATGGAAGTACAACACTAAGTGGTAATTTGGTTTTACGTAGGTCAGATAATAATGCTGAAGTTGGAAGTGTGTCTCTTGCTGGTGGTCATCCTGTTTCAGATATGGTAACAAGTACTGGATTAACAACATACTCTACAACAAAGAGTGCTACAGTTAATTTTACTTCTGCTACTACAGACCACTATTGGCATATTGATGATTTGGTGGTAACTAATAACGGATTTACAGAAACTTACGAAGAGGTTGCGGGTAAACCAGTAGCCGCTGAAGTTGATATTAAGGGTGTAAATATAGCATTTAGTGCAATGGCACATACTCCAGGTAATAAAAAGGTTGAGATTGCTCCTGGAGGAATTCAAGCAGTAAGTCTTTTACATGCAACATTAGAAAATTCAAGTAATAAATTTATTCGTATATCACCGACTGAAGTAAAAACTTTCGAAATACAAGGTACTTCTCATCATACTGGTTCAATGTATTGGAAAGCTGCAGGAGCATCAGCACAAACATCTGTAATAGGTGGTGCAGTTAGTTCTGTCACCGTTGATGCATCAACTTCTGTAACTTCACCTAAATATATTTTAGATGAAGCTACAAATTATTATATATCTGATGCAACAAACCAAATGAATTTTACTGTTGCCGGAACTACTGGTATGAGATTATCTAATGCTGGAGCTCTATTAGTAAAAGATGATATTACTGGTTTTTCAACTGCATTATCCGATAGAAAATTTAAAGAAAATGTTATTCAAATAGGTGGTGGTTTAAATAAAATTTTACAATTACGTGGTGTTGAGTTTGATTGGAAAGGTGATTATAGACATAAAGGTCATGATATAGGATTTATTGCACAGGAAGTAGAAACTGTAGATGGATTAAACAGTATAGTGAAAGAAGTTGATGGTTGGGAAGAAGGTGATAAAGTTAAAACGGTAAGTTATGATAAAGTAATACCTTTATTAGTTGAAGCGATTAAAGAACAACAAACACAAATAGAAGAATTAAAGAAAACAATTGATAGGATGTTTATCTAATGGCTGCACTTCCAACTTCAGGTGAAATTAGTTTTGGTGATATTGTTGGTAATAGAGGTGTAGCCGAATCTAATGTATCGATAAAAACGGAATCTTTATTATTTGCAAGTGGTTCACGAGTAGCTGATATATCTGCAGGTAATTATGGTAATATAGGAGATGCAACAGATAGAACCCAATTAAGTGGATCACCACATAATATATCTGAATTTCGTGGTGCAGATTATCCAAGTTCTATTATTACAGGAATAACATTTACAACTGATGGGTCAGATTCCAATACAGTTGATGGTGAAGATTTAGATGTTGCATTTACAACGGATGGAACATCAGGCACTTATACAGTTCGTATTCTTGATTCATCTGATAATACTGATGCAAGTACAACAAGAAGTGGTGCAGGTACAGTTACATTTTCAAGTTTAGCTTTAGATGATGGAAATGGTTATTATGCACAAGTAGAATATGACCAATTTAATAAAGTGAATGATGATGCTACATTTAATCATCATGATGCAATAGGTGCAGTTTCAATAACAGACCCAACCGATACAACTGTAGCATCTACCACAACAGTTCATGCTATTACACATGCAAGGTCGGTTGCAAATACAAATGCATTAAATGATTATAATTGGTCATTTGCAAAAACAGCTGGTGATGGTGGTGGTTTAAGATTGAGTGGAGAAGGTTCGTATGGTAGTTCAGTAACATCAACTGCTTCAACACCAGCAATTCAATATAAAGGGCCAGGAACATTTACTGTAGATTTAAGAGTAGATGGTACACCATCTCAGGCAAGAAATTCAACTACCGCAACACAACAAACACATAGAATAGATTATACTAAGGCAATAACTATTAATAATCCATCGAGTGTGAATCAAGGAACAAGTTATAATATAACTGGAAACCATAAAGGTTACTCAAGTGGTATTGAAGTAGATGAGATAAAGGCATCTGATAGTAGTGTATTATCAAGTAATGATGATGGTGGTGATTCAAGAATAGTTTCAACAAATGGAGATTATTCTCGATCCATAACACCTTCAACGTCAGCTGGTAATAACACTTTATCTGTTAAGGCTAAAGCTCATGGTGGTGGTGTAACTGCAGAATCATCTGCTTATAATATTTATCCATTATTAACAACAGGTAAAAATACAATAAATGCTAGTGCAAACACAATTTATTCAAGTACTAATATAAGTACAACGGCTTTTGCTAATGATTCTACAACTTATAATAATTCTATGACTTACAATACACCCGGAACGGCTACTGATAATGTAACAGGATATTTATATTCTGCAGATTCCACACCATCAGGACATAGTTTTGGTTCAGCAACTTCAGCAACATCTACTTTTGGTGGTGGAAGTGGAGTTGATGCAACAGTAGTTGTATCACTAAGAATTCAAGGGAATAATTCACAAGAAACTACAACAACCCATAATTTAGCTGTACTGTATAAACCTTGTATTATAGCTATTACACATACAGCAGGTACTCTTATTGTTAATGAAACAGACGTTGTTGTTTCGGCAATATCCTGGCAAGGATTTTCTGATGCAACAGGACTTCAACTTTCGATAAGGAATTCTGGTCATGGGATTGTAGGTAGTAATACTACTGTAAATTACGCTAATACAGAAGGTGGTACTACAACATCAGTAAGTAAAACAGGTTTGAGTATAAATTTAGGAGATTCTTCTTCGGCAGGAACAATGTATATTAGAGTTGCAAAAATAAATGACACAAATGCATATAGAAGTTTTTCTATTACTGTTTCAGATTACACAACTATAGCACTATACGGTGTTGGTGCTGGATATTCAACTCCTGAACATGCATTGGTTGCGAAACTTGCAGGTTGGAGTACTTCTAATAAAAAATTATACCCAGGTACTTCGTGGGGAAATGGTGTAGCTATATATGATGATGATGAAGGTAATCGATACAATGGTGGTAGTTATTATCATGGATATAAACCTGGTTCTACAACAAATTATCATACAATTAATTCTTCAGGTGTTATAGGTAATATATATGCTGGTGATGATACTGTACCACCAAGAGACCCAACTGGAGCCGGAAATTCAGCATCAACAACCGAAATAACTGTAGATAATTATACTGTAGCTAATTACACATATGCTGCATCAGGTACAACCACTGCAACATTTGATTCTAAAATAACAACAAAAACAATTACAGTTACTTGGAATGATAATTCAGCAATAGAAGATGGATACAGTATTTATGAAAACAATTCAAGTGGAACACTAAAAGCAACTGCAGGTGAAAATGATGAATCTGATACTGTTACGGGCATAAATTCAAATATGACTTTTGCTGTATATGCAAGAAGAGATATTGGTGAATCAACAACGGTACTATCACTAAATGCAGCTACAACTTCATACACACATACTAACGATGGAACATTGTATTTACAAGCTACTAACAATTCAGGTGGAGCTACAACTAATCTTGGAACAGCAACAGGAACATCAGGTACACAAACAATTACTTGGGATAAAGATGCACTTGCTGCGGGTACATATACAATACGTCTAAGACGTGATAGTTATACTGGAACACAGGTAGCAATAGACTCATCTGTTGTTGTAACTGGCATCCTTGAATACGCTAGTTGGGGTGGTGGCACAAGTAATCTATCAACATATGGTAATCAATCACCTGAAAATCAAGATACAGGTGGTGTACATACTGTAAGTGTATCGAATGGTACAGCTTCAACAATAACTTTAACAGGTGAAAAAGTTAGTGGTTGGCCATCGATTGGTGATGGTGAGTTATCGTGGAGAATGGCCTCTGGTGGAGCTCCAAGTGGTGCATATAGTGATAATTCAGTAACTATAGGTAGTGGGGTAACAGCAACAATATACGTTCAGTTTGAGTTAGATCAAACTAAATCAGGTGCAACAGCAAGTGGTACAGCTGCGTTTAGATTGACAAATAATGGAAGTTCACCTACTTCGGGTAACATATCTATAGGTTGGGATTTTAATCTTGAATAATAAAATTAAACAAATAGTTACTCTTTAATAGGAAAGTTAGTTATATGAATATTATAAACGGAAGAATACACGGTAAAGAAATATATGATGTATACTATTCCACAGGTGGTGGAAGTATGATAGGTGGTGGTGCTGATATATGGGTGAATAATTGGATTGAAGAAATTGCTCCTCATTTGAAAGTAAAACCAGTATTATTAATACATAGAAATAGACCAAAGGCAAAGTGGACTGAAGAACAACATCAACAATTTGAAAATAATGTAAAGGCAGGTAGAGGTGGAAATCCAGGTAGACAAGCACATCAAAAAATTAAAAAAACTTATAAAGAAATTTTAAAAGATGACTTAGAACATTATTGGCAAGGTGATGATTTACAAAAATTTGGAGATTTACTCAATAATGCACGAAGAATACATATACTTCATGGATATTATGCACCTCATAAGTATATTACAGATAATAAAGATAGAATATATAGTACAGGAATTCATGTAAATGTTAATGATGCATTAAATGCAAATACAAAATTGAAATTACAACATTCTCGACACTTTTTTATGGATCCATCATGGGAAGAAGATATAGTAAAATATACTAAAAATCCATTTTGGATTGGAATTGAGAAACCAAATCTTAAATCTAAACACGACCATTTATTACATATTCCAAATTATTATGAATTTAAACATAATTTGGACGTAACCGATAATAATACAGTTGGATTTGCATCAAGAATGGAAACACGAAAATGTCCTCATTATATGCAAAGAATACCAAGTAAACTTTGTACAGATCCAAAAGATGTACACTGGTGGGTGAAGAATTTGAAGATAGATATTAGAGGTTGGAAAGTTTATAAATTTAATTATGATTTTTTAGATAAATTTTATAAACAAGATTGGGGTATATCACATTCAGCTCATATATACGAACCATTCGGATATAGTATATTTCAGGCATTAGATTTTGGTAAAATACCAATATTATCAAAAGATTGGTTAATGGAATTTGATTATCCATTTAGGGCTTTTGGAATGCATGAATTTTATGAACAATGGAAGAGAATATGTGATTTATCTATAGATGGTCGTAGGGAGTGGGTATCTTTACTAAGAGCATATTTGAGAGAAAAATATGGTGATAAAGAAAGATGGAAAGAAGAAATGTTAAAAATTTACAATTCTTGATATTTATAATTGTAATCAAATAGGAAAAAATAATGGCTACTGCCGATGACCAAAACTTAAGTTTAGGAAAACTAAAAAGATCCAGAGATGGAACTAATTCATATACGACTGCCGATACTTCTTTGGGTGCCCAAAATGACGGTTCAAGTCAAACCAAGATGTCAGATTTTTCCATTACTGCCGTAGATAACTCACTTTCAGGATATAACTATTTATGGGAACAAACTACTGAGGGTTATCATATGACATTTGCAAATGCAGGTTCTTTATTTCTATCTAAACTTGGAAGTAGAGATGATAATTTTTCTTGGGCTAAAGGTTGGGCAGATTCAGTTATTGAAATAACTGCAACTGCTGGATATTCGGCATCATTTGCAGCTAAGGCAATATCTAACGCACGTACTGGTGATGGTGAAGTAAATCCATTTCCAGCTGGTAGTAATAATGTTGCTGTAGTACTTACTGCTTCGTTTGCAGAAGATGGTCAATCTGATGGATATAATGACCACGCAACTCGATATAATACAAATGTAAATCAATCAATAACTATTGTGGATAGTTATGGTGGTTCACCAAGTTGTTTATTAGTTGGAACTCCAGTTGATATGGCAGATGGAACTACTAAAGATGTAGAAGATTTACAAATAGGTGATTGGGTAATGTCAATGAATATGCCAGGTCAGTTAGATGAGGATGAGGCAAGTTGGAGAAAATGTAGATTTCCAGATTCAGATGATTTTACACAACATTCTGCAAGTGTTCAAGATATAAATTTTGACTTTTCTTACAATTATTGGAATATAAATAATGGACAAGAGATGATTACGGGTGAACATGAAATGTTATATAGACCACCAGAGAGTTCTGGTAAATATACATATCTACAAGTTTGGGGATGGTTAACTGCACCTAATATGTTAGTTGGTGGTAGTTTAATGGACAAGAACGGTAAAGCTATAGAGATTACTTCATTGGAAAATGTTGTAGATAATGATGAGGGATTTGAAGTAGTTCAAATTGATGTAGAACCATTAGATGTGTATTTCGGAAAAACATTCTTAGTACATAACAAAGGTAGTGACGACGATCCATTTTAATAGATAATGAAAAATAAGGTTGTAAATAGTTTGTGGATTGGTGATAAATTATCACCGATAAACATAGTTTCAATAAATTCTTTTTTGAGTTTAGATTATCAGTATAACTTATATACATATGATGATATTGAAAATGTGCCCTCTAAAGTAAATCTTTTAGATGGTAATGATATATTACCCGATTCTGCTATATGGTATTATGGTAAAGGATTCAATAAAGGTTCACCAAGTTCATTTTCTAATGAATTTAGATATAAATTATTATATGAAATGGGTGGTTTATATTGTGATACTGATTTTGTTTTATTAAAAGATTTTGATTATGATAATCAAGATTTTGTTTTTGCACAAGAATATAATTCATTGAAACATGAATATAAAGTTGTATCTTCATTTATGATGTATTCAAAATATAGTAAACAGAATGTTTTTAAAGATTGTATAGATTATATAAATTCAGTAGATAAAGAAAATTTAGTAAATTCTGAAATCGGCCCACTATTAATTGATAAAATATCACATAAATTTGAATTATGGGAATATATGAGTGAAGTAGAAAAGTTTACCTCAGTTGCAAGAGGGTGGGAAGAAAGTAAAAACCTAATTACAGAAAATAAAATACCAAAAGATGCATATGGAATACATTTATGGCAAGCACGATGGAAACCTGAAGGTATAAGTCCATACGATAGTTTTGATACAGAGTGTGTTTGGGAACAATTGAAGAGAAAATATTTATGAGTCTAAGTAGAGAGAAAAGATTTAGAATTGATTTATATGAGGATTATTTCGTTAGTAGTAGTCGTGATGAAAATGGTGAATGGAAAGTAAGAGATGGATATACAACTGAATACGTAGATTCTTTTTTTCAATCTAAAAATTTTAGAACTTATTTTGATAGAAAATTTTATCCCACATATAAAATAGATCAATGTAATTTTTTCAATGGTAAATATTATTATCCAGAAACCTATACTAAAAATCCAATGTTAGATGGTAAGTGGTTTATAAAACCATCTAAAGGAGTTAGTGGTAAAAATATAGTAGTTACTAATGATTTGAGTTCTACAAAGTTTGATGATGTAATATATCAGAAGCCTGTAGAAAATATTTTATTGTATAATGGTAGAAAACAAGATATTAGATTTTTTGTTACTATACAAACATATGATGGTTATCTTAGAAGTTATATTTACCCTGAGGCATTTGTTAGATTAGCAATACAAGATTATGATGAAAACAACTTTGATAAAACAGTACAACAAACAAACTATTGTTTATATACAGAAGAGTATAGGAAAAGATACAATTGTCCTAATAAACCGATATTAGAGTTATTAGATGATGTAGATTATATCGCTATGAGTGAAGATGGTTGTCCTAAGTTTTCAGAACACGAACATAGAGATATTTTATACGAAAAATTTAAGGATATTATTATTGATTTTTCTGAAGAAGTATATAGTAGACTAAATAATAAAAATCAAAGAAATCTTATACATACTTTTGGATTTGATGTTATGCCTGATAAGGATTTAAATCTATGGTTATTGGAGATGAATGAAGTTCCAGGCCCATCCGTAGTAGATGAACCGAGATTACCAAAAGAGTTTAGACATTATCCAACAATTTTGATGGAAAGTATGTTAGATGAAATAATAAATCCAATGCAAGAAAAAACTAATGTTAAACCAAATAATTTTGATATGGTTTATGAGAAACAAATAAAATATAATAAATGGATATTTGTTTAAACCACTATTTATATACATAGGAGTATTATATGAAATGGATTAATACAAAAGTAGAATTCACTTGGGATTCTAAAGAACAAAAATATGTAGAAACATCTACACAAGGGTATGAATACTCAGGCCCTATCTTAGAATGTGGTGGTGGTGGAGATTCATTTGGATCTGGAGAATTAGTTACAATAAGTGGTTCTTTAGAAGGAATACCACACGTATCAATGTCAGTAGGAGATACGGTATTGTCTGCAAATATTTTGAATTTACCCGATTCAGATGATGCATCTGAATGGTTATTGTGGGAATATAGTGGAAGTGATTTTACTTCATCTCAAGTAACTTTGGCCACTTCATCCGTAGAATCTGTAACTACTCATTCTCGTGCACCTGATGCATCTGGTGTATATCAATTACAATGTGAAAATGGTAGAGATGATGATATTTTAATGACATCTGCTCACCCAGTTTTAGTAAATAGTAGCAGTGTACATAGTGCAGGTACTGCAAGTTATTGGTATTTTGAATATGCAGAAGATATTACTACTGGTATGACACTTTTAAGTTCTTCTTTAGAGGAAGTAAAAATAAACTCAATTACATCTTGGACTGCATCAAATGCACAATCACAAAGTTATTTTAGGTTTGATATTGAACCCTATGATGTATATTTTGTTGAGGGAATATTAGTACATAATTAAATTGAAAAAAATAGTTACAACACCAAATAAATTATTACCTGGTTTTGGACATAGAATGTTTGTATGGGATTATCTACAAATAAAATATGGTAGTACTCATGATATAGTTTTATCTCCAGAGGTATATAAAGAATCTGAATTTATAGAATTTCCAAATACTAAAATTGAACATATAGAGAAACCAAGAGGATTATCTTGGAATTGTATTTTCGGTACTGAAATTAAGATGCCTTTAACTCGACCACTTAGACAAATAAAATTCAAAGATAAAGATTTAGTTCATTTAGTTAGAGCAAAATGTATGGATATGACAGGTGTTCATATACGTAGAGGTGATTTAGTTGATGATGGTAGTGAGGCTTATAAAGAATGGTTACAAAGTGCAAATGATAATTGGAAATATGCATATCTTAATGATGAATATTATATAAAGATATGTGATAGGATAGTTGAAAGAAATCCAAGAGAAATATTTTATCTAAGTACAGATGCAACACTTGATGAAGTAAAGTTTTTTACTGATAGGTATGATACTGTTATGAGTGATAATTTATTATTACATAAAAAAGATAGACCAAAATGGGGTTTTGGAGTTAGTTATGATTTACCAGAAATAGGTTTGCACGATATAACAGATATACTTGCATTATCTTATTGTAAAAGATTTGTTGCAAGTAATTCTATGTGGAGTGAGTTTTGTAGTGTTTATAGAAAAGTTCCTACAATTTATCCACGTAATTGTTTTGAGATAGCACCAAGACAGGGATTG
>Ga0080013_1005418_pt1 | contig 11909 bp, 2 predicted proteins | sample ETNvirenome_6_85_FD_69236 | JGI IMG/M metagenome (GOLD analysis project Ga0080013, IMG submission 69236) | Marine viral communities from the Pacific Ocean - ETNP_6_85 (SPADES assembly) (version 2) | ecosystem: Environmental > Aquatic > Marine > Oceanic | place: Pacific Ocean | collected 2013-06-19 | reverse complement strand
CCAACGCCATTGCCGCAGCAACGATCCCGGCCCACATCATCCACGACAAACTCATCATCACCGACAGCCCGACCAGAACAGCAGCCGCTGCCGCCCAGCTTGACGGCTCTGAAACTCTGCCGACCACCCAGTCCCATGCCTTAGTCATAATGCTATCTCCCATCTTTCGATTCCTTTTCGACTTCTCTAACGAGCGCAATCATTCTCTCTGCTCGCGCAGTTGTTTGCCTGTACCACCTTGAGTCAATCATCTCGTCCGCTGCATCGGGCCAACGCCCGTCGCTAATCGCAGCACGAAATTTCTTGAAACCCGACAGCCTGCTTCGTCCCAATTGAAATGCCATAGCAGCGCAGACCAATTGTATATTATCCGGTAAATAGTTGTAGTGGTCAAATAGCTGCCAGCAATCATCCTCGACTGTTTTCAGGTCGGCCTCGAACAGGGCGGCCACCCGCTCCTCGCTCACCGGGGTGCCAACTTCACAGCCATGCTCCTCGTCTTCCCGTATAATGAGGTGACCGATACCGCACGTCGGATAGCCAAGGTGGTCGAGGTAAACCTCATGCTTGACCCCCTCTTCCCGCTCAAGGATTTCTCGTAGCTGATCACGCATGGGCTAACGGCGAACCAACGCCTTGGTGCGGAGGTCTTTGATGCCGCTCAAAACTTCATTGGAAAGTCTGGCCACACCATCCAAGGCCCTGCGCTTCGCCGCAGGCGAGGCTTGCGTGTCCCATTGGATTTGTTTCTTGAAGGTTCTGAGTCCATCAAGCTGGGTCTTCAGGATTTTAATCTGCTCGGCGTGCATCTCCAAATTAGCACGGGACGTGCGATAATAATCCTCTCCCCTGAAGTCTTCTCTCCGCTTCAGATTGTTGAGGGTGGTGTTGAAGATGTCCAACTCCTCGTAAAGATCATAGAAGGTCTGGATCGGCCCTCGCCCCTCGTTCTCTTGCAGGAACCGGCCAAGCACAGGCCATTGATCCAGCCTCCTCGTAGGCCGTTCCGGAATGCCAGCGGCAATCCTTCCCGCAGAATCTGCTGCCATCAAGGCATAGGAACCCAGCGTCCCAACGTACCCTCGGAAAACATGATCGATCTTCTGCGCACTTATCCTACCGCCCTGTTTATCCACGGACTCTGAGAGCATGATGGCGAACGGGGAGGCGTATTCAGGATCGGCCAGCCAACTCTCGTTCTTCTCATCCCAATAACTAAGAATGCGCTCCCCTCTGTAGAAGCTATGATTCATTACGCCTTCCAACACAGGGAGTGCCCATTGCGGTGTCGGGTTGAAGTTCAGTGTTGAAAATGTATGACGGCCCAGGGAGTTCCAGGTTTCCCTGCCATCGGATGAGCCGTCAATCAAGGACATGATCCGCTCTGGAATAACCTTGAACAGAACGCCAACTTCAAATGGGATGGGGATGCGTATGGCGGGAGAGTTCTTGCTCATGCCTACCCACGTTGGGGGAATGATCCAGTAATTATCCTTTATGTATTCAGGTGCGTTGTGATACCAAGGGTCGTCTTCCTCATCACTCTGAGAGTGATAGAGATGGTAGGCTGCTGTCAGGGCAACGATGGTCGCCGCTCGGAAGTAGAAGTTTTTCCGCCGTGCCTGCTTGCCCCAGTCAGAAATCTCACCCTTTGATCCCCTGTATAGAACATCCAGCCCCTGGATACGGGCATTCATAAAGGGAACCACCGCCGTCAGGTAACGGATAACGGGACTGGCTCCCTTTCTGGAGAAGTTAATCACTTCCAGGGCCTCAAGCGCAGCCTGCGCCTCATTGCCCGTCGCTTCCAGTACGGAATTGTAGACGGCTATGCGTGTCGAAAGATCGGATGCCCCGGCAATCTTGTCCCAGCCATACCATATGCGGCCCGGTGCATCGCGCATCCTGACCTTTCGGCCTCTCTTGATGTGGGCTTCAAAGGATTTCTTTACATTCTGAGGATCGCCCTTGAAGTCGTAACCACCGTACACACCCATGCCTTCCAGCGCACGGGCACTCACCGTACCCATGAGGGCCTCGCCATAGCCGCGCAGGGTGCCGACCACTGGCAGCACGTCAACGCCTGACGTTGTCCATGACGTGAGCGTATCGCGGAGCATGTTGGCGGCCATGAAGCCAGGGTCCTTGGTGACCAGTTCCCTTAACAGTTGAGCAGGCAATGCTTGCAGTCCGAGGGATGACATGCTGACATCGTTGGTGACTGCCAGAGAATCGACCAGCATCCGGTCTCCAACCCAGTACCATTTGGTCTCGCCATTCACCCTTATACCAATCTTATCGGCATGAGGTGTTGTAGGAGCTTCCTCATCTGATACGGGGCGAGCCATCGTGTCGCCCAGCAAGCGCAGGTCCCTGATGCCACGGCTCACAGCCACGTTTGTCATGGACGATGTGATGGCAGCGCTGGCGTTCATAAGGATATTGCTAAGAGGGTCTTGGATTCTCTGTGAGCCTGCGACAATCGTAATAATCGCGTTGGGGTTTAGCTCGGCTAGCTCCGCTGCCCGTTTCTGAATTTCGATTCCGCCGCGAGATGTATATGAACCGGTCGTGTCGGCCACGTTGTTGACCATCACCCGATACACTGGCTTGCCGCCCTTGAGTTCCTTGGGCTGCTTGACGTTGTAGGAACTTGGAAAGAATTTATTGTTGTCCCTGTTCTCAAGACGCTCAAACAAGGTATCTCTCAGGGGGTCTCCCTCAACGGACAGCACCTTATACTCAACACCCTCGTCGCTGTAAAATTCCCTGTAGAACGGCAGGTAATCAGCGTTTTCCTTCCAAAGCTCACCCATCTGCTCGGAGATGACACCCGTGTCCACCATCAGATTGACGAGGGCGTTATTCCATAGCTGATATTCCTGATGGGCACGCTTGATCTCAGGGAATCTCTCGGCAAGTTTCTCAAAGGCCGCAATCGTGTCTTCCGTGAAAAGTTTTTCACGCTTTTCTGCTATGAGTCTCTTTGCCCGCATGGCCCCTGCATAGGCAAAGAACTGTGGCAGCAGCCCTGCGTTATCCAACCCCTGAAGGATGCCCACCAGACCCTTGACATTCTCCGGACTCTCCCAGCTTACATCTTCCCTGGTGACCGGATCGATGTAGGCTGTTCTTCTTATCATCTCCCAGATTTCTTCAAGGCGAGCCTGTGCGATATCATCGTGCCAGTGGTCGAGGGCTTTTGGATCGGTGGCTACGAACATGCCACGGGAATAGATGAGCGGTGCTTTGGTAAGTGCAGCCGCGACAACCCCCGATGCCCTGGTCAGCAGGGCCATCATTGCTCCCGTCGAGGAGTCTGCCATGATCTCGTCAACCAGCCCCTCTTTCGCCAACTGTTTTGCGTAGACCTTTCTGCCTTTCAGCCAAGGATGGTTAGCATCCACAGCCGCCGTGCGGAACTTGTCGCGTTTATTAAAGAATGAACTTGAGTCGTTTGAGTTCAGGCCAAGCCCTCGCATGATCTTCTCAAAGAAGGTCTCTTCCTGCCCGGTATCGAAGTGCTGTTCATGCAGCTTCTTCTCTTCAGGGGTGTAGTTCTCATCAAGCCCCCGCTTCACGCTGTACTTCTTGCGTAACTTCCGGTTCACCCGCTCATTAGGCTTGGCCTCTCCCGCCGCACGCTTTGCTCTGTTGGAAGAGGCGGGATTGATCTGCACCATGATCTTTGGAGCGAGCGCACCCTTATTCGTAGACAGGGCAAAGGCCGTGGTCAGGCCGAGAAATGTTTTGTTTATAAGATTTGGATTGGCTGCTATGGCCTTCTTGTATCGGTTGTAGGACTGCTCCTTGAACACCAGCTTGCCTGGAACACCCCAGTCGGGATTGTTCCATTGGAGAACAACGGCACTCCCGCTTTGGCGAAGATCAAAGTTAGAGGCCTCTCGTGTGTTGCGGGAAGTTTGATAGGCGTTGAGCATCCCTTCAACGAAAGACTCTACCGAATCAAATGGGGTGTTCTGCTGAATGTCAGGCAGATGCTCATTCGCATGGCGGATACCGAAGCCGTTATAGCCCTGCTTCAGATCGTCCCATTCATTATGCCCCTTCTGAATGACAACGCTGTGAACTTCCCCCTCCCAGACCAGGGGTGTGGGCGCTACATAGGTTGGGGAAAGAGCGTCATCTGCAAACCTTTCCCGATAGTCTCCTGTCCGGATAGTGCCGCTCCGCAGCGCAGCCCTGATACGCAGGGCTTCCTCTTTGGTTGGGGCCGCCCTCTGTTCTCTCTCTAATCTCTCTCGTTCACGGGTCTGCCTGCTTTTCGGTCTTCTGACAGAGTAGCGTCGGGCTGGTCCTCTTCTATCTCGTTCAGCACGTTCGTATCTTCCGGTAAGTTCTTCAGCCGCTTCTCTCCGATTACGAAGCCAGCTTTGAAGATCGGGTCGTCGGGTCTCGCTTCTCTCATTTAAGAGTTCCTTTCCATCAGGATCAGCAGCCCAATCATGGACTGGTCCATATTCACCTATAGAACCAAACTTCACAACTTCTTTGATCCCCAGGTTGCCAGCAACAGCCCCTCCCTGTTGGGGATCGAACTCAACACTTAGAGACAGGAACCTGTCATCTGGCATGAGGAAGGGAATGTTCTCCGCGACACGGGCACTGTCCCACGGCACCGCATCCATCTCACCGCTGCGGTAGTTAACCATAACCACACGATCAGGAGCTACCTTTGTATAGCCCACATCACGACCGTAGACACGCCGAAGCGCACTGAAGAATTGCTTCTCCCTCGTCTTCGTAAGGGGCACATCGAAGACAAACTGTATCCCTTGAGCGGCATCATCCCCGCGTATGAAATATGGGATCGGTTTGTAGGACTTCCGTTTATAAGACTTCCCTGCCCTTTCTGCCGCCGCTTCCTTCCGCGCCTCCGTCCTTTCTACCGCTGCTTCCTTTTGCGCCTGTCTCTGAATATAGCCTTGCAGAATATCGACAGCTTCTGCATATGTTCCGGCTGTTGCCGCAACCTCGTTCTTCTTCAGCCACGGATTTACAATCTTGTATGATTTATCAAATTTTATTTTCGGATCGGCGCGGAATATGGGCACCGCTTCCTGTCTGAAGATATACTGGATGGCCCGCGCATAAGCATAGGCGAGTCTATTGTCGAATACGTCCTTCGGCTTTATCGGGACTAGCCCGGTAATAACACTCGGACTCATCTTCCCCTCATAAGTACCTGTGCTACGCCGAAGATTTCCCAGGGAGACCCCCAACTGCTTGGCGAGAAGATCGATACCGCTGTCGTCAAGAAGAAGCTCGACCGCCTCCTCCGTGAAGTCCCGCTGATCAAGGACAGAGGCTCCATATATGGCGGTGTCAATTTTATCTGACGGGACTGCCTCCCAGGTTACGTTCTGGGCAATGCGCTCGACCATGTCCTTGAAGGAACCTCTGGCCGACTCTATGGACTTCGCCGCATCTTGTGGGCTTGCCTGAAGAGCATTGCGCATCCATAGCTTCATGTGACCGGCACGCTTGGGGCCAAGAGACTGAGGGGGGTGGGGTTTTCCGTCTTTCCCTATGGTTGCAAACCCGCGCCTCACGCTTTGCGCGTTGGTCTTGTCCTTGATGGAGGGAATTTCCGCCCGACCCTTGATGGCAGACCACAATGCAGCCTGCACCTGATGCGGCAGCCATCTGCGGTCGCCGTCTTCCAGCTTGCTGTTCAGGACGCTAGCCATGCGCCGTAGTTCATCCTCGGAGAAGCTGTACTTGCCGCTCCCCTTGTCTTGCGTTCCGGCCTGATCAACATCATAACCAAAGGCGCGAAGAACCCACAGGTCAACGGTTGCCTTTTTAATTTCCTTCAATACGCTTGAGTCCAGATTAAGCTGGTCAAGTTCCGCTTGGCTGGCGTTATTCACAATGTCGTGCATGATATTGAGGTAGAAAGATTCTGTCTTTCTGCCGCCCCAATCCACACCATGATCAAGCCATCTTTGAGCCTTGCCGTCCTGATCGGAAGTCTTCACGTTAACAGGCTCACCGTTCTCCCATTGGGTAAACGCCTTGATGGCAAACCCGGTATTTACAAACACGCTTGATTGCGGGGAGTATATTGCCAACAGTCCAATGAATCTTTCTGCATCTGCGATGTTGCCGCCAGCGATTTCCAGGGCGGTTCTTGCGCTATCCTCGTACCAGAACCTACCGCTTATTCCTTCATTCACAAGCTGTGCGATCCGCTTCCGAAGCCGAACCAGATCGCCGGATGTCTTCACCCACGATGGGGCACCAAGAATCTTTCCGGCCTTCGTGCGCGAGGGCGTTAACTTCTTCCATTCCGCATCTTCATCTGCACCCAGGGTGCTTCCCTTGACCTCATCGGGTGCGACCTGCACGCTGGCGCTGTCTGCACCAAGCCGCCGCACTGCTGCGCGTACAGGTATTTCTGCGCGTGGAGCGGCGGCCTCGGCTTCGGCACGCAGTTCTGGCGGCAGATCGGAAGGCCTTTCTCTTGCAGGCCCTGCTGCCGTGGGAGGTCCGGTGGGTGCGGGGCGGCGATATCTTTGGGTCTCACGCAACTCAGAGAAAACATCGTAGGCGTTGCGTATTTCCATCTTGTCCAGGGAGCCGCGCAGCTTGCGGAAGAAGTCCACGATGCGCTTGAACAGGGAGGCTGGCTTGCCGGTAAACCCTTGCTCCTTGCCGTTGATGATAATCTTGAGATCGCCAGCACTGAAGTCACGGAAGGCCTCGGCCACCGCCTCTTCGGCAATGGCATCTTCCAACTCTTTCCCTGAGTAACCTTGCTTCTTAAATATATCTGTATAATTTTTCACCGCATCGACATAGAACGTCTCGCCTGGGGTTCCGGTTCGCTCTTCTATCCGTTGTGTTTTCCTGACGAAGTTCGTCAGTATCTGCCAGTCGGCGCTGCTGAACAGGCCAACCTCTCTGAGGGCATGGATCACTTCGTGATCGACCACCTCGCGAAGCAGCCTTCTGGCCTCCATGTCGCTCTTTACATCAGCGGGCAGTGCGTCCAGGGCAACGGCGATTGCCATCTTATCTGCGTCAAACTCGCCCTCCCTTTTCCCCTCCAGCGTATCCACAATGCTGACGGCAATCTTGGAAGCATCAGCACCCTTGCGCTTAAAGACCTCACTCATCCTGGCGGTGAGGTCTTTTACAAGGCCCTCACGGCCCCCAAGTTTGGGGAATCGACGCTTGATATTGGCGTCAACAATTGCCTGCTCAATAGTTGCTTTGAAATCTGCTGCCGCCGCTGCTCTTGTGGCCGGGGAACTCCCCAACTCTGACAACGGAATCTTGAGTTGGGGCAGTTCCATTTGCCCGAACTCATCGACCTCGACAGCCGCCTCTTCCGCTGCCGCGACATCAGCCTCACGCGCCTTGTCGCGAACAACAAACGCATTGCGCCTAGACCTGACAAGATCGCCGCGCCGTATCCCCTCTTCAACGATACCTTCCGCAAGACCGGCGCGAACGCCAAGGCTTTTGTTGATGTCTGACTTTTGGACTTCCCCTTCGGCAAGATTTTTCTTAGGCCTAGCGGGCATTGCCTTCGCCATATTGATGACTGCGGCATAGTGCTGTGCGCTGACTTCAGGCATACGAACTACGGGGAGCGGAAGCAACCGTCCCTCAACAACGGGAAATTCGGGAAGTTTCTCGGCTTCAACAGCAAGCTGTTGAAGCTGCGCCGGTAGCATCTTCTTGAGGTCGGGACCCCCAGCGCCTCTTCTTGCCCACCGCCGGAAGCCCTCGTCGTTGGTCCTGTAGCCCCGCTCCTGCACCTTTGCGATAACATCACTAGCTGTATACTCAACCACGGGATCGGGAAGAAGATCGGCTATAGTCTCTTCGCTTAACCCGATACCGGAAAGCTCCTCTACAGATACGGAATCTTGTTCCTCTAATGCATCGCGCCCAAGGCTCACTCTTCTTCCGTTGAGCCTCGCCCCGGTCATGTCATCAAGGTCGCCAAAATCCACTGTCGGCTTGGCTGCGGGGGCGGTGATCGCCCTCGCCGCAGCCAGCGTTGCGTTTATTTCCGGTCCCTTTGCCCGCGCAGCCGCCTCCTGGGCCAGAACCTCTGTCTCAGCCTCATCTATCCGCCGAAGAATCTCAGGAACGCGAGAGTTCATCTCGCCGCGAACCGTCTCGGCCTGTTCTCTTGTCGAGAGATAGGGAGAGGCCTTCACCCCGCTCTTGGCCTCAACAAAGAAGCGCCCCTGTTCGTCTTCACCCACTCTATAAACTGCGGGTTCGCCAGTCGTATCACGGGGGACGGCCCCCTTATCGAAGGCAATGGGCAGAAACTCCGAGAAGTCCGAGACTATCCTCGTCGCAACCTCAGTGCCGTCAACATCCTCGCCTATCACCTCTTCACTGGCGAACTCAAGGCGCATGTCTTCAAAGCCGGGGAGCGTGGGCTGAACAGGCTCTGGCGGAACGGCAGCCGCCTCTGCCACCGTTTGGGCGCTGACCGTCTGCTCAACAAGGCGGGCAATCTCGGTCGCGTATATCTTCGCCTCTTCTTCTCCGTACTTCTGGCGAATAATTTTTTCTACATCGGCATGTACGGGGCTAGCCGCGCCCCCAGAATCAACAAAATCTTGCCGCGCCCGTTCCACAACCGACATAATTCTCAGCGCTTTTTCTGGGGCAACGCTCGCCACCGCCGCTTGCTCTGCCGCCTCTGCCGCTGCCTGATCGACTCCGCCTAGAACCGTTCTTGCGGCGACCACCTCCGGAGCTTCCTCCACTGGAGCCGCTGCTTCTGGCGCAGCCGCTGCTTCTGGCGCAGCCGCTGCTGCTGCGGCCTCCGCATCTTCCTCCTCTTTTGTCTTCCGCCTCGTTCTCGGCAGCGCAAGCTCCAGAACAGCCTGGAGAGTAGTGCCCGCAGCCGCGCCATAACCAAAGTTCTCTGCCGCCGACTCGGTTAAATCAAGGTCTGGATCATAAAACCCCTTGGCGATTGCGTTTTGAGCAATCTGTGCGCCAGCTTCCTGCAATCCCTCCAGTCCTCCGGTTTTAACCGCACGGAGCATGGACCTCACATACTGGTTTGCCAGCCAGCTAGGAGTTTGTTTTTTCAGCTTGCTAAGGATTAGGCCAACGGGGAACCGCAGGGGCATGATTTCGGAAGCGCCGACAGTGAAGCCGCCCGCCAATGCAATGCGGCGGTCTATTTCATCAACGTCTCCCAGCTTGTCGCCCAGTGCCCGAAGGCGGTCGGCCTGTTCGGAAGCGCCCACGCCCATGCCCATGGCAGCGGCGGGGCCGTACTTAACAGCAAGGGGGGCAAGGCGGGCGAGGAGGGTTGTGCCAGCAACGCCAACCCCAGCGAGACTTGCGCCACCCGTAACCGGGGCGGCGAGGCCGCCAAGAACGGTGGTCGCAACGAAAGCGCCCATGGAACCAAGGGCGGAGCCGAACTTGTAGGGTACGGTGCTGGGGTCGCCGCCAAAGAATCTCTGTATATCCTGCTCGGTTTCGGAAAGGCCGCTGACAAAGCCGCCCTCCACGTCGGCACCAAACACGGCCCCGGTGCCCTTCACGGCAGAGACCGGCATCGTGGCAAAGGAGGACGCGATGCCTGCCATGACATCACCGGCAGAGTCGTAGAGTCCCTCTAGCCAGCCTGTATCTTCTTCAGGCTCTGGCTGTACCTCTGGCTCGGCCTCGGCAAGTGGAACGCCAAAGGCCGAATAGAATGTGCCCTTGTCTAGGTCAGAATAGTGTTTCTGATAGAGGGCCTCTGCGAGAACGGCATCAGACCAATCATTATATTGGGGATATTGCTGTCTAAATTCGCTAATTTGCATGACTTAGACCATTATCTTAAATTTACTGGGTCGCTGTTACGCTGCCCTTGACTGGGCTGCCACCCTGGAGTCCTCCTCTGCACCCACGCTCTTGCCAATGCTATGAGCCGCGCCCGTTCTTTGTCATCTTGCCACTCAGCAACTGAAGGCATTCTTTTTTCAGGATGAATTTTCAGCCAGTCAGCGCTTGTGTTCCATCCCTTTGTAAGGTCTTCAACTTTTGCACTGACGATACGATCCACCGCACGGGCCTCAGTACGCTGCTGATGACCGAGAGTTTGCGCCCCTGCCATAGCTCTATAAGCTGCCGCTGGGTCCATTGACGCGAATAGATCGATAAAATACCCCATCCTGGGAGTTGCCTTATGGGTTTTCTCGTCGTAAATAAATGCCTCATTCAGGAGCTTGACATCGCCTTGTTCTGCCAGAGCCTGGGCTTCTTCTAACTTCCCTTTCAAGAGCATGTTAAACATCCGCGCATCTTTATCAGGCTTGATTGCGTTCAATATAGTGGCAAGGGCAGAGAGCTTGCCGGTGGCAGCCGTCCTTTCCATGATCTCAAACCGCCGCGCATCATTCGTTGCATCGGTATATCTTTTTTCGGCAGCCGCCGCCGCCGTTTCATCTCTACTTTGCTGTGCGATTTGGAACTGCGCAAGACTCCTGCGGGCAACAGCCTCTGAATTGCGAATCTTCATGGCCATCTCTTGCTGCGCGGTCTCTGCCGTTAAGGCGTATTTGAGGCCTTCAAGATATTCCTTCCTTTTGCCCTTCTCAATTTTCTGGAAGCCTCTCAGGCCCGCACTAAACGCGCCATATAAAGTAGGATTGTTTGGATCAAGAAGCGCTGCCCCAAATTCCATCAGGCCAGCATTGATCAAGGCATCCCTGTGCTTCTTGGGGAGCCTGCCTGTCTCTTGGAAGTCTTTAAGAGCAGTCATGCTCTCGCTTATCTTCTTCAGGCCAGCCTTGTCGGCCTTGGCAATCTTATCAATGGAGGCGTCCTGCTGATCTATTAAGGTGCGCGTCTTCTTTCCCAGGCTTTCTCGCATGGCATCGCCTGCGGCCCGTGCCTTCTCAGCCACTGCCGTAGCATCAACTTTTTTCGCAGGACCTGTGGCAACGCCATCAAGCGCATCTAGTATCCGACGCTGAATGCCGTCCCTATCCACGCTAGTCCCGGTAACGCCGCTTCCGGGACCCCCCGCTAGTGTTATAGTACCTGGGGGCTTCTCCGGATTATTCTTATAGCCTCGGTCAACCTGCGGTTGGTCTTCCGCTGCGAGCCTCGCCCTCTCATCAGGTCGAAGTGTCCCTGGCTCCACAAGCTGGCGGGAAAGGGCAGCCTCCCTCTGGGCTACGTTAATTTCAAGCCCAGGTGCCCGTGCCTCTTGAACCGCCAGGAGAGCCTGCAAGTTGGCCCGCCGAAGAATTTGCGGGTCAACTCCCTTCCCGTCAAAGCCTTCAGGCAGCCTCCCGTTCTCCTCGATTTCCGAAAGTAGCTGATCTGCGGGCATCCCCTCGGCCCGCTCATTCAACCTTAATGAACCGATAAGCATTTCCGTTTGAGGACCAACACGAAATTTTCGTTGCGTCGGGGCATCCGTGCGTGGAACGAAAGCACCCTGGCTCAGGTCGCTCTGGAACTCTTTCGGGACAGGCGCAACCTCTGTCTCAGCCTCATCTATCCGCCGAAGAATCTCGCTGCGCGTCGGCTCCAGCCACGGCGCTGGCGGCGGATCAAAAAGCACTTCTGCTCCCGTCCCAGACTGTCCGTCCTGCTCCACGGGATCGGAGGCAGCGAATAGCTCCGCCTCAGTAAATCGGGGAACCCCAACTGAACTGGGCGGTGGACCGCGTCTGGCCATTTCTTCTCCATACTGTCTGTACTGCTCTCCTACTGCCTCAGTCGCAGCCCTCTGCGCTGGCACCGGTTCGGCAGATAATGCCGCATCTTCCGCGCCCACCCCAAGACCCGGCCTTTCTGCCCAGTCCTGCTGTCGGCGCAGTACTTCTTGTTGAACCCAAGGGGGAACTCCCGTTCTTTCTACGTCCAACACCTGTTCAGGACTGAATCTAAACCCG
>Ga0080013_1005417_pt1 | contig 11911 bp, 11 predicted proteins | sample ETNvirenome_6_85_FD_69236 | JGI IMG/M metagenome (GOLD analysis project Ga0080013, IMG submission 69236) | Marine viral communities from the Pacific Ocean - ETNP_6_85 (SPADES assembly) (version 2) | ecosystem: Environmental > Aquatic > Marine > Oceanic | place: Pacific Ocean | collected 2013-06-19 | reverse complement strand
ACCAACATCATTATAGAAAAGTGCTGAACCACTACCATCTGCCGTTGTATTTACAATAAGACCACCATCTCCAAGAGAATTATTTCTTATCGAACCACTTGCTACAAGAACAAATCTATCAGCAACTCGTAAATTAACAGTATCTATAGTAGTCATTGTTCCATTAATATCTAAATCTCCTGGAATTGTAACAGTCGTATCTCCTTTACCTATCGTTACTCCTGTTGCATTTGATCCACCAATTGTAATTGCTCCTGTACTGTCCACATTAATACCGTTTGTTCCTGCATCAACATCTATTCCACCATCTGTATGTGAAGCTACAATTTTAACTGAATCAGTAGCCGATTCTCCACCATCTAATACTAAACTTCCTGCTTCAGAATCTATTGTAATATCACCTACAGTAGTTGTAAAATTACTTGCTGCTCCAGAATCAAGTGAAATGGCTCCACCACCATCAATTGTAACACCACCTGTACCTGCGTTTACATCCACAAGAATGGCATTTAATTCAACTTCAGTTCTCGTAACAATTTCACCACCAACACTAATCTTTTGACCAACAGCGTCGTTCCCAACACCAATAGCACCGGCACTTGAGTTAAGTTCTAATACTCCAGCCGCATCAATAGTTGCAGCATCAGTAGAAGTGGCTATTATATCTCCAGTACCAGAATTCAGAACAAGAGATGTTACTCCCGCAGCATTACCTACTGTAATTGTCCTCTCACCTTGTGTACCAATGTTAATTGCTTGGTCAATATCATTTATACCAATTCCAATCGTTGACGTACTATCAAGAGTAATCGCTCCACTTGCATCTAAATCAAAAGCTATTGAATCAATATCTATTGCTGCATCAGCTGTTTTACCTATATCAATCCCACTTGTACCATCTAGTGCTAATACTCCCCCTGCATTTATATCAACACCACCAGCAGTCGCAGTTACTGCAATTGCGTCTGTTGCGTCTCCTGTAGTATTAATTAATGATATTTTTTCACTTGCCGGCGTACCGTGTGGAGTGAATACCATTTGAGTAGCTGAGGAAGGACCTATTGTTAATGTTTTTCCATTTATTAAATTTGGTGCAATCAACATATCACCTGCAGTTGCATCAATACTAATTGCATCAGTTCCCGTACCTGCTGCTGTAATAAAAATAGATGAATCATTTGCACCTATCTGTGCAATAGTTAAATCTTCTCCATCTCCGTCTGATGTAATTGTAAAATTCATATCATCAGCACCATCAATAGAAACTGTACCAGTACCGTCAATAGTTATTGCTCCACTTGAATTAACATCTAATGTAGTTGATTCAATAACTGTTGCAACATCAGCTGTCGTTCCAATATTAATACCACCTGCACCATGTAGTAACAATGCTCCTGCTGCCGTACTAAAATTAGAAGCGGCTGCCGCGTCTATTGAAACTCCACCTACTGAAGTATCAATTGTTACTGCTCCACTTGCATCGATATCTAGTGTAGACGAATCAATATCTATTGCAACATCTGCATCTCCACCAATTGTAATTGAACCACCATCAAGGGTAAGGGCACCCTCAGAATCTATATCAATAGTATCATCTGAAGTTATACTATGATTACCACCACTTGCAGAAATAGAACCACTTAAATATAAATCATTCCATCTTTGAGAATCACTACCTAAATTATATGTATCACTTGCATCTGGAAGAATATTTGAAGTTATATCAGCTCCAAAACTAACAGTATCAGTATCTGCATCACCAAAAGTTAAATTACCTGCTATAACAGTATCACCAGAAACATTCAAGTATCCAAATGATCCAGTAGATGCTGTTGAACCTGAAACATTATTATCACCTACCCATAAACTACCACCTGCTAATGCAAGTGAATTACCTGTCTGAGTTAATGTTACATCACCATTATCCCAATTAATAACTCCACCTTCTGCTAAAAATAAATCACTAAATTGTAAAGCTGTTGTGCCTAAAGATATATCATTAGTTGTAGATGGTGTAAAAGTTCCATCGGCAATTGCTACTTGGTCGGCACCTGCTGCCTCGAATGTAATTACATCATCGGCCGATGCTCTAATTGAAGTATCATCATCCGCGTCTAAATCAATTCTTCCTGTTCCACCAATTGAAATACTACCTTGAGCATTTAAATCTATGTCATCTACCCATAGTTTATTCCAAGCTTTACCAGACGCACCTAAATCATCTGCACTATCTGTATTTGGAATTAAATTACCATCAACATCAACTTCACCACCACCTGGGTCAAGTATAATATCTGCTGCTGCTATTACTTGTAAATCTCCCCCTGCAACATCTAAATAATCCGCTGCCGAATCTACTTCTAATCTATCTACTCTTGTATTTCCACCAGTTAATGTAAGTAAATTATTTGCTTGAGTTGCTGTAAAATCACCATTATCCCAATTTAATGCACCACCTTCTGCTAGATATAAATCACTAAATTGCAATACTGCCGTTCCCAATGTACTACCATCGGTAGTCTTTGGAACTACATTTCCACTAGCTGATACTTGGTTTAATGCCGCGTTACTTCCCGAAACTACGACTTTTCTCCACTGTGCCATTACTATTCTCCCTTAATAAAACTAAATACTTAGTTTTCGTTAATAAATATATACTTCATAAATTTTACGTTGGCGCGTTGTCATATCCAACAAACCATTCATTGGATCCTGAATAAAATATACCACCTGCTACTGGAGTAGGTGTTGTCTCTCTTGCTCCCAACACTACCATTTTATTTTCAATTTTAAACATTAAAGCATCACTATTATCATATACATCAAGTCCACCACCAGTTGATTTAAAAAAGAAATCTGAACCAGTTACTTGTAATGCTCCCGCTTCTTCATTCCAAGTAGTACTCCCGTATGTAAATGCATCGGTTACAGCTAACGAATCTATATTAGCTATTCCGTTTATATGTAAATCTTTCCATTCTTTTCCTGTTTCACCTAAATCAAATGCGTCATCCACATCTGGTATCAAACTTCCACTATATTCTGCCTGTACCTCAATAGAATCAGTATCGGAATCTCCAAGTCTTATAGTACCAGTTAATAACATATTAGACGCAGAAACATCACCTTGAATTTCAAGTCCACTTGCTAATGTAGTTCCAACATACTGATATATTGACATATAAACATATTCACTATTACTTGGATCAACAGAAGAATTAGTAAACTGTACTATACCTGTTTTATAATCAAATGTATAGTCATTTACTGAAACTTTATCACCAGAATCCAAAGAACCAGAATTAGTAGAAGTTGATTTATAAAGAACTGCCCCATATCCTGGTGTTGCATCTTCTGTAACTGAGTTTCCTAATGATGGAATTGAATACTTTGGTGATATAAAATTTATTGTTTGATTATCATCAATTAACTGTGCACCTACTCCATCATTACTACCTACTGGATTCAAAAAGAACCAAACTTCATTATTAACATTTGATTTTGTTAATTTATGTCTATACCAATATTTTAATACAGATTGTCCTTGTGTAGTATATGTTGAACTATTTTGAGAACTTCCACTAAATGGTAAACTTGCAGATGGAATCAAATGTCCTTGAGTATAAATCTCTTCTGCAGTTAAATCAATAGTTTTTGTAAATGCCTCTTGGGCATCAGTAAAAATATCATGAGTATACCTACGTGATGCTAATATTCGTGATGATTTTTTTTCTTTATCTATGGCTGCCATTTCTTATTCCTAACTAAAGTTCAATGCAATTGATGTTACAGGAGATGGATCTCCCTTATATCTAACTATCACATAGAGTTCATTATCACTATTATCCAAATACATTCCATTCGCATTTCTTAATGGAACTGTATAAGTTGTACTATTTAAACTTCCACCTGTATTTCCATATAAATCTATTGTAGTTGTAAACGGATTTTTAAAATTATCTGCTACTACACCAGTTTCTATCACGTTACTAGTTAAATCTGATGGATCATAAATTCTTGCAACACCTAAAGAAGCGTTATTACCACTTCCATTTCCAGAACTTTCAAACAATATAGCTACAGCTACACTATCAGCAGTAGTTGCATTCCAATTAACTAATGTTTTACCTACATTTATTGTCATACTTGATTTTGTTCCAGCTGATTTTTGAAATCTTCGTATATAATATTTATATGCTCCACTACCAAAATCTTCTGGAAACCAATACCCATAATCACCACCTGGTTCTACCAAATATCCAGGTTTAACTTGTAAATCATAATCACCTAATACACTATCCCCCTCATCATTAGTTTGAAAACTATCCGTTGTAAAATATGCCCCATTAAACGCTTGAACATTATCTGCCAATACTATTCTAAAATCTTCACCTGTAAATGTTTCGGTTGTGTCTTGTAAAGTGTTCGAATCATATCCTTGAGCTCTACTATAAACTGCCATACTTCCACTTGCTGCAACTTGTCCAAATCTTGTTGCATCATATAAATATAATGTACCCGTAGAAGAATCTACTGAAGTATTTTTCCAATTTCTACCTCTTGCTCTAAATACCAAGTTGTAATTCTGTGATTCATCACTTGACCTATTTTGGTCAATATTTTCAGTATTACTATCTAAAGTAAAAGAAAGAGAAGAACTAACAACTGCTATATCAGAAAGATGTGGTGTATCACTCGAACTTCTTTTTGTAGTTTTAGTACTATCAATTACATATGTATTTGCTCCTGTAGATGAAACTCCACTATTATTCACCGTACAGGTTGTATTCGATAAAGTTGTTGAACCTATATTTTCCCATTGATCAGTTGTATTACTATTAACCAATACCGAAGTACCATATCCATAACAAGGATCAAATGATTTACTAACCTCTGAATCAAATGTAACAGTATATGTCGTTGTTAATAAATAAGGAGCTCCACTTAAACTTCTTGATGTGGCTGAAAATGCGGTTATTTTCGCACTACCTGTTACTACTGCAGTTGGTTGACTAGTAGTTATATCTTCTGTTATATTATAATATAAATAAAATCTTGTTGTTGAATCACTACCATTCTTAAACACATAATCAGATTGAGAACCTGACTTTAATCCAGCTTTAATATCATGTGTTGCATAATATCCACTTGCAGAGATACTCGTTGCACTTGTTGCACCTCCAGTATAAAATCTACCACTAATTGGTCCTGCCACACTATTAAAATCACCATCTTGATATGCAGATGGAATAACTGCTGGTACATTAGTTACAATTTTAGATAAAACCAATCCATTTGATGTTCCAAAAGAATCTTGACTATAATCAAAAACCGAAGCAGTTGTAAAAGTTGAATTTTCATCTGGTGTAGCGTCTGCGTAATTATCACTAAATGAATGTGATGCTAATACCCGTACATTAAATTCAGTTGCTCCACCACTTGTTAATCTACCCATTCCAAAATAATTTGAATCACTAAAAGTACCAGGATTAGTTGAACCACCAGTATTTGCAGTAACAGTATGTGAATTTGTACCATGTGTTGCTTGAGTTTGTATTGTTGCTGGTATCCGAGATGCATAACTTCCATGAAATGGATTTGTTCCTGTATCATTTCCGAAATCACCCCTATCACTCGTAAGTACCCAACCTTTTAATGTTAAATAATCTTGAAGTTCTTTGTATGAACCAGTATCACTCATATCTATAAATACTGATGAAGTCCAATGACAAGATAACCTTGCATTTTCATAAGTCGAACCTAACACTCCATCTAACAATGAACCTTTACTTGTAGTTGAACCTTGAGTATGAGTAGTGGAAAGTGTATTCCAATATTTTGTATTTGCTGCGGCGTCTGCAACATCTAAAGAATGACTCATTGCTCCTGCAACAAATCTTAAAATTTCACTTACATTAGTTTCGTGTGTGAAGTTATTAAAGTAACTACCTTCTAAATTCTGTCCCCAAGGATTAGAAGTTGGATATCCATTGGTTATATTATTGGTAATAATTGCAGTTGAAGCAGAAGGTAATCCTAAATCAACTGTTACAGTTGACCCAGTAACGACCAATGGTTCATGTCGTATTTCTTTTCCAAAATACTTAAAACCCATTATGTTATCTCTAATATACTTGCAAATACATCAACATCATCATTAGCACTGGCTTGAGTTTCTAATTTATCCCCCGCTCCCAAATTAATTGGTTTTTCAATCACCACAGTTGAATCTGCCGGAACATCAACTGTCTTTAACAAATATCTCCTTGTATCAAAGTTTGCACTTCCACTAATTGCAACATCTATTGTAGCATCATTTGTACCATCAATATTACTCAAATATATTGCGTGAACTATACCAGTCGTTGCCGCTGGACAAGTATATAAAGTTAATAGGTCTGTCCTTGACCCTGTTGCTGCACTTGTAAAAGTATTAGCCATTATTATCCTCCAAAAACTATTGCCATTGCTGTTGCGTGGTCTATTACTGACGTTCCTTCTTCATAAACTCTACCAGTACCCGTTGTATTAATACTACCACTTGTCATCAAAATATATGATCCAGCGGTAGGATTATCACTTCCTGATACATGAAGAGAACCATCGTATATTGAAAATGATCCTGTAAATTTAGGGTTTAACTGTTTACTTCTAATCTTTGCCATTTATCAAATTCCTTTTCTTTTCGTTCTTCCCACCACAAAGTCATTCCTTGTGAAATATTTTTCTTGTGTGTCCTACTCTTTGGTTTCTTCATCTTTTCTATGGTTTCCATAGTAAGTTTTCTATCTGTCTGTGCACAAGACTTACATACAGTATTATTACCTACTGCACGGTCAAAAGTGTCTTTACGAGTGTAATATATAATTTTACTACAATCGGGACACTTTCGATTTTTGCGGTCGGGCCAACTACGCTTCCGCATTTCTTCTTCTTGTTTCCCACCCTCTTTTTGCACTTTCACTTAATACTTTGTGCATTTTTCGGATAGTTTGTCCTATATAGACTTTTCCGTTTTCATTGTTTGTTGCTTTGTATATTCTCATACTAATAAATATCAAGTAATAGTAAAAGAAAAGTGGAATTTGAGAATTAAATTAATTCTTCAATCATTTCCTCAATTTTTTTATTGAGAATTTTAATTTCTTTTAATCCTTTTTTAATCAAGGTAGGTTTACCACGATTTATTCCTTTGAGTATATTACCGAAATTAACGCCCCAACTTTGACCATATATTTTTAACATTAAGAATGATTTTTTCTCATCACTCATTTTTTCATCAATAGTATCCTTACCACCCAGTCTTTCAAATTCCGTAAGTCCATCTGGTTCGTGACCTTTCATAACAGGTTTAGACCATCTCTTAGGTAAATCTTTGAACGAAGTATCATTCCATTCTTTTAATAATTCTTTTAATTTAATCATTGTATTTTCCAAGTAGCCCCATCAACGGTGCCATTATTACCATTACCGCTTGAATCATATGCAATGGTGCCGTGATTTTCATTTAATTTCCAATAAGCTTGTAAATCATCAAGTTTCAAATTTTCCATTCCCTATAATTTCATCAGCAGATTCTAAATTATATCCTATACTACTTGGATCCACTTTCAACATAAAAGTTGAACCACTTTGTTGTATAGTTAATGCATCATGTTCCATTATTTGTCCATTATTGAAAAATAAAAAATCACTTTCACTTGTAGAAGTCATCTCCGTAGGAGCTGATGCTGAAAATACACTAATAAAACTGGCAGTGTTGTTAGTTATACTATCAGCCTTCTTTGAAAAATTCTTTCTTACATATTCTTGTCTATCAACATATAATCCCTGTGAATCTACATAAGTTTTAAGTGCATTTTCAGTTGGTAATGAAACTGAACTACTATCAGTTAAGTCCGTATCACTTGAAAATTCGTTTATCGTATATTCATTTAATGATATAGAACCAGATTGATAAACACTCCCAGTCATATAATGTGTATTATCAATTAAATCACCAAATTGAGTAGATCCCGACTTAAATATGGCCGCAGAAGTATTATATTCCGCTAAAAGTGCTTCAGCAGTTACAGTTCCACCAACTGTTGCGTTTCCAGGTACACTATACAAATCACCTCTAACAGTCAAAGAACCATCAACAGTAAAATCACCAGTAACCCCTGTATCTTCAAATGTTGTAGAACCAGCCAATATTGAATCAGATGCAGATACCGTATTAAATTGTACATTTGAATTTGTAGCTACTTCTTGTCCAATAGATAATTGTTGTACAAGAAATGTAACTCCGTCATAAGATACTCCACTATTAGAAACAGTTACTCCTGTTCCTTGATTAATTGTAAGTGGAAATTTTAATCTTCTTACTGCCATTATATACCCCTACGAGTCAAATTTACCCCATGCCAGTATCTCATCATCACTCTCAAGTTCATATCCAATAGAATCTATATCTACTTTAAGATAAAAAGAAGAAGCGGCTTGCTGTATTTCAAGTGCATCATGTTCCATATATTGACCATTAATAAAAAATAAAAAATCGTGTTCAGTTGTAGATGTTAATGCTTCTAATCCCGGTACGGCGGCCGGTACTGATGCAGTTACAGCTGAAAAACTTGCTGTACTATTTCCAACTAAAGTGGTAGATATTTTAACATATTGTTTTCTTAAATATTGTAATCTTGAATCTGTATCTGCAACAGTAACATCTACATAAGTTTTGGCTGCCCTTTCCGTTACTAAAGCAGTAGTACTACTATCAGCCAAGGCCGTATCATTAGAAATTTCATTTACACTATATCCATTAATACCCCAAGAACCTGTTACATGCATACTACCCGTAAAATAGTGAGTATCTTCTTGAGTATCACCAAATCGAGTTGAACCACTTGTATAAAGTATTGATGCACTCACAAATTCCGTGTGAAATTCTTGTGCTGTTAAAGTTCCTTCTATGGTTGCATCACCAGTAACCGATAGATCAGAAGTCATAGATAAATCACCATCAATTACCCAACTTCCATCAATTCCTGAATCTGTAAAAGTTCTAGCTCCAATTAAAAATGCAGATGAAGTTACTGCATTAAACTGAACATTATCAGTTATTGCAACCTCTTGACCAATAGATACTTGATGAGATATTTCAGCTGAACCATTATATGATTCTCCATCATTAGTAAGTGTTATACCAGTTCCAGACGATAGAGTAAATGGATTGGACAAAGTAATAACTTCAGTTCCACCTGCTGATACTTGTGATGCTGCTCCCGGAAACGTATCTCCCCCAAGTAATTCATCCATTAACGGTGCAACAGGAACATCTGTTTCCATTCCCATTACAATTCGTTTAGGAGTAATATATTTTTGCATCGTATGAGGTCCTGCTAACTCATTAAATGCCTCTGGTATCAAATATCCTTTAAGAGTAACACTAAACTCCGTTCTAATTATTCTTTCTGCGTCTGCAACCTCTGTTGCATCTGAATAACTATCAATATTAGTTCTAAATCTCATTTTATTGGGTTCACCCCAATAAGAACCTGCAGACCAATTAATTCTTTCAATCAATTTATTCATTTGTTCAATATAATGAGTCCAAACGATAAAATCGTAACTTAACACCATATAATCTGGCATTGCTACATTATAGTATTCTCTTTGTGGTAATAATCCTTGTTGAACTGTAAAATTATCATATCTATTATTTGCGTTATATTTTCGTTCAAAAGAATAATGAAGTTTTGGTTCTTCAGGATCCATCTTATCAACTGACATTGTATCATCTTTTTCCATTCCAGTTCGTCTGAATGCTATAACAGGTAATATAATCTGTCGTTTAGAATCCCTCATAAAACCAGTTTTTTGAACTGCTGACCATCTTTCGGGGGAAGAATACATTATAGGAACTTTTACAGTTTCTCCATTTTCAACAACTGATGGTTTAATAACATTCTCAAAATAGAACATAATTGCACTATCCATGTCCATCAAACTTACTGATACATCTTGCATAGTATCTTCTCGTTTATGTTGAAGAGCTCGATTTACAACTTTTCTTTGACTTCTTGGTACTGGTTTTTGTCTTGCCATTAGATACTCCGTATCCTTTCAATGTTAAGATTAGAAAATCTAACTCTGAATGTTCCACAACTCACAGTCCAATTATTATCCTGTAATCCTCCGATGAGTTGATTTTCATTTATAGATTGAATTTCAAAATATGCCCAATTCCATTCAATCACATCACCAAGTTCTGGAACTAATGATAAATCAATAAGAGACTGTCGTAAAATATGAAAATCTGCATTTTGTTGTTCGTCTGGTCCAAATTCATCATTATTCCAATCAAAATCAGCTGCATCTACTAAACAGGCAAACTTAACACCATCTTTCCACTTCTTACCACCAGCGGCTTCACCATACATATTTGTTTGAGTATCTTGAACTGATACTTTATAAAGAACTACTTGTTGATTTATTATCCCGTCTTTGCCGAGTCTAAGATCACCAATCAGTTCTTTATTTACCCGTTCAAAGACGTTTAAATCTCTTTGTGGTAAAAATCGTCCTGCCATAATGTTATCCTATGTAAATTGGTAATGGAACTTTTTGTAATTTTTCTTGTAATCGAGTTGATTCTTCACTATCTGCCTCTAACATCATTTTTCTACTTGCTGCTTCAAGATTTTCGCGAAGTTCAGTTACCAAAGCTTCTTTTTCTGTTGTTGCCTCTCCTCGTAACGTATCACCGTCAAGAGTTGTCTCTGCATTTGGAACTGGAATAGAACCATACTTACTTCTAATCATTCCAAGTAACTCTTTTGATAATGCAAGTCCATATTTCCTAATCCATTGTTTTCCAACATCATTAATATATTGATATTGCATATTATCATATGGAACATTAGAATAATCAGAAACTCTACTTATTCCCTGACCAAATTGAGTCTGTAATGGATTATCCCTATCACCTTTTAAGATATATTCAAACCACAACTTATAACTTGATGCTGGATTTGGAAAAATTCTTATTTTATTATTTCTCAATTCAAATGTATATGCTGATTTTCTTACTTGGTCATTAAACTCAATTGCTTGTATTCTCAAAAGGTCTGCGTATATCGGCATCATCATGAATTGAACAGCCGGGGTCATTCCACCCCAACCAAAACTATCTAACATATTATAAGAACCAGCTCCTGTACCCGCATATGGGTCAAAATATCGATGAACTGCCGGTGCCGCTTCGTAATATACTTTACGAATTTCTATAGCTTCCCCACTTTCTGATGGTGTTGCCCATAATGAATTTAAATCATAAACTTGTGAACCACTATCCACAGTAATAGAACCACTCTTAAAATCTACTGTTCCTCCTACTCCTGCCTCTGTACCATATTGTTCTGCAATTCTAATATTACTGGATAAATTTGGTGTTACGACCTTATGAGTGACATTTGAACCTGTTGCCTGACCTTTTAATGAGAGTAAATTCTCTCTAATATTAAATTGATTGACTTGTGCCGAATATTCTGTAATAGATTCTTCAAAACAAGTATAAAATTGTACATCTTGTAACTCAATTGCCATAATTGGATAACCCAGCCTACGAGATGCCCAAGTTGCAAATTTTGGTGCATCAGACTGAAATGTTGTATCGCTATCATACAACCCAAATGGTGTATTTCCACTTACTGCTGAACCACTTCCTGGCCATATAGCTTCCATATTATATTCTCCTAAAAAAGATATTATTACTCAACTATAAATATAACGGCACAAAAAAAGGGAACTTAAAACAAATTCCCTTCTGTATATAAATATCAGGAAGATATAAATCTTCCGTATCTATCCTTCTTTAACTTACGATTCCTTAACATCTCACATCTCTCATCATATTTAACCTGCCCTT
>Ga0080013_1005416_pt1 | contig 11913 bp, 27 predicted proteins | sample ETNvirenome_6_85_FD_69236 | JGI IMG/M metagenome (GOLD analysis project Ga0080013, IMG submission 69236) | Marine viral communities from the Pacific Ocean - ETNP_6_85 (SPADES assembly) (version 2) | ecosystem: Environmental > Aquatic > Marine > Oceanic | place: Pacific Ocean | collected 2013-06-19 | reverse complement strand
ATCAATCAAATGACCTCCACCCATATCTAAATAAATTTAAGACATGCGCTCTAACTAAATTTAATGTTAAATATGATAATGGATCATCTAATACCACTTACGATAGAGGTTCCATGACTCAATACACAATTGCTCTATCTTTAAGTGAATTGTCACCAATATATGCTGATGAATATGATGAGAATGATGATCTTAATGCACCAACAACAGGTTATTAATAAATGTCAAAACCATATTTCAGATACATACCAGAATTCGATTACATAAGTAGAGAATCTAATTCAAAAAATATATCAGACTATATTAGAGTAAAAAACATATTCAAAAAAGCCGAAATAAATCAAGACATATTTAATGATTTGTCTAATTTTACAAAATACAAAATTGTAGGTGATGAGAGGCCAGACAATATTGCATATAAAGTATATAATGATCAGAATTTAGATTGGTTAATACTACTTTCTAATAATATTTTAAATGTTGAAAGTGAATGGCCACTAAGCCAAGAGTCATTCCATAATTACTTAATGACAAAATATAATACAGAAGAAAATATATATGGTGTCCATCATTATGAAACAATTCAAATATTGAATAGTGAAGGTAAAATTATTATTAAAAAAGGTTTAGAAGTTCCTAAAGATTTCAGTATAACATACTATGATAATGGTATTGAAATGATAGCTACTAATTGTACTGTTGGTATTACAAACTATCAATATGAAACTAAAATAAATGAGGATAAAAGAAATATTTACATATTAAAATCCAAATATATCAATACCGTAATTAATGATATGGAATCTATAATGTCATACAAAAAAGGAAGTAGTCAATATGTTTCTAAGAATTTGGTAAAAGGTAGTAATACAAGAATTTATAATTAAAAAGGAGGAAGAGTTAAAAACCCTCCCTCCCTTTATTTTAAGAATCAGCTAATTTTTGAAAATAGCTTAGAGTATCATCATCTTCATCTTCTGATGGGGGTGATTTTTTACTTTTAGCAACACTCTTTTCAAGTTTTTTCAATACTTCCTCATCTGAAACTCTTTTGGTTTCAGTTTGAGAAGTAGTATCATAATCCAACTCTTCACTGGTAACTTTCTGATTATTACTCTTGTTTCCAAGAATATAATCAAGCCTCTTTTTCAATTCATCATAAGTTTTGAATTGATCAGGAGCAGTAATAGCAGATAAAGAATATTGTTTCTTCCAAAGTGCTTCAAGTGCTTCATCATCCTCTAATAGAGGAGTTTGATTATCAAATTCGGACTTATCATAATTCCAGTAACCATCTTTCTTCTGAAGTTTCAGTTTAAAGTTAGCACCTTCCCAAAAATCAAAAGGATTAATCGGTGATTCATCCTCAAATTCTGGCTGCATCACATCCATAATTTTATCAAAGATTTTTCTTCCATACTTATAAAGAAAAACTTTACCCTCATTCTGAGGATTGGTGGGATCTTTAACAACATAAATGTTACTATAGAAACTCAGCTTACGCTTTTGTTTGCGTACAGTATCTTTATCCTGTTCACTACCACTATTCCACAATTCTCTATTCAAATCACTAACAGGATCCTTACCTGAGATAGTAGTGAGAGAGTTCTCAATATACCATCCACCAGGACCTTGAAATGCATGAGTAAACAATTTAGCCCAAGGCAATTCTTCTCCATCAACAGCAGGAAGAAATCTAATAACAGCATAACCATTACCTGATTTGTCCATCTCTGGTTTCCAAAGACGTTCATCAGAATTACTTCCAGAACTATTCATCTTTTCAACTTCTTTTACCAGTTTATTGGTAAGAGAGCCCAATGAAGATGCCTTTTTTAAGTCGCTAAAACCCATTTGTACCTCGTATTCGTTGTATTTGGTCTGTATCCCTTAGCTTAGTTTATAAGGATTGGGTAGCCTCATGATTCTATTATAACAGATATATCATTCTTCGTCAAGTGAGTCTTTCAACCTTCTAATAACATCATTCATATTCTTAAAAACTTGAGAAAAATCAGTATCCCTAGAATATCCCAATGAAAAAGCTCCTTCAATAATTTGTTGCTTCATAGCTTTTGCTTCAGGATCATCAGACATATTCAATCTAAAATAAAGTATCTCTTGTTTTTTTAATAATTCTTCCAAGAGATTAATATGTTCTATCTTTTCTGATTTATTCATACTACTGACAGAAAAAACCTCAGAATATACCTTTTCCTGAAGTTCTGCTATTCGTTTGATTTCCTCTTGAACTATCTCTGATTGAAAAAATTTCATATCTAATCTAAAATAATTTTTTTTAATATTTTCTTATAGTTATTTACATCTATATTCAAAAAGGAAGAATATTTTTTAATCTTTAAACTTACGGTTTCCCACACAGGATCTTTCAATTTTTTATCAAAATCAGAAGTATATTTTAATATTTTATCATATATTACCATAGTCTCTATACTAACCTCATCATTTAAAAACATTTTTAAAATAATGGGATGGCCATCAGAACAATCAAATACATCATCTACCTTATTAGATGAAAATATATTCTCAGACTCATCTCTAAAGACATAAGATAGTGACTGTACTTTTCTTTTCCAATCTGTATATTCCTTCTCACCATTCCTCATAATCTCACCAATCCATAAAGTTTGTGGATCAGTGGTACTTACAAAGTTAGAAACAAAGAAATCTAATACTTCATTATCCTTTTTCTGTCTACTAAGGCGCTCAAAAAACATCCTATCCTTTCTCCTATAAAAGGATTTTAATGATGCTCTTGATTTACCACAATACTTATGGTAGTCATAGTTTTCTCTTGTAAAATGATTTTTTAATCCAAGATAGGATTTATAAGTCTCAAAAGGATTCACCTTAATCATTAGATAGGAAGCTTAGCTAGTGAAGTTCTTTTCAGGAAATTTAATTCCATAGCTTCACATTTAATCTTTTCTTTCAGTGGTTTAGACAATAGTTTAGGTACTGATTCCACATCTAAGTTATTTTTCTCACAGAAAAATACAATAGCATCAATATACTTCATACCATTACCAAGAGCAAGTGATTCTATTTCATCAGTAAATTTTTTTGAAGAATAAAACTTCTTCTCAATTATACTATCAATATCTTTATCAGTTTTTGGCATATTCTTGCAACTTAGATTCAACAAATTCTCTAATATACTTTGAGAGTATTTTAATATATTTTTTCTTGTCGTATTCTTCATAGACTTCTACTTCTCCATTCTCACAGGACATAATGATTACAAATTTCTTAATTACAATGCCAGTCATTTCATATAACATACAAGCGTATGCTGCACACTGAACAAAATAATTATCAATCCAATCTCTTGGTTTGGGCTTTTTACTAGTCTTAAAATCAATAATGGAAAGTTCTCCATTATATTCACCAATACAATCAACAGTACCAGCTACACCAAGTTGTTTACTAAACAATGGTTGTTCAATAGCGTGAATATTACCAATCTTATCAAGATCTGGTTTTGCCTGCTTAAAAAGATATTGTGATAAAGGTTGAACTGGAGGGAGTTCTCTATTACATAGATAACATTCAGCAAGAGTATGCATGTCTGTTCCTCTACTAGTTGCAGCCTTGGTAATTTTATTAGCCTCCTCTACACCTACCCTCTTTCTCCATTCTATAAAGAAATCCCGAGTAATAAAACTAATAATTGAAGTAATAGATACTAACTTAATAACCTCACCAGATTCGGGAATCTTATAGTATCTAACACCATCAATAGTTTCTCTTTCTAATGAAGAAAGATTCAAATCAACATGATTAAAAATCATAAATTAAGTTCCATTTTTGCTATGATGTACTCTTTAACTAATCCACTTCTGCAGATATCTTCAGCGTTGAACTCTATAACATCAAAAGATGGCATATTTTTTATGATTTCCATAAATTCAAAAATACCATTCCTTTCATTCTGTTTAACTAAATCTGTTTGAGTGGCATCACCACAAAACATAATTTTAGAATTTTCACCAACCCTTGTAATTATACTATCAAGTTCATGGAAATTCAAGTTTTGAAACTCATCTACAAGAATAATAGAATTATCAAAGGTTGTACCCCTTATAAAAGAAGTACTCCAAAAACCAATAGTTCCCTGTGCCTTCAAATTTGAATAGAGCATATCAAATGAAGTATCATCTGGCATCTGAAACATAAACTTCACCATATTCTTATAAGGAATTTGATAAAGTAGAGATTTATCATCATGATCTCCAGGAAGAAACCCAATCTCTCTAGTTGCTACAAGTGATCTAACAATATATATTTTATCATAATGAGATTTTGGGTCCAATACATCAAGTATAGCATTATAAAGAGTAATAAAAGTCTTACCTGTTCCAGCTACTCCATAAGCAATTAAATTTTGTCCTTTTTTATAACTTTCAAAAAAGTGTGATTGATTCTCTGTAAGAGGTTCAATTTTTTTAATATAATCTAAATTAATTGGTTTTTTTCTTTTCATTGTTTTATTGCTCATCCCGTAAGGAACGGGATTTGTGCTAATACCTGCTGATTTTTTTCTTGGCATATATTTTTAAAAAAAGTAATAGGGGTAAAAAAATTCCTGAGTTTTTTTTCCCCCATTTTTGAAACTAAAAGATGATTTTGGTTTTGGGTAAGTTATACAGGTCTTACATTAGAACCTGGCATCTTAGATGCTTTACGAAGAACGTCATTCCATCCAGGATGAGATTTCTTCAGCTTATCATATACCTCTCCCACTTCTCCAATAGCAGCAACTCCTGCCATCCAATCTTTATCCCAATCAGGATTCTCTTTTCTCCACTCATCGTATGCCACCATTGACATAGAGAGTTCTTTAGTTTCACCAGTCTTCAAATTTTTCAATGGATATGTAGGCATAATTTTTTAATATATGTAAGGTTATTTAGATACCCAGTCTAGAGCTTCTGAAATGGTAGAAAGGTTGTTGTGTATTTTATTATATCATATCAACCACTCATTATCAATACCTCCAAGTGCTTCTGATGTTATGGGAAACTCTTTACAAAATATCTCCTTACAGGATAACGCAATATCCCTGTGTTCTTTCTGTGTTCCATTCTTCTCTCGCAGAGCAATGTAGGTAATCCAGCTCCGCAAGCTGCCAGTCATGTACATTTTGGTTGGTGTTGCAAGAGGTAATACAAATCTTGCACATTCTTTAGCAATACCATCATCAACCATCTTTTGATAAAGGTCCATAGACCTAGAGAAATGATCTTCCATCAACATTTCGTACTTCTTAATGGTAAATTCACCAAGATCATTTGTACTGTTTTGACGATTCTTTGTATCCTGCCTTCTAAGTTCTGGTAATGGAATATTTTCACCTAAAAGAGATGAATTAGCATATCTTTGAGAAAATTCTTGAAAGGTAAATGACCTGTGCCTTAGGATTTGAGCAGCTAATCCGCGAGTAGTATTAATCTCAACAGTCATTGATGCTTGCTCAAAAATAGACCAATGTTTATGTTTAATGCAATATTTTAAAAGTCCTTCAAAACTATCATTGTTTTGATTGTTAGGATTACTTACTCTAGCACAGTATGCCATATGCTTTTCAGCATATGGTGTCACTGATATCAACTTAACCTGATTCATAGTTACCATTTTCCTCACTTTTTTAATTCTTTTTCTTTCTTCCAGATACATCTTAGCATAAAGCTGATCTCCTTCTGTAAAAAGATCTGGATGTTTAATAATATATTTTGATGCCTTTTTATTAGTCCTCATTAAAATACTTTTTGAAAAAATAATCTAAGCCTTCTGTAGATTTACCCCCTTGAGATATCCAGGTATCGACACATTCATATATGTTTTGGGTTGAATATGTAGCTTTATCTATTTCAGCTCCTCCATATCTATTTAATAAAAATGATAGACACAATCCTCTTAGCTCTAATCGATCATCAGTATATCTCCAATCATCATTACTCATCGTCTTCAAATACCTCATCATAATCTGGAAGTGGTGGAAGAGTTTCTGACATTCTAGAGGTATATGATTTCACATCAGAATAAACTTCAGATTCAAGAGCATCCACCAACAATCTTAAATTTCTGACAATTAATTTTAGTTTATCTTTTTCCATAATATGATTCCTATCATTTATATATTATGACATAAAAAAGGGGAGCTGTCAAAGTCCCCCCATTAAAATTAAGCCATTAATAATCAGCTAGAACATACGACTTTTTCTTCAGTATGCTTAATACCTCTATAAACTAATTTAGAGGATTGCTTCTGACAGTTCTTACTGTCCTTGGTGTCATATTTAACACCTCTGTATGTGACTTGTGCCATTGGATTTACTCCTAAAGTAATTGGATTTTAAGGCCCGTTCCTTTAGTCGGTGATGCGTCCTATGATTTTATACAAGTATGAGGGACATTTCTCATGACCCTCCTTGAAATAGCTTCTTTTTCACTTTTTGAAAGATGAGGATCTTCCATAATAACTTCAACAACTTCTTTATATTCAAAACAGTCCATTCCACTGTCTGATGATTCCTGAGCACATGCTGCAGGAGTAGATGCTGCCATCAATAAAGCTAATAAAATTTTCATGTTACATAAGATGAACGAACTCCGTTCCTTACCGGCTTACTTGCGACCCCATAAAAGGGGTTGAACGATGGGTCTATTATAACCCCATAAACTATATATGTCAAGTAGTGGTTTCTGCACCCTCTACAGTTTCTTCATCAGCTGCTGCCCCATCAGATGCTGATTCATCATCAGCTGCTTCGGGAAGAGTAACACCAAGACTATTAAGATACTCAATAATTCCTTGAAGCTTCATACCCAAATTTCTTTTTGTCTCTAATGTACTTTGCAATTCACTAATCTCACCAATAATATCCTTTTGCTGTTGTACTACTTGCACAAGATGATTCTGTTGCTCTTCCATTTTATTAAAAAAAATAGGTTTACTTATTATATAACAAAAAATTCAATTGGTCAAGGTTGGGTTTCCCCCTCCTCAATCAATTTACTCACATAATCTTCGGTACCATCCATTGTTTTCACAGCAAACAATGGAGACTTCATATACTTCTTGACATTTTTATATCTTTTAACAACTTTATTAAGTTCTTCATTGTCAATGGTACACTTAACTTTCTTGTCTTCAAATCCTTTCGTCAAGATCTATCACCCCACTTAATATCAGTAAAGGCTTTTTCAACTACAGATTTATTGACTTTATATTTTGATTCAAGATTCTTATCTTTAACAAGACATAAAATCTCAGCCTCATCCGGATGAAGGCCTTCTAACATTTGAATAAACATAGTTTCTCTTCTTACTTGAGAGAGACTATCATTACCACCTTTAACAAAATGATAAAGATTCTTCCACTCTTTGCGTAAAGAAGTATGATCAGTTCCTACTGGAACATCATTTTTCTCATAAGGAACTTCACCATAAGGAACTAATGAAATTACACTAGGATCAAAATTCCAAATCAATACAGCTTTAAGTGATTCTGTATCATACCTCTTCAATATTTGAACTTTCTTATCAATTGTTCTTTGCTTACTAACAGCCTCCAAAATCTCAAAAATAAATGGATTAGGTGGTAAGTTAACAACCGTTGATGTTTTCTTTTTTGTTGATGTAGCCATAGTAATAATTTTTAGTAATTCAGTATAGGATATTTATGAAGAATTATTCTTCTTCTAGGTCTTCAGGATTTTCAAATCTTACTGCAAGTATATCATCTGGTATTATATTTCCATCAGAATCAAACATTTCCGGATGAACATTATATTGAATACCTCTTTCATAAAGAAATTGATTTACTACCCAGCCTATTAAAGCTCCAACTACAAAGAACATTATAGAAAATAATACTGTAAATGTCAATGCTACTGCTAACATTTTATTCCCCCAGAGACTTTTTCTTGAAATTTAAATGAAAATTAAAAGAAATCTGCATCTCTCTATAGAAGAGGGATACAACTTTCTCAAACTTTATTTGAAAAGTTTTAGGTGATTGAACTCCCCTCCTATTCCTCAGTAGTAACTCAACTCCTCGGTTTATTTCCTCAAAGTCGTCACATGTTTCATTATTTAGATCACTGTATGCTCCTTCTTGTTCCAATAATATTCCCTCCCTCTTTGCTGTTCCTTTTCTTTATGTTTCTGGTAAAAGTCAAGCTGTGCTACTTCTTCTGTGCTTTCTTTCTGCGACCAGGCTTGTGGTCATTGCTATATTTAACACAATCTTCAATAATTTTAGCAAGATATTTTCTTATCTTTCTAGCTTCAGGTTTAGGTATATGACCATAACCCTCTCTCAATTGTTTATGAATACTGTCAGAACCACCATGAAGATATTCATCAAGATCTATAAGTAAATCATTAATCTCTTTAGTAACACTACTATTAAGAAACTCATCAACATCTACCTTCTTAGCCTTTTTAATTCTCAGATATTCATACATATTCAATACATATTTTCCCTTAAAAGCATAATCAATAGCATAATCTACATCATTATAAATCTCATATAAGATAAGTCTCATGGAACAAGTTTGTTTTCTGTAAGATATTTAACAAATTCCTGAGCTCCACCAATAGTTACCTTATCATTTAATACAATTTGAGGAAAATAAGACCCCTTACCAAACTGATTTATAAATTCATCTCTAGTAAAATCATCATCAAGTTTATAGATAACATGCTTCAATTCTGTAGTCAATAAAAGTTGTTGAATTTTGGTGCAATGACCACAACCATCCTTAGAATAAACAGTGAATCTATGCATCAGTAAAGAGCCTCTTCTTGTTCTGTAAGTATAACACAATCAGACTCTGGAGTTGCTACACATAGAAGAGCAAACCCTTCTTTCATCTGATCATCATCTAGAAAAGATTGATCTACTTGATCAATACTTCCTTCTAAAATCTTTGCTGCGCATGAAGAACAAGCACCTGCTCTACATGAATAATTTAAATCTATACCTTGTTCTTCCGCTGCGTCTAAAATATATTGGTCATCAGCACAGTCAATAGTATTTTCTTCTCCATCAGGAGTTTGAAGAGTAATTGAATAAGTCATAAGTATTCTTTGAATCGTCATTATATATCAATATTTAAAAGAGATGTTAGAATTTCCCCATAAGCTTTTATAATGTCTCCTTTATCCTTTCTAAACAAGTCCTTATCCATACTTTCTTTTGTTCCTTTCTTCCACAACCTCATACTATCTGGACTAAGTTCATCAGCAAGAACTAAATGACCATTCTCACTATCATTCCCAAACTCTAATTTAAAATCAATTAAATCTAAATCCATATTAAAAAAAATCTCTTTCAATACATCATTTACTTCAAGTGCCTTAGAAATAAGAAGAGAATATAATATTTCATTATATCCCATACGCTCCATCCTATCAATAGTAAGAAGCGGATCATCTTTATCATCATCCTTTAAATAAAACTCAACTAAAGGAGGATGAAGTGGTATACCCTCGCGAAGATAAGTTTCTCTACACAATGAACCAGCAGCAACATTTCTTACAACAACCTCTAGGGGAATAATATCCACTCTTTTACATTTCATTATATCACTACCCATCATTGAAATATAATGTGTATCAATCCCCTTTTTTTCTAAATGTTCAAATACAATAGATGATATTTTACAATTAATAGCACCCTTTGTTTCTGGATATGCTGTCTTATCACCATTACCAGCAGTGACCTTATCATTAAATCTAATTAATACCTGATCAGGTTCTGTTGATTGATATATGGTCTTTACCTTTCCCCTGAATAATTCTTTCATAATTTTAATTTATTAATTACCATTGGTAAAATACGGTGCTCTTCCTTTTGAACTTTCTTTGTTAATGTTTTCAATGTATCCTTATGTGTAATAGGAACTTCTGATTGTAATAAAACCACACCAGAATCCATTTCTTCAGTTACAAAATGAACCGTGCATCCAGTAACTATATCATCACTATCTAGAGCTTGTTGTAAAGCATTCAATCCTTTGTACTTAGGAAGTAATGATGGATGAATGTTTATAATTCTATTAGGAAATTTATCAATCAACTTTGGAGATACAATCCTCATCCATCCTGCAAGAACAATAAGATCAACTCTAAATGCTTCAAACATTTTAATAATATCATCTTCATCTTTACTCTTAATATAGACATAGGGAATACCCAACTTTTGTGATCTCTTTTCTGCACCACATCCCATCTTATTGTATATCATTACAACGACTTTGTGATCTGGACAATTTTTTACTATGTTTTCAAAATTAGATCCATTTCCAGAACACATGATTCCAATTCTCATTTCAAATCTCCATTTGATCACTCTTAAATATATTATGTTTATTGGCATAGTCTAAATCATCATTAAAATCCCCTATCGGTAAGGAGACTTTTGGTTGATCTTCAGGATCATCAGTCAATGCTGGAGTACATACTTCTCTACAAGTAGCTTCCTGCTCATTGTCATCACAAACTTCCAAACATTCAAAATACCTATCCTGTTTCTTTTTAAGTTTCTTTTTCATTTTTTTACTCCATATTTTTCACACTCTCCTCCCATTCCTTTAATGATGATTGACAATTTGGTGGTTCTGGATCCTTGATTCCACTGATCCTTTTCCACTTGTTATACATGGCTTGCAAATGCCATGACTGTGCCAAACTTTTTGGACCGTTTTCTAGAAGATCAAGTTCTTTCTTGTTACTAGTAAACTGTTTGTATTCTTCTCTCCAGTTCATAATTTCCATCAATTCAATCTACATTCACGCTCATCTAAAACTTCATTAATGAGCTCCTTAAGTTCCAAATATAAACTTTCATCCTTAGGCAACATCCTATATATGACCTTTGGCATAGAACCTGCCTCTTCCACACTCCTACCGGGCATTCCAAACATTAGACCAGGTGAACCCTTTTTAGGTCCAGACAATCCCTGAGTATCTATTTTATCTGATTTACTCATAATAAAAATTTGCGTTTTTTTATTTATCGATACACACTTCTTGTATCTTTAAATCAATTTTTGATGGATTGACTGTCATTGCCACAATATAAGCTTCAATCTCCATCAAAATTTCTTCCGGAGAAGCTTCTAACAGTGTATAAGTTGTAATGATTTCATGCACTTTCTTATCACTGATATCAGATTTATCAACGAATCTTTCAAAATCATTAATGCCAATAATTGTCCCAGAATATCCACTTCCCAACCCACCAACAGAACAATCCTGAACAATGTGATGAGCTTCATGCCTCAAAGTATCATAATCATTTGCTGACCAAGGAGAATAACCACCCATATCTACATCATCTTGACATATAATCAACCTTTTCTTTTGTGCAAAATATAATCCATCAAAAATTTTATTTTCACACATTACATTATTCATATCAACTTCAATACCAACTTTTTTAATAGTATTCCACAACTCAATATGATCATCCATAACATCAGCCCTAACTTGTAGAGAAGATACTAAAAGCAATAAAGCAAAAAATAAATTTCTCATTTCTTATCCTGTTTTCTTAAACTAAAAGATCCATTTTCATTATCAATCCATTCCAATACGTCTCCTTCTTCCCACCCAGTCTCTTTTAAAAGTTCTGGGGGGAAAGTGAGTACACCATCATCATCAACTGTAAGTTTCATCATCATTTTCCTTATTTAATCTTTTTCTTATGATCCTATATATCCTTCGCCAATCCAAGTCTTTTTAATAATACTACATGATACCATGTTATGTCAATCTGTCCAGGCAAAAGACCTTGCTTCGCAGAACTTGGAAATGCATGATGATTATTGTGCCAACCTTCTCCAAAAGCAAGTGCTGCTACCCACCAGTTGTTGCGAGAAT
>Ga0080013_1005415_pt1 | contig 11914 bp, 19 predicted proteins | sample ETNvirenome_6_85_FD_69236 | JGI IMG/M metagenome (GOLD analysis project Ga0080013, IMG submission 69236) | Marine viral communities from the Pacific Ocean - ETNP_6_85 (SPADES assembly) (version 2) | ecosystem: Environmental > Aquatic > Marine > Oceanic | place: Pacific Ocean | collected 2013-06-19 | reverse complement strand
TGCTTCTTGTTGAGCAGATTGTAAAAGAAGCGCTCGCAGATTTAGATCTACAAGAAGGGGTGAAGATCAAGAAACTCGCTGGAGATCTTGCTGCTGTTCTTCTACCTGTGCTTATTACATACGGTGTTGCTCCCGAGAAATTTGAGTTTGTTACGGACTATGTGAGCGACATTATTGGTGATCACTTTGCCGAAGAAGAGTTAGAAAAACTAACCCCGTATACAGGTGAAGAAAAGCCATCAACTCCTGCCGACGAACAAGATCTGGAATCTGATGATATAATACGTGCCTTGATTGATAAGGGTGTTGTAGCAGAACAAGTCTACAATGTTGTTAGCGAAGCTAATAATATAGGAAATATATTAAGCTTTATCAAGGGTAGAAATATACAATCAGTAGAAGATGTGGACACTATTGGCGATCTAAAAGCGCTTATACAGGCAGCTCAACTAAAAAAACAAGGTGGTCAAGCAGCGGAGGAGATAAAAAGCACTTTGATGAACGCAGTTGTCGATGAGATTGTCGGCAAGGTTCCCGGCCTCGCCATGGCCAAGGGACTCTTTGACGCTGCCAAGAGCGCCTATTCTCTTCCGGATGAAGCATCGGAAGGTACGGCACTAAAATATTTAGATGTTGATGATGATGTAGCTAAAATAGTGGACGATCCTATTGAAAATGCTTTTTTAGCTCAATATTTAAAAGACCTTGAAGACAAAGCTGATAAGACCCTTCTTAAAGATTTTAATGTAACTAAAGAACTTCAAAAATATATACACAACGCGTTCAATAAGAATACCGTGGGTCCAGTCGATCTAACAGAAGCAACTATAACGGGCTCACAGCTTAAATCAAAGCTTAAACCCCTATACCCCAACTTGGCTAAGGTTTCTGACAATGAAATGGGTTCTTTCAACGATTTGATCAATAAAATTATTGCTTATTTAACTGCTAGAAATGCACCAGTCATTGATAAAGATTCGATTTTGAAGCGCGTCGAGGCTGCTTTGACTTCGGCAGCGCCAGAAGCAACACCAGAAGAGCCCCCAGCGGAAAGTATTGAAGAGGCGCGCAAATCAACAAAGGGTTACATCTATGAAGTAACCGCTCGTATGGTTACAAGCCGCGATAGGAATAAGTCTGAGATTATCAATGACTTACGTGCGATCAAGTATGTAACTGTTGTCTCTATTGTCCCCGGCCAGAACTTTGCTTTACAGAAAACTCCAACAAAAGAAAAAACACTTATAAAAATTAAGTTTCACCCCAAAGGCTCACCGCTAAAGACCGTTCAAAAGATAAAAGCCTCCGCATTCGGTCGTTCATTAGACACCGACTGCCCCAACATAAAGATCTCTGGTCTTATTGAGTTGGACATCAAACGAGACACACTTACACCAGTAAGGACTTACTAGGTCTAAAACAAAGTCCCCTAAAACAAAATCGCGCGCATATACACACACGCACGTAAGGAAACAAAAATGGCCATTGTATCATTTGATTTTGATAGCACAATAGAAGCAAAAAAGCCCGATCCCGATGATCCAACGGGAATGCGGATTGCTGACGGCATTGATCCGAGAGCAATAAAGCTTATAGAGAAAGAGAGAGCGGATGGCAATGAAGTTATTATTGTAACATCACGTCTCGACCCAGAAGATAATCGTGCTCACTACAAAAGCGAAGAAGTATTTGAGACCGCAAAAGAACTTGGAATAGAGAGAATCTACTTTACTGGCAGCACGCCAGATGAAGATGGTGAAGATAGAAGAGACAAAGTATACACCCTTATCAAGCTAGGCGTTATTAGGCATTATGACGACGATCCACATGAAATAAACGCGATAAAGAAACTATCACCAGAAATAGAAACACCTGAAATGTTTGTCCCCGCCAAAGAACGCGAAGACATAGAAGAAATAATAAAGGAAATAGTCTTACAGGAGTTGGAAGCGTATCAACGCAAGATCCAAAAAGGATATGTGAAAAAGAGAAACAAGTATCTCACGACTGGCCGCCAAAGCGCTGGAACGCCCTATATAATAAAGCCGAAGAAAACCAGGAGCAAGTCTGCTCCACCCGGCTTCGGTGGCAGCGAAGAATAAAACAAAATACACACTAAATAAATAAAACACTTGACTTCTGGACGCATTCAGGTATAATGGTACCCGAAGTCACACAATAACCCTTGGGATTGGCGAGCACAAGCACTCCAACCCCGAGGTTCCTTTTTATAGGAAGAGAAAGATTTCAAAGCAGGAAACAAATTTTCCTGTCAATAGCTAAACTAAGGAGGTATTTACTATGAATAAGCTATTTTTTGTCCTAGCCCTAACGGGGGGAGCGGCTGTTGCATTTGCATGTACAACTGCGCCAACAATTGAGGACGAGGAAGCAGTCGTTGGGACTGCGGAGGTTACAGAAGAAGTAACCGAAGAGACTGCGGAAGAAGCAGCCGAAGAGGTTGTGGAGGAAGTGGTAGAGAATGCTGCTACCGAAGCCGATGAAGCAGCCACGGAAGAAGGCGAGGAGAACACAGAGGGCTCCAATATCACTTTCGCAACCGAAGAGCTTCCCAATGTGGAAACTGTAACGGAGGAGGTAACCGAAGATGAGTAAGTTTCGTTATTTAATTATCGGGTGTTTTGCCGCCGTTGCGCTAAATGGTTGTGCTGATGAAGAGACCGAAGAGGATCCCGATGCAGATGTTGGGGTCGCTGATGTCACTTCTGACGTCGCCGTTGGTGATACCACTGTTGGTGATGTCCCTCTCGGTGATACAGCGCTAGCAGACGTCGTTGAGGACGCACCAGTGACTGCTGACGTTGCTGTCGGAGATGCTGGCTCAACCGATGCGGGTGAAGCGGATGTCGTTGAGGCAGATGTCGTTGAGACGGATGTTGTCGAAGACGGTTCAGTTGAGTTGACTCTATGCACAACCGACGAAGATTGTCTAGAAGACGAAATGTGCGATGCCACTTGTCTTGATGAGTGCGATCCTGAACTACCTGTTGAAGAGTGCGGTTGCACTTGCGTTTCAGTAGGTGAAGGTTCTGGTGGGGGAGAAGTTCCTCCAGATGAGGGAAGCGAAGGCTAAATAACATTTAGCTACTAGAAATGACCGGGTATGTTTTGATAATGTGCCCGGTCATTTTTTATTGGTGTTGATGGAAATAGATAAGGGACAAGTCAGTGTTAAAAGATCGGTGGAGTTGAAAAAGCCAACCGCGCCCCGTGAATAATTGACCCCGCCGTGCGTCTAAATATGTGAGACCTGCCCCCCTTTGGGGCGGCGTCGAGCGATTCCGCTCTTTCAACCCCCCTACTATGTCCTATCTAAACTATTGGGATGCGGTCGTTGTGCTAAACGACGAACACGTAACTCGTTTTCAAGAATTCAAAACTGAAATTATGCAAGATTTGCATAAAGATGAACTGAAAGATAACTGGCTTTATGCTGCTCGCGAAGAATACTATGATCACGGCTCGTGGCGCTTCGGCGGCAAAGAGCGCGATCCGAAAGAAGAGCTAGTCGAACTCACTGAAGCTATTCATTCTAATGATGTGGGGAAGTGGCTTTCTTTCTTCTTTCCTGATCTGGACTGCTGGAGATACGATAAAGACAAGAAAGAACACTTGATACAATTGGAGGATGCATCCGATCACGAGTATGGTTATGAGCACCAAGAAACTCTTGCAGGGTTTCTTGGGATGATCTGTGAGCCAATGCGAACTCACATTGAAATGCAGTTTATGGAGGACGATGGTATGCCTTATCGCGATGTGTTTATAGGGCCAAGCCCGACAGACTGGAAGGATCATCACCCAACACTAGTTTGGAATTACAATAATGGAGAAAAAAATGACTGATGTAAAATTTAAAATTGGTGACATTGTTACCACTATCAATGGCGAGGGAGAGCCATATAAGAAGTACTTTGGTCTTCTCACGAAGATCGAGAATTTGGAGTATAGAGAGCCAGAACAAAGACACCCAGCCGAATGTGATATTCATGACCCGCGTGCTTATGGATATGTCTTCGATATCAAGTGGCTAGCCGATAGTGTTTCTTATCTTCCATCTAGTATTAGCGGAACTTTTGTGAGGCACTGGAAATGATCAATCAATTTGTAAAAGGATTTAGTCACGAAATGGGTTCTATGGCTGCGCGTTTGATTACGGCAGGCGTATTGCGAACTAAAACTGCGCGTCAGTTTATGTTATTTATGAACACTATGCAACAAATGCAACTACAACAACTTCCCGATGAGGAAGAAGCACCTATTGGTTTTGTAAGAGGAGGACGATAATGGCACTAACACTAAAACTAACTGCTCAGACTGTCGCAGACATGAGCAACAAAGAAAGAACTGCGCTGATCAGCATACTGGGTAGTTGTGCTAGCACCGCAGGATCAAAGACTTTGATCGATGCGTATGATCTTATGCGACAGCGCGATGCTTATAGATTCGCAACAAAGTTTTCTGCGCTTCTTCCGCTTTCGGAAGCACAAAGCGATTATTTGCTGGATAACCATCCACGTTCTCGTGTTCTCAAAGGAAACATTGCTTCATTCCAAACTGACTATCCTATTGAGAAAAGAAACGAGCGCTTTGGAGAATGGTGGAAACTGTTAGGTCCACGTCTCCGCAGTAGTCACTGCTCTTATTCTGGTTATGTTTGGGCTCTTGGTGAGTTTATGGAAAGGTTGCGCCATCCAGAGTATAGCAAAATGCCGTTTCATCAAGTCCCCCACTATCTCAGTGGGTGGGGGACAAATAATCTAAGAACTCTGTCAGCCGCACAACTGCGAAGTCGTATTAGTTTGGCAGATTTAGATCAGGACATTGTGATGGACATTGGTAAAGCCATTCAGCAGAATGTTGATATCAATAACCAAACGTGGGCGTCATGGTCAACCAGAATGTTTGCTTCTGCGGTTGCGGAAACTGGTGATCTTACTCCTATTTCATCGTGGATCACTACGGAATCACTTGGGGTTATATTGAAAGATGTCATTGTAACAATGGCACGATTAGAGGGACAAAATGAGTAGAAAAAGAATTTGTAGATTTTGTGGTGACGAAGGCCACAATAGTCGGAGTTGCCGACATGTAAAGTTTGTTGAGAGCACTTTGCGCCATGAGATCGGTGATCGCGTCAAAGCGATGACCGACGATATCGTTACCACTAATGGTACCGGCTTCTCTAATACTGCGGGAGGTTTGGTTTCGATCAATCTGCGGCTGATGGGCGCGAATGGTGATAGATCAGGTCATACCCTATTCTCGCCTCGCTCCGCAGGAGCACAGTATCGTCTGAACCAACAGTTAAACGGCCTTCTAACAGCCGCAGATCGTACACTTTCCTACGAAGAGATAAGAAACATTGCAAACAGCTGTTCTATCCAGATAACCAAGCCGCGGCAGGGTTTCTCCTATGCCTTTACGGGTTTTATCGAGGGAGAAGATCCACATGGAGTTCAAAGAGCAGGCAAGGAAGTCAAGGAACGCATTGAAAGAACTTATTCTACTAACCCTGTAAAGTATATTGAGAAGAAACTAAAAGAAGAAGGTGATAACTATTTCAAGCCTTTGAATGAAAAGATCTTGGATCTGTATGAAAACAATTTCACTTGTCAAATGAATGTGCGCCAACAAGCGGCATTCCTGTTGGTCTTTCTCCACTCTATGACAAGCGCTTTGGGTCGCCTGTGTGGAAACAAACGAAGGACTATTCAGCCAGCGTTCGAGCATTTGTTAGCTGGTTATCGTTTTGAGTTATCGAAGAGAGAAGAGGAAAATGTTAAGGTTGCTCCTTTGGGAGAGAAGTTCCGCTCGAAGTTTATGTGGAGCAGAGAGAACTATACAGGTTTGGAAGTTGATTTTAGTGACTTGCCCACGGAGGTTGCGTCAGTTCTTACGGAGGAACAAAAAGAAATCATTGAGAACGCTCTAATGGATTCCGTTACGGAAGATATTAGTAGCGAAATTAATAGGGCTTTTATTTCAAGCGCTCATCATTGGTCAACGAACAACGGAGACCGCCAGGTTCGTCATGACCACTTGGAAACAATACTTGAAGGAAAGTTGATCGATCAAATAAGAGAACGTTTCAGTCAGTCTCGCGTTGGCAATACGCTAATGATAGATGCGGCGAAGTCTTCGGCTGTTCTTTCTGCTCCTCAACTTTCTTCGGAACTAAACGAAGAAGTACTTAGGCGAATCCACCGCTATACAAAGTCTCTCTATCGGTCGAATGGTTTCGCAAAAGAGTGTTCTGCCATTGCTCACTCTGGTGGTTATAGTCAGCCTTTTGAAGATGGTTTTCTTAAGTCTCGTTATGCTTTCCCTACCGTTCCTACTGCTAATGTGGGTATCCCCACAATACCGGGCTCGATCGGTATCGATTCCAAGCACGGGTGGGGGTCTCTTCGGTCTCAAGTATCGCTAGCAGATATCATTTGCCCATTTATAGAACTTGCTGGGAGTGCCTAACACTTTATTTTTTCTTTTGTTCTCGCGGAACTGCGACCAAAAGTAGATCCCACAAACTATTTATTATAGTAGTTCTGCGAGAACAATAAAAAACAAAAGCGAATAAGGAGGGACCTATGCTTTGTTATACAATGTTGGAGACTTGGTCTGGATGGATGAGGACGAGTATGTATGCGCACATACAACTTACCTCAAAGGACTTCATTATCCAAAACCAATGATAAGCGAGTTAGGTTTGGTCATAGAAACCAAAGAAGAACAATGGCTTATGAAGATAAGTTGGGTTGAGACTAGTGCTAAAAGTTGGCACGGAATGGATGATCATTGGATCTCATTAGTCAATAGACCTTGACTTCCCGCCCCCTTTCGGGTATAATAAAGGGTGTATGCTGGGATGGTGAAACTGGTAAACACAGGAGACTTAAAATCTCCCGACCTTTGTGGTCTTGCGGGTTCAAGTCCCGCTCTCAGTACTTCTCATTTCGAGAAAACAACAACAAAACAAATGACTGAATTAGAAGAAAAAGAACCCGAGAAGTTAAATAACAAAACTATTATCAAAACTACCAATGATAATCAAATAGATCTGATAGGGGATATTATTACCTTATACTGTCCGGAAGGAATTGATCTAGATCCAACTTATAGTAAAGGAATATTTTATAAATGTGGAAAGGTAAAACAACCAAAAATAAAGTCTGATCTCTATCCGAAAACCGAAGATATCATTGAAGCCGATGCAGCAGACTTAAAATGGCTAGAAGATGGTAGTATTAAGAATATTATGTTCGATCCTCCTTTCTTGGCTGGATATACCAAAAAGAAACCTACTGGTCATATGGGAAAGAGATTCCATGGTTTCCGCTATGTGCCAGATTTATGGGAATGGTACGATAAAAGCCTGGAAGAGTTTTACCGTGTGCTGGAAAAAGATGGTGTTTTGATATTCAAGTGTCAAGATACTGTTAGTAGTGGAAAACAATGGCTAAGCCATGTACACATTATCAACAAAGCAGAATCATTGGGATTCTATACAAAAGACTTGTTTGTCCTAACTGCCAAGCGAAGGATGATCGGTCACAACCACAACAACCAAAAACATGCTAGAAAATTTCATTCTTATTTTCTCGTGTTCATTAAAAAAACAAACTCATGATGAATAAAACATTACAACAATTTTATGCACAGGCTAATATCGCCACCGCGTCCTCAAAAGGGGGAGGCTCAAAAAGCGGTAAGCTGGGGCATGTATATGAGCGTTATTTAGACGCTCTTTTAACTCACGACATCCCCGCGCATCGGCCAGACAGACAAAAACTGTTAACGCAATTGGATATTCCAAAAATTACCTCTATACAAAAGCTCCAGGTGCCCTCACTACTAAACGGAGGTAACCCAAAAACAGATGTAGCTTACAATATTAATGGAGACATATATAGATTCTCCGTTAAAGCAAGTAAAGCAAAGCAGGTCTCTGCCGCGGAGTTTAAGGTAGATGATATCATTAAGGGGGTTAATATCACCGACCCACTCGCGGAGGGGCTGATTAGGAAATTCGCGGCAACAGGCAGCCAGAGCCTTCTCTCTAAAGGCGATAAGGCTTATCTTGTTAATTATTTTAAAGGGGCGAGAGGGGAAGACTTACGTCGCTGGGTATTGACTGGCACTATTAATAGCTCTTCACTACATGTGGGACATCCGAATTACTTCGTACACTTTAAATTATCAGGACATGCTCCCAAAAGCTTCTCTGTCCATACCCAAGCCGCTGTTATCTGTCCGGCAAAACTTAAAAAGACATTTAAAACTAATTTAGGATGGACTAGGCCCAGCAAGAATAAACCAAACGTAATTCAATTTAAAACAGCTGTACTTTAAAAACAATGGCAAAGAAAATTATTGAATCAGTATCATTAGAGCCAAGCGAAACATATAAAGTTCGGTTTGGTCGGTCAAACTACAACCTAAATGCTGAATGGAAATACACGGTCGGTGATCTGGTAGAGTTCCACGATGTTGGAGAAGGATCAAGTTGGGCTTCTATTTCTTATACTTCAGGTGTAAGGGGGCTTATCAGTAAGAGGTTTATCACTGTGGCCGATCACGAACAAAGAAAGATCCGCAATGGAAACCAAAAAGACATTCTTGTTGATAGATTACAAAAGAGTTATGTCATCCGGAGAACTGACGGAACCGAGACAACGGTTTCTCCCGATCAAATCCAAAAGAAAGTAGAGAGTAATGCGGATAGGTGATCTTGTAAAGACAAAGATCCCACCAGCAGACTTCTCATTAGGGGTTGTTATCGGTTTTTGCGATGGAGATCCTATTGTGAGATATGTTTGGGGAACTAACGATGGTGAAACCTACATAGAGTATGCCTCGACGCTGGAAGTTGTATCTTCTGTTGGATTACCTACGGATCGGCGGTGAATAAAACGGGCCGCCAGCCGTCTAACTATTACACCCGCCGAGCACGGAGCCCTTTGTGCGATCTGGCGAGACATACAAAAAAGAAATGTCTAAATCGGAAGTTAATTATAAAGTCGGTGATCTAGTTGAGCACGGTGGACCCTACTGTCCGCGCGGAATGGGGATCGTTGTTGAGCTTGATGAGGACGATGATCCTATTGTGTATTATTTGTGGGGTCGTCATGCAGGCGCACAGTTAGCTGAATACTCAAACCAAGTTACTCTAATAGGGAGCAGAAAAACAAATGTATGAAATGTATAAAGTAGGAAAAATGGTTCGTTTTGATCCTCGGTGTTTCTATGAACAGTATTGCGAAGAGGTTGTAGGTCCGCCGCTATCGTTTGAGGATTGGGGAGAAAATGAGCATTATGGCAAAGAAGATTTCGGTGTGATCACACGCGTGATCAATGAGGATCTTTATGAAATAGAAATTATGTGGTTGGTAGTGGATCAGGGAAGAACCACAACTCACCCGCTGTGGGCTTTGAACGAAGGAACACACATACAGGTTGTTTCATAAATAACAAGCACCCGTAGCTCATCAGAAAAAAGTTGACATTTGTTCCTAGATGGAATATAATTATATTATGGAGTGAGGCGGTATTACGCAGGGTTCTACTGAGATGATATACGACCCAGATCAAGGAATAAGAGTCTTGTAAGGGAATACTTGGTCAATTGCAGGTGAAAATCCTGCCACTCCTCAAAATGAAGTTACCCCGCTTGTAGCGGGTGGGACTGGAAACAGTCAGTTAGGTGGTCTGGTTGCCTAACACCTTTTAGCAGAACAGGTTCGCGAACAAAAATGACGACCAGTTTTACTTCTTTTTATTTCTGCGTTGCTTTTCTCAAACTCAACTTCGCAGCATAAACACTTGACTTTCATAGCGTAAACTCCTATAACAATGTAAAGCCCCTCGCACCACAGCGGGTCTTCTAAACCCGTCTTTATACTAAGTGGAAGGAAAGCGTGTGGTTCAATTCCACCGAGGGGTATTCACCAAACCAATACTACTTATTACACAAAAATGGAGATTATAGATTATGTTATTACAGGAGTTGTTATTTTCGGAATCGTTGCGCTTTCTGGCTATGTGGGGATACTTTACGTTAATGCTCTCAGTGATTATCCTGATGACTTCGATCCTGATGAGTGGCCCTAAGCGCGTACGCGCATTTGTTACTGGAAAACAAAGGAGAATAGATAATGGAATTTTGGGATAGTTTCTTTCTTTTAGTGAGTGTCACATCCTTTATACTAGCAGCTTGTTTGGTTGCTTATACTATAATGGGAATAGTTTGGCATGCCGAAGGCACACTAATACGGCGGAGAGAGAAAAGAAAACTAATGAAAGTGGGAGAACTTGTAAGGTTTGACCACTCTCAGTTAGAATATGATTCACTGAGGAAAGAGTATAAAGATTTCCACATAGGGCTTATTACTTCGCATAGCTGGCAACATGGCCCAGCTTTCCCTTATGAAGTAAAGTGGTTTTTGAATGATGGAAACGTACGTGAAGGTTATGCGAGCGACGCTTACATTAAGCCATACGAAGAACAAGAAGAATAATGACAACAAAAAGAAAGAAGAAAAAGAAGTCGCCAACACAAGAGAGTTTATTGGGCGAGATTAGAAACCTTCGGAAAAGATTAGATGGAAAGCATAAGCTTAAGGATCAAAATAGAGCCAAAGCAAACATCATCAGGACTCTCCGCAAGAATTGGTTTAAACGCCCGTATGATTACGTATGGTGGCGGAAGTATCGAAAAAAGGAAATAGAGTCTCTATTTCCTGATGGTTTTTGTTGTCCCCAATGTGGCTCAACAGACACAGCTGTTCTACAACACACTTGGCACCCACGCCCTCTTAGGGCTCTGTGTACAGAATGGTGGTCAGAGCAGCGACCGAGCCGTTTCATGAAGATGATTCGCGAGTATGTCAGAGTTCAGGCTGAAGACAAAAATAGTTTAAATAAAAACGACTATGAAAGGTGGTGCTGGAACGCGGCCAAAACTAAACCCTCGTATCAAGAAAGTGAGTTTATTGAGTACGGACTGGCCAAAGCGAAGTCGTACTTCGCTTTGGCCTACTTCACTCCAGATAAGACCCTTTATGCTTTCATTGACGAAATGGAACGATATATCGAACTGAGGTGTGGAGATTATAAATATGTGTGCAACTCTTGCGCTTTTGTTGAAGACAAATCGATTATAGAGGCCGGCCGCCTTGTCGGAGACGTTCCTTACTTTCTTCTTGATAAAGAGTGTCCAGAGAGAGATGTGCTAGCACAAGCGCTTATGGAAAAATGTTTAGAAAACCTATAGGATAAAAATAAATGACAACATTAGAAATAGGAAAACTTTATCGCTCTCGCAACTGGTCTAGACATGATCTTCGCGGAGAGCCAGCACTTTATTTAGGTGAAAGCATTTTTATCAGATCCGATAACTCAATGATCGTCAACTATGAGTTTCTAATCAAAAACAAAAAACATCTAGTTGATCGAACATTTCTCAAATACATGGTAAACTATAACGATGACAAGTATGGATGGTAAAACACAACTGAAAGTAGGTTCACTAGTAATGTGGGACTACCCGCGATGGTTTTGTTGGCAAAGATTACATAAAGAGATATGAAAAACAAAAGAAGAATGAGTAATTTAGAAATAGGAAAACTTTATTGTTCTCGCAACTGGTCTAGATACGATATCCGCGGAGAACCAGCACTTTATTTAGGTGAAAAGATTTTTAGAAGATCCGACACCTCGACACCGATCGTCAACTATGAGTTTCTAATCAAAAACAAAAAACATCTAGTTGATCGATCATTTCTCAAATATATGGCAAACTACAACGAAGATGGAGAATACGAATCTGTATGGCCCGACGTGGATCCATGATAGATATGGTTGGAATAAAACGTAAAACACAACTGAAAGTAGG
>Ga0080013_1005414_pt1 | contig 11914 bp, 20 predicted proteins | sample ETNvirenome_6_85_FD_69236 | JGI IMG/M metagenome (GOLD analysis project Ga0080013, IMG submission 69236) | Marine viral communities from the Pacific Ocean - ETNP_6_85 (SPADES assembly) (version 2) | ecosystem: Environmental > Aquatic > Marine > Oceanic | place: Pacific Ocean | collected 2013-06-19 | reverse complement strand
TAAATGAGTTGAAGAATCCACATCTTTATAGAAATCTGTATCCTCTCCTATCTTATTCCTCCAGTCATACTTCCTACGTCTATCTAATTCCTCTATCATCCTATCCTCAGTACGTTTCCATTTCAACATCATCCGCTCCTTCTTGTCTCTTGTTTTCATAATTTGATCCTGATATAACTGCTAAAATACTAGCATCGATTTCCTTTGGTTCTGCGACATTAAGATTATATGAGTTTAAACACTTATCTTTATATAGACTGGTGTAGTGTTTAATCATTACATATTCGTGTTGTCTTAACGTTGTCTCATCATCAAAGTATGCTAACACCATTCCTGTTACATCTTCCTCCTCATATGTATTAAACTTAGCATTGGTGTGGGTCTTAGATTTAATCTTAGATTTATGTACAGCCAACCTTCCTTGAAAATTTTGTACAGTAGATCCAATATAGGCACTACCATCCGAAAACATTAGTTGATATACACAAGGCTTTCTACTTTCTGCACGATACCTTAGAGCATAACCTCTAAGTATATCAGGATTGTCATTTGCCCAGTTACTACGATATGCTTTAGCACACGTCTTACAATAACCTTGAAGCTTATCCTTTGAGGTTTTACTTTTTGAAAAGCAACTTCTGGTTTGTAAACAATCACATTTAGAACATCTCTTTAGATTTTCATTTTGACTTAACATCTTCTACCTCCTTTTGTGTGTTGATGCCATTGACTAACTTAAGTGCATCGATACTAAAATGTGTGTGTCCATATCCCGCCAGATAAACATTGATGGATGGTACATATTTACCATCTTTAGAACACCAGTGAATATTACTTACATATGTAACGATACCTAATTTATTTCTTCCCATTGAAGAATGGACTCTTTCAGAGACTTGAATTAAATCACCGACGTTCATCAGATCCCTCCTTCAATATACTCTCTTGTACATCCATTCCATTTACTACATCTTCAATCCAATCCCCTTTACACTTACCATTGATATAAACGGTACGTCGATTAGGTGCAGAATAGATCGTGATATGCTTTGTTGTTGCATCTAGCTCAGAAAAATAACCCATTATAAAACTCCTTTTGTTGGGTGGTTAACTTAACCATAATACTATAGTACCATACTATAACTAGTTTGTAAAGGTTTTTTTTAAAAAACTTTTATTAAACAAAAAAAATCCCAACCACATGGCAGAGAGTGAATGCTCGTCTTAGCCATGCGACTGGGATTAAAAGGAGTAGCCTTGATTATAATCAAAGGAGCTACTATATAATAATATACTAACCTGATAAAAATGTAAAGCAAATAATTTAATTTATTTATTTTTTACAAAAACCTTTACATCACCTATGTATTATGATATAGTGGTATATAGGTTCTCGCTTCTAGAAATACTAGGAGTCACGTAGACAATGACTGAATAGTAACTCCCTTAAGGAGCGAACGATACAGGACAATAAGTTAGTGTATGCTCCGTCTGTCCAGTATATGATGAATGTTATGGCTGGAATAAAACCCAGATGAATAGCTGCTAACGAGGGCACTGCCCTTTTTTCTGATTTGAGCTAATTATCAACCCAATGATTAGCAACATGGATCAGCCATGAGCATTTAATGGGGGGGGGTTTTTAAGTGTCAAACAGATTCAGTACAGAGACAGAAGTTTTTTACTTTAAAAAAAACTTTACTAACTACTTATAATATGATACAATATACTACAATAGTACAAACTCTTCAGAGATCTCACTACGTTCGATCTCTTCAGAAAAGTTAAACACTATAGTATAATATACTTAATATAAAAAAGTGGAGTAAGTTCAATTGAAAAATACTAAGAAAGATTCTAAGAAGAAAGTTCCTCAGATTAAAAAATATAAGTTTCCAGCTAGACTAAGTTATCTGGTAGATGATTTAAAAACTAGACTGGAAGTAGAGCAAGAAGAATTAATAGAGATAGTTCTATATACTTTAGCTGAAGAGCAAAGAGTTATTGGTCCTATAGGATTGGCATCTAAACTAGGAAGAACTAAGTTTAAAATATATAATGGATTGATTGAGAAATGATTCATTATAATGTAGGAGACTTAGTTAAAATAAAAACTGAGGGATTAAAAGATAAAATAGGTATTGTAATAGATCATCATAATCTATTATATTCAGTAAAAGATTTAGAAGTACCTATATATCGTATACTAATAGAGCATCAACATATATATGTTAAAGAGAATATATTAAAGTTAATTTCCAGTGTAGCTGAACAAGGAGGAGGCAAATGTCCAAAGAAAAAGCTAAAGTATACGACGTAAAACTAGAGCCTAAAGGCTCCATGGGGAGTACATATACTCCCTCCCCAGATATAAGAAAACTTAAGTTGGATGTTGAAGAAAATTATCTTAATCTATTAGAGATCTTAAATGATATTGATACTAGATTGGATATGATAGAAAGAAAGTTATGTTTCCTCAGACTTCCTAAGATAGAGTCAATCGAATCTGATTATGACAGTGAAGGAGGTACAGATTGAGTCCTTGTTCATTATCAGATCGACCAAGTAAAATAAGTTTATATATAAAAGAGTTAGAAGAAATGTTTCCAAACTTTAATTGGAAAACTACTTTACATTCAAATATTATTAAAGGTAGAAAAGCTAATGATGTAACAACTTCTATTAGAGTTATATATTTCCAGCACAATGGATTGTTCGATGTATCTTTAAGTACAGTTAATGTTGATGAGATGTGTATGGGAGAAACATTACCAGCAGCATTTGAAATGTTAGTAACTAAACTTAAGGGGAAAAGATCTGAACTATCAAAAGCAATTAAAATACTCTCTCCAAAGAGAGATAAGAAAACCACTAAGGAGAAAAAATAATATGGGAGAAGAGAAACTAAATTCTCAAGCAGAACTTGGAGCTAGACTTATGATTCAAGAACATGTTAAGAAGGAGCTAAGTAAAGAAGAGAGGAGGGCACAAGATAAAGAGTTTAAAAATAAACTTAAAGGTACTAAGACTATCATATTCCAAAGTGAATTTGTAGAGAGAATGATAGGTGAAGGTATAACTCAAATGAAACTAGGGTTTGACCAACTACATTACTTCTTTAATGATCCCTCTATAGATCATAAGAAGCATAAAAGAAAAACATCTAATATTAAATTGGTTCAATCAACATGGCATATATTTGTGCATGAACTTCATCAGATAAACCATTGCCTCAAAGACCATACTTATAAATCATTAAACAGTAAGCATAGTGCTTGTAAGAAAGTAGCATTGGAAGGGTTCAGAAGATTGATGAGTATGGAAGAGGATATAAAGAAAGAGAATCAAAGAGTAGGTAACAATACTACAAACCAATTCTTAAGAGAGTGTATTACTATACTCCATAACTTACATCATAGTCTTCATGAGGATACTGCACAAAAAGATCGTGAAGATCTCGTCGAGGATTACTGTGAGTGAAGTTCTGTGAGACTCATGGAGATAAGTATCAGATTGATTATACCAGTGTGCTATGTGTGCATCCATCATGTACAAAGAAACTGGTACAGAACTTAGTATTTAAATCAAAGTCTTTAACTAAGCTTCATAAAGTTATAATGAAGTTCAATGCTGAAGATGATATGATTCAATATCTAATTGAACGATTGCTCATTGAAAACAAAGAAGACAATAAACCATTTGTAATAAATAAAACATGGCTATTCTTTTCGTTGAACAGATTTATTAGAGATGAGATGATTGAAGTTAAGTGTGAGGCAGATATATATGATGCTGTATCTCCTGATGATCCAATCTTTTCAGTATGGTTTAAGAGATACACAGGTATAACTCCTGAAGATATATTAATCACCAAAGACCTGACGGAATATATCAGTAAACAATACGGGAATATATTCGTAAGTTATTTGCTGGGGTTATTAAACATAAATGATATGTCCAGAATTCTGGGGTGTGGATTATATGAAACTAAAAAACTTTGTTCTGAGATAGAGACTAAAGTTAAAAATATAATTTTAAATGGAGACTGAATCCTCCACAAAAACTTATTCAATATTGTTACTAATAAAAAGGTGGAGGGCAAAACCCTCCACCTTTTCTGTTTCATTAATCTACTAATAGATAATTCTTATCTCCTCCTTTCTTTAAAAGATTATTTAAATAAGGAACTTCTTCCTCCTTCCAGATTTTTTCTAAACCATCAGCATCAAACTCTTCGTATGATTTCTCAGACTCCTCAAAATAATTCCAATTGGAAGGGTCATCTTTATATTGATAAATAAAATCATCAAAGATTTGCTCACAATAATCATAACTATCTCCAGTCATTTCAGATATAGTCTCAATCATAGATTCCGCATTATTAAAATCAATACTATATTCAGTATCAAAAAGCACAGCATCTCCTTTAGAATCATGGAAAAGCTTTTGCATTCCAGCTTCTCCAACACCTTCCTCTAAATATTGGTGGATAAAAGAATCAATCTTTGGATATTGTTCAAGAACATCTTTCCAATAAACATCATTTGGACCCCAAGCAGTATTATAACTTAACTCTAAAGTCATATTACCTTTATCAACTTCACCAATATCAACCCATACCTCATCAGCATCCCATTTAGTTCCCCATTTTTCACAGGCTAAATCATACTTCCATTCACCTTCCTCATTAAGAGGAACAACTCCTCCAAAATGAAACTCTACATCTTTTAGTATAATTCCACTTTCAAGTTCTTCATCGTCCATAGGTTCTAACTTTCTATAATCTTTAATGTGACCATTGAATGCTAAATCAATCGTGCGAATAAAACTCCTATTAATAAAATCTCTAATATCTTTTTCAGTTCCAGTTAAGGATATACTATTTGAACACCAGTTAGGCATATCATCTTCCTCCTTCAAAATCATTAACAGCATTAAGAAAATCTATTTCCTCACCGTCATCACTATCTTCTACCCAAAATAAAAGTTTCCTAATACAATCACATATATCTATAACAGATTCAGTTTCTTCCATACCAAACTCTTTCATAAATCGTTGAGTTAAATCATTAAGAGTTTTAAAGACAAACTCTTGTTGATACTGCTCAAGTTCTTTTAAATTCATACTGCCGTAATCCCTAAGTTGAACAAAAACAAATGATTCTTTTTCTTTAGAATCATTCCCAACAGCCTTCAAAGACTCATATGAAAGTTGGTCTTTAGGTTGTTGTTTATTTTGGATGTAGAAACGAATATCATCTTCAACCATACCTTTAATATGTTCATGATTAGAACAAATCAAATCCTCAATACACTCCTTTGATACATCTTGGATACAATCAACGAAAGTATTCCATTCCAAATCATTCTTTGGTTCTCTACCCATAATATTTTCAAAGTCAGGTGTTCTTAATCTATAAGATACCTTCCCCTCAAATCTATAATTCTTAACATTCATAATCTTACTCCTTTAAAATGAATAGACGTTGATTCCTCAACCTCTTATATACTACTATACCATAAGATGGAATGGATGTAAAGGTTTTTTTAATAAAATAATGAAAATATATTTTAACATAAATCAAAAAAAACTATTTACATTTGAGAAAAAGTGTGGTATGATAGTAGAAGATGGTGGAGGTTAAAAGAAATCCATTATTAAAAAAGGAGTAGTTAAAAATGAAAGTTGGAGATTTAATAACAGTAACACTTCAAGGTAAAACTTTGATGGGGATTATAATAGAGAGAGAAGAAGAGAGAGATAAAATAAAGGTAGCATTAACAATACCACCAAAAGAGTTTCTTCCGTATCCTCTTAAAAGAGATTGGAATTCAAATGAGATAAGTTTTCTAGATGCTACAAAAAGATTTATTAAAGAGAGTGAGTGTTATTATTCTCTTCAGTTAAAAGAGGCAAAAAGATAAAATACTCTCTATACAATTCCTCAGAGCACAGCATACTTTAGTTAATGGAGGACAGAGTAAATGAAATTATATATTCAGAACATATGTTGGGATTGCGACGACTTAAACTTTGATGAGGATAAGATAAAGAAACTTCCAACTAAGTTAGAAGTCAATGTTAATATAGAAGAGGAACAGATTGAATCTACTGATGAGTTTAATGATAATGTAGATATATTAATGTTCTTAGAAGAAGAGTATGGTTGCACAGTATTAGAATATGATTGGAGTATCTTAGGCTTTGATTTAGACGTTAGAGAAAAGATAGGAGACGATTATTATTCCAGAGAAATATTCAATGAATGGTGCGGACCATTACAATAATTATAATAAATATTTATAAACAGACTACTTAAATATAGCCTAACCTTTCCCTCCAATATAAGGGAAGTTATGTTAGAAATAAGAACAAAGGGGAAGGTTTATAACACATGGCTAAAAATAAAGACAAATATCTTATTGATAGTTATACATTTAGCGATAAAAAGACGCTAAGCGATAAGCGTAAAAGCAATTGCTTAGCTGATTTAATTAATGCATTACCTACATCAGATATTGGTTCAGCAGATTTAAAAAGCTTAGTGTTACAACTTATATTAGATACTCCTTCAGATTCATCAGAGTCTCATTGGGCAGTGCGTAGTAAAGTTAAGTTAGAAGCTTTAAAACTTTTAATGGATATAAATCGCAATGAGTCAGTTGGAGATTATGAAGCTGACTTACTTAAACTATTAGAGGAAGATGATAAAGAAGACTAATGGAATACTTATATTTATATCAGCCAATACCTACCTCAGAACCTACCTCAGACAAATCTTATAAGGATATTAGTATAACCTATAGGCTATCAGAAGAGGGTGCCACAGAGGGTGCTTATGATGGGGGTATGGTGATTGTAGATATAGGTGGTATGGAGTGGATGGATGTATAGGAGTAAGGGTAGGATGGTTAGTAGAGGAATAGATACCAGCAGTATATACCCCCCAGAAGTTAATGTTATTTTGCAATATAGGATTAGAGTAGAAAAGGCACTTTTAAAATTTAGCCCAATTTTGAGAAAGTACCCCATATGAAACATGATCTTATTGCCAAAGAGATTAAGAAATGTTCTAAAGACTTTCCTTATTTTTGTAAGAAGTATTTAAAGATAGTCGATAAACATGGCAACCTAGTTCTTTTAAAACCTAATCAAGCGCAATACAAATACCTGAATAGCTTAGAGAGTAACCCATGGATGTATGTCCTTAAAGCAAGACAGCTAGGGTTAACTACTATTATTGCCGCCAAGCTATTTCACAAATGTTTATTTACGCCCAACTATAGGGTTGGGGTATTAGCCCATACTAAAGATGCGGCTAAAAACATCTTTGAAATTTATAGGCGATACTATAATAACCTTCCTAAGTTTCTCAGGTTCAAGACTGAAGCTGCTAATGTTAATGAGTTAGTTTTCTTCCATGGTGGTTATATCAAGGTAGGATCAGCTTCCTCACAATCCTTCAGAGGTAGCACGTATAATAGCCTACATCTTAGTGAGTTTGCTTACTACGATAATATCGAGCAGACTATTCAGTCAGTCTTCCAAACTGTAACTCCTGGTGGAGATATTATTTTGGAGACAACTGCTAACGGAATGAACGATGCTCACAAGATCTGGTTAGAAGATAATGGATTTGAAAAAGTATTTATTAGTTGGTTAGATCATAAAGAATACAAATCTTACTTCAAGCCTAAGCGAGTTAAGCCTTATGAAAAAGAATTTATTAAAGATTATAAACTTAAGCCTACACAAGCTAACTGGTTTGTTGATACACTAAGGACAAAGTGTTTAAACAATATAGATACCTTCAATCAGGAATATCCCACCTCCGATGACATTGCCTTCATTACTACAGGTCAAAGCTTCTTTAATAGTTACTTTGCCGTCCCAGATGCAAGTGGAAATGTGGGTTGGAAATATTACACAGATTTTCAAAAGTTTAGAACGTATATTCTGGGTGTGGATACTGCTTCAGGCACTCCTACTGGGGATTATAGTGCAGCTGTTTTAATCGATATAACTGATAGAAAAAAAGCATTTGTCGTGGCAACCTTTTATGATCGGTTACCACTTAAAGCATACGCTAGGCAACTTTTAAAAGTACTTAGCACATATAGCCCATTGGTTGTTGTTGAGAGCAATAGTTATGGTTTGGCGATTCTTGAGACTCTACAGGAGGAACATTATCCTCATCTCTACCGTAGAACGAAATTCGATAAGTTCTCGGATCGTTGGACTGAACATCTAGGCTTCGCAACAACTTTGCAATCTCGTCCTGTGCTCCTCGGCAGATTGCACCAATGGGTTTCCTCTAACTGGCTAAGGGTTGGCTGTGATAGGATTAAATGGGAAATGAATCATTTCGTTTATAATGCTAAAGGAAAACCAGAAGCCGATAGTGGAAAGCATGATGATTTAATTATTGCAACTGGTTTGGCTCTAATGGGTCTAGACCAAGTTACTGCCTACGAAGAAGTTGTCCAGCTGGAGCGTCGACCCTCTAGTGTAGCTGAGTTATGTCGATGGGAAATTAGCACTGGAAAACTTTATAAAAATAGTATGGATCAATTTTCAGATCCGAATGAGAATACTGATCTCTCCCCTACTGTTGGGTTAGAGATCATATAGTGTTTCTGAGTATCACTTAAAAAACTACTGTTAACCGTCCATTGGACGTTAAGGAGAAAATAAATGAGTTTAATTAATGATGAACAGAGAGCCGAACTTGAAGCTGAGGTTACTAAAGCAAACCTAGCTCCAGAGGAAGCACCGTCCGATACTCTTGCAGTTCGTTCCGATGGGAGCGTTCAGGAGGTAAAATCTCCAACTGAGGACGTACAATATGAGAGTGCTGATTCGTCAGAAGCTAAAACAGATAAGGTTGTAAATGAAAAGAAAGATGTTGACAGTTCATCTTCTTATCGAGAAAGTGCTGATGATGTGGATGATAAATCCCACAAGGTGCCTTATAATCGATTCAGGTCCGTCCTAGAAGCTCGGAATAAATTTCGAGATGAAGCATCCTCTTATGAGGAAAAAATTGCGAATCTTGAAAAGCAGTTAGTGCAATTCCAAAATGGTGCTCCTGGGGCAAATGGTCCTGGTCCTCCTGAACCTGTTGCAAACCAAAACGAAGAACGTTCATGGCTTGATGAATTTCTTAACGATGATCAACCTCAAGCGGAAGTTGCTGCCCCACAATGGCAGAGTCAATACGATAGTTTGAATAAGAGGTTGCACCAATTTGAGGTCGCTAAAGAGCAAGATAATCTCTCTAGAGAACTTAAAGGCATCGAAGAGAAATACACTAACGTCAATAAACATTTTCTTTTGAAGGCTGTCATTAGTAATCCTGAAGTGGATTTAGATAAATTAGCTGGTGAATATGATACATGGATTTCTTCAACTGAAGAAAGTGCAATTGCCCGTTACTTAGAGGATAATAAAGCAGGAGAAGCACCAAAAGTTCCTCCTCGTCCTAGAAGTACAGGTAGCTCACCAAAATCTAGTATCACTGAACCAGATAAGAAACCTTCTACACTAAAGGATGCTACAAACGCTTTAAGATCGGCTTTTAAAGACGGTACTTTTAAACTATAAGCAAATATTATTTCATATAATAATAAGGAGGAAATAAAATGGCTGCTACAATAGGTACTTTTAACTCTATCCTAAAAGAGTATTATTTAGGTCCGATCCAAGAGCAACTCAACAACGAGGCGATGGTCATCGAATTGTTTGAGAAAGCTTCTGTGGATTGGAATGGACGACAGGTTTGGATACCTGTTCATCTTGGACGCAATAACGATACTGGGTTCTCCCCAGAGGGTGGCGCACTACCTGGCGCACCACCAGCTGCTATACCACCGGTGGTTGTACAGCCGTCGCAAACGTATGGTAACTTGGTTGTTACGGCACAATTTCTATATGGCAGGTTTGCCCTTACAGGACCCGCAATGGCTGCGGCTGGTAAAGGTGGTGCAAACTCCTTTGTTGGCTATGTCGATGCGGAAATGACACGCCTCAAAGATGATATTAGACAAACATCTGATCGTGCGTGTACATCAGGCGGATTACACCATGGTTATGTATCTAATACCAACTGGGTGAGCTTAGCTGCTCCCGGTGGGTCACTTATTAATTTTGATGGTGACTTTGCTAAGGTTCAAGCCGTAGTTACACAATGTAATCTCTTTGGTGTTCTTCATATGTACGATCTAGTTACCACTGATCAGTACTTTAATGCCACTGCAGCCGGCGGTGCGGCGCAGCAGATTCAGATTTTGGGAGTTGATCCAATTGGTAGAACTCTTCAAGTTTGCTCCTCTGCTGGTGGTCCACTCGCCTTTGACGATGCTGCTATTAACGCTATTGCTGCCGGCAGTGCACCTAATAATGCAGCTGGTTTTGCATGGTCACTTCGGCTTAGTCCCGCTTCGTTGCTTGTCCCACAAGTCGCAGCTGCAGGTGGTGTTGCAGATCCGCAAGGTGTCTACGGAAACCTTTCTGATCCAAATCACTTTGGTATTGCAAGAGATATGGCTACTGTCGCTGTTACTCCAGCAAATGCTGTTATGCGCTCAACGTGTGTTTCAAACTTTGTTCCGAATAGCGGTGGTGGTGCAGCACCAGGTGCTGGTGTCAGACAGGCTCAAGCTCTTGCAACGTATCAAGTAGCTTTAGATCAAATGTGGAATACCACTGGTACTACACCAGACTTGATTCTATGTAACGCTGTACAGCGAACGATCTTAGTTGGTTTGTTACAGGGTGGTCTTTCGTTTAATACGGATGATCGCACTAGGGCGAAAGAGATAGATCCTGGTTTCACTGGATTTCATTATGCTGGAATTCCTATCAAGGTTGGACAAAATATCGATAACGGTATGCTTATTTTCATGGATACAAAAACATGGAAGTTGTGCGAACTTGAAGGACCTGGTTTTGCTGACTTGGATGGATCTATTCTATCACGTGTCCCCAACTCCGATCAATGGGAAGGGTTTTATCGTTGGTACTACAACACAGTTTGTGTGCGACCAAACGCTCAACGCATCGTTTTCGGTTTAACTTAGGTTAAGAATAAGGGAGTTGCCAGTGTCTTTTGATGCTGGCGCTCCCTCTTTTTTTTATATATGACAGTTTTTATAAATATTTTGATTGCGATATTGTTAATGCTAGGCATATTAATAGGAGGACAAGTTGTATGTTTCTTGTTTATCCTAATAGCAATTAAGAGGGAAGAGTTATCATTGCAAGATGAACTTAAATCAAACATGATTTCTCCTCTACAGAGTGTAATGTACGAAAATAAAATAGGAGAAAATTAAGATGGCTAAGAAAGAACATGTAGCTGGATTGGGGAAGGCAGCTGCAAAAGCACTACCCCAGTACTCATCAGCCAGATCTGAGGCAGCTAGTATAGCTGCAGAAGGTGAACGGGTACGAGAAGAAGAGAAAGAAGAGGTTAATGTTAGTAGTTGGTTAGCTCCACTTCTAGAAATAGTTGGAGGTCTAGCTGCATCTGCAGCTGGTGTACCACCAGTGGCTGGTAGCGAAACAGGTCGTGCACTTGCTAGTGCTATAGATCTAGGAGCAGGAAGTGATCCTGAAGCGGAAGCAGAAGAATATCTTCAAGGTACTCTAACAAGAATGCCATCAATATTGATGGGATAAGGTGAAAGAGATACCTAGAGCAAAAGGTGCAAAAGCACTTTTGTTTGAGTTACATCCTGAAGAGCCTACTGGTGTAACATATAAGGATGGACGTAGACCATATATTAATTGGTATGGTCAAGATAAAAGTGCACTCATTGAAAATTGGGATGAGTGTGTAAAAGGTACTAGTAAAGAAGTCTGTGAAGAACATTTTGAACCACCAGATTCATATGATCCCTACATGGAAGAACT
>Ga0080013_1005413_pt1 | contig 11922 bp, 12 predicted proteins | sample ETNvirenome_6_85_FD_69236 | JGI IMG/M metagenome (GOLD analysis project Ga0080013, IMG submission 69236) | Marine viral communities from the Pacific Ocean - ETNP_6_85 (SPADES assembly) (version 2) | ecosystem: Environmental > Aquatic > Marine > Oceanic | place: Pacific Ocean | collected 2013-06-19 | reverse complement strand
CGGACGACGACGACTCGGCGGTAGAATAATGGAAGTCTTCACATTTGCAACAATGTATCAGGCATTCTTGGCAGGCGTCCTGGGATGGACGTTTGCTTACACCCTGCTAATGCGTAACCGCGTTCGCCGGCTGGAAGATAGCCTCCGCACCGAGGCGGAGTAAGACAATGTGGACAATGCTGGGACTAATATGTTTAGGAATATATGTATTAGATCTCCAGCTGCGTCTCCACGAAGTTAGCGAACAAGTGTCGCGACTTCACCAAGACTTCCTAGACGAAGTTACTACAAGATATGGAGAAAAACTCGATGGCAAAAAGTAAGTCCAAAGCAGGCAAGATTTCAATTGATGGTCTGCGAACCCTAATCAACAAAACTTCGGGGCTCGAAGTAGCTCACAATTTAAACGAGGAAAACCCCACAGACGTAAAGGAATGGATTCCAACTGGCTCGCGCTGGCTGGACTCCATTATATGTCGTGGGCAACTTGGCGGCATTCCTGTCGGCAAGATCACGGAGATTGCTGGGCTAGAAGGCACCGGCAAGTCTTTTATGGCGGCACAGATCGCCGGTAACGCCCAGAAGATGGGCATAACGGTTGTATACCTGGACGCCGAGTCAGCTATTGATTCGGGCTTCATGCAACGCTCGGGGGTAAACCTTGACGAAATGATCTATGTTCAGACACAGAATGTTGAACAAGTTATGGAAACCATTGAGGTTTTGATGGCATCCGGACAGCAGAGATTCCTGTTTATCTGGGACTCGCTCGCTATGACCCCGACCATTTCTGATGTAGAGGGCGATTTCAACCCACAATCAACGATGGCAGTCAAGGCGCGCATCCTATCAAAGGCATTCCAGAAGCTTACCATCCCCCTGGCGAATACCAAGTCAGCATTCCTGGTGCTAAACCAGCTGAAGACGAACATTCCCAGTGGACCCAACGCACGAATCATTGCGATGACGACCCCTTGGGTTACGCCCGGAGGGAAGGCAACCAACTATGCCTGCTCTCTCCGCATCTGGCTCACTGGTCGCAAGGCAAAGTCTGCTTTCATTGAAGATGAGAGCGGATTCCGCATTGGCTCGGAAGTAAAAGTGAAGCTTGAGAAGTCTCGCTTCGGAACTCACGGCCGCAACTGCGCCTTTAAGATCCTATGGGGAACCGACAGCGTGGGAATCCAAGATGAGGAAAGCTGGCTTGAAGCCATCAAGGCTAGTGACAATCTTAAGCAAACCGGCGCATGGTACATGCTCTTGGATGCTGATGGGGAATCCATTGGTTCAAAGTTCCAGGCCTCGAATTGGACGAAGCGACTAGAGGACGAAGGGTTCAGAGGCCGAGTGTTTGAAATTATGGATGAAGAGATCATTCGTAAGTTTGACGCACGCGAGGGTGAGGCTAAGGATTTCTACGACATAGACAAAGAATAAGACTATTTACTATACGCCTAGGAGAACGCGCGATGTCTGATATGAAGCTTATAATGGAAAACTGGAATCAGTTTATGAACGAAGCCGAGCTTGCCCCGGCTATGTATGATGCGTTGAAGGCCTCCGGAAAGCTGCCCCCGGGTACGACACGCAAGGGTGGAGATGCGCCATCGGCCGCGGCAGGGAAACCCGCCCAGACTCAAGACTTTGATACAGCCACAGGCGAACCTCGTACTAAAAAGGGAGAGCAACGGTGCGCCCAGGATGCTGAGTGTTATAAGAAGCATATACACCCGGTTATATCTGGGCAGAAGTTCTCCACTCGAACCGGACAGCCCGCTAAGCCCTTGGCAGCTATAGCCCAAAAGGCGGGCCACGGTAAGTTGACAGTAGATGACGACACACTTCCTAAGGCCCAAGCCCAAACCAAGCCACAAAAGCAGGCCCAAGCCCAGAAGTCCGCCCCCGATGCACAGAAGAAGATAGCAAAAATGAAACTTCTTCAGAAGATCGACGCTCTTCAAGACGCGGGCGGAAACGATAGGGAAGTGTTGAAGCTGGTCAAACAGCTGAAAAACTTCCGCTAAGGATTTCTACGACGTAGATAAGGAATAAGACTATTTATAAAGAACAGTCTATCAAAAGGGGAGCAACCTTTCTATGTCAAATATTAAAAATATTTTTAGTGTCAGAATAACGGCGAATACTAAAACGAGTGATTTATATGTTGAAATTGGAGACTAAAAGTGGCCGATTATTCGACAATCAACGGAGTATTAATGGCCGATATTAAAACAATTGACGGAATTAATGCAGTAGCCGATTCATGGAAAGAGGAGTACGTCGCTGACCTCACAACGCTTGGGACAGCCGCGTACGCCCATGACGACACGGTGGCAATCAACGGCGTAACCTGGCTGGTCGAGGTCGACCCGGTCGCTGGCGGGGATCCAGAGGGAACGATTAGTTCTGACGGCAACGGGCTCACCATCCTTTCCGATGGAGACTCCGTAGACTTAATCAGAACTGGCATCACGGCTCCATTCTTCTCATTCAAACTAGAAGACGCAGTGCCAGGGCTGAGCGACCTAGACACGATTGCCATCCAAGTCCTCGCCAGCGAACTGTCAACGCGGAACAACACCTGGGAGGGGTATGGAACAGCTCTGTATGTGTCACACTCATCCGGCTTAGACGATGTCACCAAGCTGGTTCACCACATAAACTGGTGCGTCCCCGCGGCGGACTGGGCCGGCGCCTACGACACTGTCTACTGGGGCTGTGGCGGAACCCGCGGCGCCGCCTCTGGTCTGTCCGGCGGAGGGACGATAGACACAGACACGACCTCTGGCATCGTCGACGCCAGAAACATCGCCCTGGAAACGCTGTTTAACTTCAACGGACAGACGGCGATCGTGGGTCACACGGGGAGCACCTCGACCAGCCTCGCCCCATTCACCCCGTTTGATAAGAACAGGCGGTACGTTGCCGGGGACGTCTTGGCGTCGGTCAACGGTGCGAGTCAGGCTTGGGTGTCTGGCGACGCCACGGTCTCCACACTCAACTCCACAAACCCTCCGACTTGGTCGCTCCAGGCGTCAACTGCGAGGTTTGGCATCGGGGCCTTTACCGCCGATGATAACGACGCAGACGACTTCTCTGTGCGGTTTACTAGGGTCCGGGTCCTGCGGCTTGGCGGCAGCGGTGGGGGCGCCTCTTGATGATTTTTAGACGTAGATAAAGAATAAGACTATTTATTATACGTCTTAGGAGACGACGCGATGTCTGATATGAAACTTATAATGGAAAACTGGAATCAGTTTTTGAATGAGTCAGAAGATTTAGAGGAAGGCTGGAAAGACATAGCCATGGCGGGGGCACTAGGACTGAGTTCGCTAGCTGCTCCGGCGGCCCAAGCAGCAGATGTCCCAACCGAAGAGCCGACCCAACACACGCACGACGTCGCAAGCGAGGATTGGATGCGATTTGGTAAGGCGACATCGATATCTATTAAAGGCGACCGATTTTCGCTCTATCACAACGGCACCGACCGGTCGGGCGACGATGCAACAATAGTATTTCTAAAAGGATTCGACGGACCCACTAGAGATTATTTATTCAACGGACAAGGGGAGGTAATAGGATTTGCACAGAAGATGGGCGTGGATGCAAAAAAGATGCCCCTATGGAAGCCTCACTTTCATCCTCCCAAGAGTGGATACCCAGCGGAGGTATCGTCCGCGGTAGAATTCAATCTGGACTCTCATATTAACAGTAGCTTGTATGATCTCCCGTCACCAGTAAAATAGTAGAACAAAACCCTTGACACCGAGGCTTCTGGCTCAATTGGGAATAAACAAACATTACCGACAAATAAGACTATTTAGGTCATGGGTGATGCCGACAAGATACAGGGGATAGATATGAGCAACGTTAGAGGAATTAACACAATTGACGTCGAACAACCTACATGGACCACGCGTTATGAAATAGATTATAAAGCGCAAAGCGCATATGATTTCAAAGATTCCGGCGCCTCCACTCTTGGCGGAGTTAGCCATGGCGTTGGCGATATGGCAAAAGCCACAAAGTGCGAAATCGTTGCTGGTAAAGGCCTTCATTTTGAGTCTGACGGCGGTACTGCCACCAAGTGGTATAATGCAGCCCCGATTACAGCCCCGCGCGTATCCATGGGCGTCGACGTCGGCGCCAACCCATTGTTTGCTGCAGCTTCTTATACGCAGGCGCTCTGCTTCCAAGCGATTATTACTCCCGAAACTCCTAACCTGGCAGTCAATTATGATGAATACGGTATACTACTGACCAATGACGCCGGCGGCTACTATGCTACTACCACTCGCCAATATTGCTCCTCATGCTTTGCATCCTCAGGCATAGGCCCCAAAATGCAGCGCGCTGTTGATGGAACGATTGGCTTGGTTAACGGGACTCTTGAATCCTCAGTGCAAACATTTTTTGAGCTGGTGTTTTACCCAGGTGGTACAGTTTTCGCAACCACGACAAGTGACACAGATTTTATCCAACCATTAACGAACCCGACCTTTCAGAAGTATATTACTACTAATGCTACTATAACATCTACGAACGGCTCAATTGACTGGGATAAAGATGATATGTATTTTGCGTTTTACCTCGCCAATGGTGGAATAACAAGCGGGACAGACTTTAAATTCAACGTGGAGAAATTTCGATTCCTCACGTTAGGGGTTTAAAATCTAAGATCTTCTAAAAAGAAGGGTTGACACCGAGGCTCCTGTGAGGTATACTCATAGGAGCTTCATACGTTAGGGGATACACATGAAACGAGTAATGATCGTTGACGCTCTCAACGCCTATTTCAGGGCGTTTATCGTCAACCCAAGCCTGTCCACCAATGGGCAGCCCATCGGGGGCCTCAAGGGCTTCCTAGGCATCTTGCAGAAGCTCTGCCGAGACATTAAGCCAGATACTGTAATGATTATCTGGGATGGTCCAGGCGGAAGCCGCAAGCGCCGCGAACAGAATAAGAACTACAAGGCGGGAAGAAAGCCAATCCGTGTCAATCGACAGACTGACATGACCGACGAGCAACAGCGCTCCAATATGGTGTGGCAGCAGCTCCGATTGATTGAATATCTAAATGAACTCCCTGTCATCCAGCTGCGCTTCGACGAAGTGGAAGCCGACGATGTGATCGCGTATGCTACACAGATAGAAGAGTACAAAGGCTGGGAGAAGGTGATTGTGTCTAGCGATAAGGACTTCCTTCAGCTGTGTGACGGAGAGACCGTTCTCTTTCGGCCGATCCAGAAGAAGGTCCATACTCAAGTTAACATTGTGGAGGATTTTGATATTCATCCTCGCAACTTTGCAATGGCCAGAGCCATGGCCGGCGACCCATCTGACAATCTTGGCGGCGTACCACGAGCAGGCCTCAAAAGCATCGCAAAAAACTTCACTTTCCTTAGAGAAGATAAGGATGTAACATTACAGGAGATTTTCGATTGTTGCTTGGAAACGGAGTCAAAGGCTAAGTTTTTCACGAACGTTTTAGAGCACAAAGATATAATTATAGAGAACTATAAACTCATGCAATTATATAATCCTGCTCTCTCCATACAATGCCGCGATAAGGTACACTATGCTCTCAACAACTTTGAATACGACTACAATAAGACGGAGATTATCCGCATGATGAACCAGGACGGCTTCGGGGTATTCAATTGGGACGATCTGCATGCCACAATGAACCGTATTTGCCTTGACAAAGCGCTACAGAAGTAGTATCATAAGGCAATGGGGACAGCAATGAAATTAAACGGCGAGCCAATGAGCTTCTCAAAATATGGGAAGTCATTTCAAGAAAAGCTATGCATGGTCATACTTGATGACCGCGCTTTTGCGGATCAGATTGAGGAGGTGTTGGATGTAAACTTTCTGGAGTTGAATTATCTTAAGTGCTTCTTAAATAAAGTATTTGATTACCGTAAGAAGTATGAGGTTCACCCTTCTCGGGATATCATGAAGACTATTCTTAGGTCTGAGCTGGATAATGAGAACGAACTGACTTCAAAGCAGGTGCGAGAGTACTATGTGAGGAGTCAAGTCAATGCTGTGACAGACATAGAATACATTAAGGACACCGCGCTCGACTTCTGTAAAAAGCAGAACCTTAAGTCGGCGATGGTGAAGTCTATAGGACTCCTTCAGAACTCGTCCTTCGACGAGATCTCTCAAGTGATAAATGATTCACTTAAACTAGGGATGGACAACGACGAGGGCTATGATTACAAGAAGGATTTCGAAGAGAGGTTTAAGCCACGCTTCCGCAACCCGGTCAGCACTGGGTGGGAACTTATTGACGATATTTGTAAGGGAGGTTTGGGACAAAAAGAGTTGGGTGTTGTTATTGCCCCTACTGGTGCTGGCAAGTCTATGGCTTTGGTGCACCTGGGCGTTCAAGCATTGCTTGAAGGTAAAACAGTAGTACACTACACCCTAGAATTGCAGGACACCGTTGTGGCATCTCGTTATGACTCGTGCCTGACTAAGATCCCGCTTCAGAATCTGTCCTCTTTCAAAGAACAAATTTATGAAGAGGTTCAAGATATTAATGGGCGCCTTATTGTGAAGGAATATCCAACCAAGACAGCCAGCACCCAAACTATACGGAATCATTTAGAAAAGCTGCGGATGCGCAGTATAGATATCGATATGATCATTGTAGACTATGGAGATTTATTGCGCCCAGTTCGTTATCTAAAAGAGAAAAGGAACGAACTCGAATCTATTTATGAAGAGCTGCGAGGTATCGCGGCAGAGTATGAGGCGCCAGTGTGGACAGCATCCCAGACGAATCGGTCTGGTCTTAACGCAGAAGTCATTACAATGGAATCCATTTCTGAAGCATTCAACAAATGTTTCATCGCGGATTTTATCTTTACTATTTCACGTACAATTGATGACAAGGTAGCCAACTCGGGCAGACTTTTCGTCGCTAAGAACCGCAACGGACCTGACGGGCTCGTGTTTCCCCTTTTTATGGACACTGCTAATGTATGTATCAAAGTTCTTGAGCCATCAGAAGAAGATGAAGTGGTCGAGGTAAGTGTTAAGAAGCAAAAAGAGAATTTAGTTGAGAAGTATAAGAAGTTTAAAAAGAATAACGGAGGATGAGTATGTACAGCCAGGAACAAGTTAAGGAAGCCACGCTAGAATATTTTAATGGCGACGAGCTAGCAACCAACGTTTTTATGACGAAGTATTGTCTGCGAGATAAGAAGGGGAGCTTTGTAGAGAAGACACCGGACGATATGCATAAGCGTATTGCTAAAGAGTTCGCGCGGATGGAAGATAAGTTCATCACCCGCAAGTCCAATCACCTTACAGAGAGCGAGATCTATTCCTACCTTAAGGACTTTAAATACATCGTGCCGCAAGGCTCGCCGATGATGGGAATAGGAAATGATTATGTTAATGTATCTTTATCAAACTGTGTGGTTGTCGATAGTCCAGAGGATAGTGTTTCGTCCATTGTGGATGCTGGCAAAGACCTTGCTAACTTGTTTAAACGTCGCTGTGGTGTTGGGCTTGATATTTCTTCTCTGCGTCCCGAGGATGCTGTCGTTAACAACTCTGCTCGGACTACTACTGGGGCTTGGAGTTTTGCTGATTTCTATTCATACGTATGTAGGATGATTGGACAGAACGGGAGGCGAGGTGCTTTGATGATCTCAATGGATATCCGCCATCCAGATATTGAAAAGTTCGTAACCATGAAACACGATCTTACCAAAGTCACTGGAGCCAATGTGTCGGTTAAGATTAGCGACAGCTTTATGGAAGCTGTTGAGAGTGGAGACACATTTGAGCTACAGTTTCCGGTGGACACAGACACTCCCGAATATGTAAACCACATAGATGCTCGTACTTTGTGGGCAACTATAGTAGAGTCGGCTACTGCCACAGCTGAGCCGGGGCTGCTGATGTGGGATAATATTACCCGTAACCTCCCCGCTCATGAATATGCAGCCTTTCGGACCGTCACTACTAACCCGTGCGGAGAGATCCCACTTTCAGCCTATGATTCCTGTAGATTAATTTCTCTCAATTTGAAAAGTCTCGTGAAAAATTCTTTTGAAAAAAATGCAGACTTTGACTTTTCTAAGCTTAAGCAAATCGCTTCGATTGGGATGCGCCTGTCCGATGACCTCGTGGAACTAGAACTAGAGAAGCTAGAAAATATTCGACAGGTGGCTGACACCGATGACGAAAGAAGCTTATGGAGCAAGCTATATGATGCCGCTAGGCTCGGTCGTCGTACTGGTCTAGGCACTCACGGTCTGGCGGACGCCCTGGCATGTTTAAATTTGGCTTATGATAGTGACGAAGCACTTATAATCATTGAGAAAATCTATCGTACCTTAAGGGACGCCGCGTATGAAGAGAGTGTCTATCTGGCGCAGGAACGGGGCGTTTTCCCAGCCTTTGACTGGAGCGTAGAGGAAAGCAATGAGTTTATACAGAGATTACCCGAGAAGCTTAAGAAACTGATTGCGCAGCATGGACGTAGAAACATTTCCATTTTAACAAATGCCCCAACGGGGTCTGTTTCCATTATGTCACAGACATCCTCCGGATTAGAGCCCGTATTTAGAAACTCCTACATTCGCCGCCGCAAGCTATCGCATGACGAGCAGGATGTAGAAGCTGACCATATTGATGACCTAGGGGACCGGTGGCTCGAATATCAAGTATTTCACCACAACGCTCAAGCGTGGCTCGATGCGCATCCTTTTAAAGACCCCGGTGGCCTCCCGGGCTTCTTCGTCGAGTCTGATACTATAGACTGGCAAAAGAGGGTTGCAGTCCAGTCTATTATCCAACAAAGTATCGATCATAGCATCAGCTCTACCATCAACCTACCCAAGGGCACTGATCCTGCACTAGTCGGGGAACTATATATGGAAGGGTGGCGCCAGGGACTTAAGGGAATTACAGTTTATGTTGAAGGCTCCCGATCGGGCGTCCTGGTAAGTGATACTCCCACAGATAAGGAATTTCCGCAAAATACAGCACCGAAGCGCCCTAGGGAGTTGCCCTGTAACATTCACCACACCACCATCCAAGGCGAAAAATGGGTTGTCATGGTGGGACTAATGGAGGGTCGCCCATATGAGGTTATGGGAGGACTAGCTCAATATATTGAAATCCCGCGTGACAAAGCGCAGGGAACCCTAATTAAGCACCCTCGAAAAACCATGAATTCTATTTATGATTTGCATATTGGCACAAACGGCGACACAGTTATAGTAAAGGACCTGGTAAAGGTTTTTGATAACCCCAATCAGAGCGGTTTTACTCGCATGATCTCACTAGGTCTGCGACACGGCGCCAATATTCAGTATGTGGTGGAACAACTACAGAAGGATCGAGACTCTGATATGTTTAGCTTTGCTAAATGTATTGCTCGGATCTTAAAGAACTATATTCCAGATGGGCAGACAGCCACAGAAAAGACTTGTGGCGAATGTCAGACCGAAGGGTTAATATATGTGGAAGGGTGCGTGACCTGTAAGAACTGCGGTTTTGCAAAATGCGGCTAGTTAAGTAAATGATACGACTTACCCCCAACGCCGTTAATGAGTTAATTAAAGCTCTTCAACCAGAAGAAATAGTCCGCATCGCCGTCCGCGGCGGCGGATGCTCGGGCATGTCATATTCCCTAAGTGTAGAAACGGATACGGATGAAGAGGATATTTTGCTTGACATTCCCGGAGTTAAGGTGTATATTGACCCCTATAGTGCGGATATCCTGAAGGAGACTACCGTGGATTATACTATTAGCCTCCAGCAACAGGGGTTTGTTTTTAGCAATCCACGCGCCAACACAACGTGTGGTTGCGGATCATCATTTAGTTAGAAAGGAAAACAAATGACACTTACACCAGTAAACAACTACCTCGTCGTTCAGACGGTCGAGGAAGCAGACATAGAAGACAGCGGCATCCTGCTACCCCAGGACTACCGCGCAGTAGAGAGCCCATTTGCCGTGGTTGAGGTAGTCAACTGCTCGGGCGAAAACGGAACCCTATGGGGCGCCGGATTGCAGATTGTTGTGGAAGCACACATGCTCCGCGACATCCAGCACAACGGCGAGACCTATACAGTGATTAAAGAGAATCACGTAATTGGCATTTTATCGGATAGTTAGACTATTTATAATACGCGGAGATATTGAAATGAAGCTTATAATGGAAAACTGGAAGAGGTTTGTGAATGAGCAGGAGGACTCACAAGAATCAGATGCTGCTGAAATGGTTAGACGCGCGTGGGAGAATACTTCCGAAGATCATCTTGTAAAATCATTTAAACAACGCGCGCCGGGTGGCGCCGGAAGTACTTTTGACGATGAAACAACCTTGGAGACGCTTGGAAACGCACCTTGGCGCATACACCCTGATCCAAATAATTATGTGAGAGATCCGGCACGGGGGTTTGTAACAAATACTATCGGAGGTGCTTTGGGGATGCTACCTATTGGAAGTCTTCCCGACAGCCACCCCGTACGGTTTCAACCAGCGCATATGGGCCAAGTGAAAGATGAGAGTGGTGAAACAGCATATGAGGCAGTTGCTGTTTTCGAAGGCGGGCGGCCTCAAATGAAGCATGCCACCCTTTTAATAGGACCACAATGGTACTCGGGTCACGCAAAAGATTCCGAAAAGCCTGTTATCTGGACTTTTTATCCGGGCGATCCAACGCCCCCTCCAGACAAAGACGCTCCACGATTTATTATTGAAAAGGATATATTGACCAAAACTCCTAATACGCAAAAAGTGGCCTCGGGATTTGAGGGCGACGAAGGTGCACCATTAGCAGCCTATGTCGGCACTATTGCGGATGCTAAAGCACTTAAGTTTGGAAACATCAAATATGCAGAGAAATAAATGAAACTTATAATGGAAAACTGGAAGAGGTTCTTGAAGGAAGACTTAGGAATTGCCCCTGAGATTCTGGACAAGGTGAAAGTCATCTTAAGTCAACCGATGTATAATTCCTTTGAGGATATAAAAAATGACGCTTGGGGCGTAGGCGGTGAAGTCGACGGTTTCTTTGAGACAGATCTTATGGGCGATATTGCAGAGATGATCGAATCATTTGATCCCGAGAGTTTTCCTTTAAATCAACTTGTACAGGGCATTGCGCTCAAGGTTGATAAGGCTCTTAAAGAATATTAATCCCTTGACCTAACCAATCATCGGTGCTATACTGGCACTATGATGAAGCTCCCCTCTCTTGAATACGCCTTTGACAACGTAGTCCTTGGGTGGCGAGAGGAGGCTGTTTCGTTTGCGCGAGAGCACGGCTATCACCTGATTGTGAATAGCGACCAGCGCCCCTTCCACCACTTTGTTGGATATCAAGATGTTAAGCATAAGTGGTACGAAGGTATTTTTGATCTTGGAGTGAAATCACTTCTCCCAATCCCGTTTAACGTCCAGACAGTTGGACTCGAAGAAGACAAACTAAAAGTAGTCACACAAGGCAATACCAAAGTACTAATCAATTTTAAGAAGTTGCATGTTTTCGATCTAGATAATTGTGGCAATCTGGGGATCGAAGAGAGCATTTCTGACTATTTGGTGCACGATATGTTTGACATTACCGTTGGGGCGCGCTTGGGGCGAGATATCGTGCTTAAGCCCAACGATACCTTTGTTAAGTTGATTGAGTTTGTTACGTCAAATCGCATAGATAGGAACACAGCAGGTGATTTTAAGGATATCTTAACAACGAGCGTCATCAGCCATCAGGATATTAAGAGTTTTGACTGTTCGGAGACTGTAGTGCGCATCTTTCTAGAACGCAAGCTCCGCGAACACAATATTAAACAACCCAACGGGCGCAACCTAAAAATTCAACACTCCTTTCGGCATGCGGTTAAGAACACTTTTCACTTTAAGCCGTTGGACGACATAGACC
>Ga0080013_1005411_pt1 | contig 11922 bp, 1 predicted proteins | sample ETNvirenome_6_85_FD_69236 | JGI IMG/M metagenome (GOLD analysis project Ga0080013, IMG submission 69236) | Marine viral communities from the Pacific Ocean - ETNP_6_85 (SPADES assembly) (version 2) | ecosystem: Environmental > Aquatic > Marine > Oceanic | place: Pacific Ocean | collected 2013-06-19 | reverse complement strand
TTCGGTGGCCCACACACAGCTTCTGATGGGATGGATACACTTAAGAGCACATTTGATGATGCAAACTACTATAGCGATGGAGATTCTAGAACCAGAAATAATCTGCTAATTTCCGGAGATGCGGGAAATACTATTGAGTTTTGGATGAAGAAAGACGCCTTCACGTATGATGGTGTCTCAAACAATGCCAGAAATGAGGTGGTGTTTGACGCTTATACTGCTGAGTCTACCAAAAGTGAAGACAGTTATGGCAGAATTACAGTTGAGTTGGACGGGAATGCATCTTCTGATAGCGTGATAAACGTCACATATTTGTCAGGTACTGAAGGCGTCGGACAAGGCGGCCCGACTCCGATTGGATCTGGAGTTACAAAAGCATCTATCGCCGATTCTTCATGGCATCATTACGCTCTATCGTTTAAAAATGATGAGATGGAAAACAGGAAGTGTCTGAGCCTGTCTGGAGATGACTACTATGTTGTCAACAGTGGATCTGCGACTCCAATTGGTGATCTGGAGATGGACGGCCAGAGTTTTACAATATCGTGGTGGCAAGAAGGTGCACTCCTCCACACATTCTCTATAACTGATTCTGATGACACAGATCCTGAATTTGCTGTTCTCACGGCCGGCCCCAACATCATCGCTTATGATCTAGAGGGTACGACTGCAACAATCGCAGGGACTGATATGTCCCTCACTTCTGGCTGGCACAACATAGCTATCGTTTTTTCTTATGGCGGCGGCGGCGTCACATACAGAGATAAACTCTTTATATATATTGACGGTGAGCTTAAAAACAGCGCAGAGCTTCCGTTAGATATAGCAACGACTGACATTCTACATTTTGGATCGTATACAGGGGAAATACCGACTGCCCAAGGCCTTTACGACGAGATTATAATTTGGAATGATGCGCGCACAGCAGCACAGGTTTCCGACATATATAATTCGGGCATCCCTAAAAAGCCTTCAGGCCCGGCCGTCCGCGCATGGTATCGTTGTGGGGACACTTCCACAGACGCATCAACATTGATAGATTCTTACGGAGATAACGATGCAACCGGCAAAGGAACACCGCAGATCGTTGACTCGACATTGGGAGTACTCGCCGTCCCGGGCAGCTTGACAATTGATTTATACATTGATGGAAAACACAACCAAACAGTCGTATCCGGTTCTTCTGTTGGAGAAGTTGAAGGGGCGATGATAGGGACAGTCGGTTCTTTGGCGACTATTCCGGCAAAGGATGGGGTGGCAACGCCCACTTTGGGCTGGGGAAAGCTATCCGGCTCAGTTGACGAGTTACGTTTCTGGAAAACCGCAAGAAGCTCCAAACAGGTTGGTAGATATTGGTTTGATCAGGTAGGCGGCGGCACAAACACAGATAGAAGTAACATCGACTTAGGTGTATATTACAAGTTTAATGAAGGAATATCCGGAGACACATCTCTGGATAAGACAGTATTAGATTACTCTGGAAGAATCTCCAATGGAGTGTTCACGGGATACGCAGCCGGCGCCAGATCTACAGGATCTGCAATGGTTGAAAGCTCGGCCGCCTCACGAGAGTTTAAAGATCCGATCATCTATTCACAACATCCGGATGTAACCAGTCTGGTTTCTAGAATGAAATCTAGCGGATCGGCATACGATTACCAAAACAATGCATCATTACAGAATTCGTTTCCCTCATGGATATCAGAAGAGGACGAATTAAATTCAGGAGATGGTCTCAGAAAACTCAATCAGGTTTTAGCCAATTATTTGGACACTCTGTATCTTCAAATTGAACATATACCAAAAATTAAGGATATAACTTATCTGAGTTCTAGCTACAAGCCATTTCCATTTGCGAATAAGCTGCTGGAATCCTCTGGCTTTGTTGCTCCGGAAATGTTTGTGGACGCCAGCGTGTTCGAACAATTGGCTCATCGTGGCGAAAAGCAATTATTTGAACAAAAACTGGTAGAGACGAAAAACACAATATATCAGAACATCTACAACAACTTGGTTTATTTGTATAAGACAAAGGGTACAGAAAAATCTTTCCGCAATCTTATCAGGTGTTTTGGTGTTGATGATGAATTGATAAAGTTTAAGGTATATGCAGACAACGTAACATATGCACTAGACGAAAATAGAAGAGCAATTGCACTTAAAAAGCGTTATGTGGACTTCTTTCATCCGGACAGACTTTCGTCTACGGTTTATCAGTATTTGGATTCTAGCAATCCAAACTCAGTTGGATTTATCACTGGCAGCGCTAGCGGTTCCTTCATTCCTAGAACAGTCGAGGCTGAAGCGCTATTCCCCAAGATAATTGAAAAGAGTTCTGAAAGCAGGTTTGAGGTCACAGCCCTGACATCTTCGTTGTTCGGCTTACATACGGCTGGAACCAGTTCGACCGGTTTGGCATGGGGTGGCGTTGATGGCGGAGATCCTGCAAACTTCCAAGTGTATTCAGTTAGAGACCAATCAGCGTCGCCGAGCGTGAGATTCATGTTGACCGGTACTGCCGGCGGATTCTTCCCACAATTGAAGAGTGATTTGTTTGAGGATGTTTATAATGATGAGAGATGGCATCTTTCGGTGAGGCTTAAGCCGTCCAAAGATCCACTATCTGATGAGGTTTCGGGCGCCCAAACGACCGATTATACACTACAGTTCAACGGATATAGCGTTTTAGCTGATGTGGTCGACCGCTCTTTTGCTTTAGAGGCCACAATAGATCAGGCAGATGCGAACCAGTTCTTAACATCTTCTCATCGCGTGTATGTCGGCGCACATAGACAGGATTTTGAAGGCACAGTGTTGCAGACTTGTGATACGAAGATAACTTCTGCCAGATATTGGATGTCATATTTGAATGAGACGGAACTGCTTGCTCACGCAAAAGATCCCACGAACTTTGGTGCAGAAAAATTATACGAGAATACACACCTCTTCGCGTCCACGATTGACGAGGGAAACTCTGTACACATACCCAAATTTGCAACACTAGCACTTAACTGGGATTTCGAGAATGTTACCGGATCTGATGGTGCGGGACAGTTTACAGTAGAGGATTTCTCTTCCGGTTCTGCTCAGGATTATTTTGTAGCTCATGACGATGACGGGGGCTCAAAGAGGTATCGTTGGTTGGGAAATATTTTAGGGGCCCAGCACACTGGCCGCGGCTACGGATTCCCAACTGACAATACAGATGTAATTGATGTTAATTACATAAGTGTCATGAGGCAGAATGATCCGGAGAACATCCAACATAGTGATATGATAGACATTCTAGAGCAGGATGACTTAGCATTCACAAGAGAGACGCGTCCGATAAATCATTTCTTTGCTTTTGAAAAGGGGCCCAGTCAAGCAGTCAATGAAGAAGTTCTAAATTTCTTTGCAACGGTCTTGGACTTTAATAATTTAATTGGCGCCCCCGTACACAGATATAGGCAGGATTATAAAGATATTGGGAAGCTTCGCCAACTACTATTCCAAAGATTCCACAGCGCTCCAGACTTAGATAAGTTTGTTGAGTATTATAAATGGATTGATTCTAGCTTATCGTACATGTTGCAGGAATTAATTCCAGCTTCGGCAAACTTTGCTCAAGATGTACGTACGATGATCGAGAGCCATGTTTTGGAGAGAAACAAGTACTGGAACAAATTTCCCACGCTTGAAATGAAACAAGATGATCCGGAAGGCGCTTTACGAGGGATTGTTGAATTAGAGTATGATTGGCAATATGGACATGCGCCGATTGGTGCAGAAGGTGGTTCAGTCGCTAGCGATGAAAAGAACAAATGTTTGTGGTGGCATGTTCGCGCAGAGCGAGACAATACCAACAATTCTTTGGACTCCGGAGATTCTGGAACAAACTCAAGCAAGGAATCAATAAGAGAGATAATTCATTCTTACCATGCTAGAACTCCTCCGAAGTTGGCAAAACTTGATAAGACCACATACAGTAAGTCAAAATACTCCCACAACACGCTGACTAAGCCCTATATCTTTAGAAGTAACGAATCTAGAGTTATACATGGTGGCGTAAACTTCGAAAGAGAAAAGAGCTTAGATTTTCACAAAGATGTAACAAAGTTTCACGGAACTGCTGACAACGCTATCGCCGAAGCAAACCACATCTTGATCGACGACCTGATCGACGAGCAAGATTGTAATGAATTGGACGTTAAAGATCCAAACAGAAAGTTTAAGCTAGCCTCTAAAGCTACCGTTAAACAATCCGGTCAGAGCGACAAGACATACAAGGGTGAAATGGTATTGCCCTTTAATATGCACAGTTCATCTGTCAATTCCGGTTATGTAGGCGCTCTGTCACTTTTTAAGACCGGCCTAGATATAACCAACATACATGTGGACTCTTATGGCGACGATAAAGAGATACCCATGCAAGGGCCCTTTACGAACGAATATGTTGGTGGCCACGAACGTCGCCACGTTCCGCTAAATACCGGTTCTGCCCCAACGACGGACAAAAGAGCGGAAGCTTGGCATCTATACCATCACTCTGCCAGCGGCTTGAGATTACAATCAGTCGACACAAATCAGACGTATGATGATTCTGAAAGATCTGAGAATTTGGATGATAACGCCAGAGCGACATATTATAGACAGGAGACCGCCAAACGGCCAGTAAATATTAGGAATATACGCCACGGTGCAATGGCTGGAAACTACAATAAGAATTATGAAGTGGTCTTAACCACAGGCAGGACAGCCAATAACTTCCATTTGGTGCAGAACGAAGGTATAAATCCAGCAGGAAGAGAATCAACGTATATTAGTGGTGTAATGGAATACACCTTGCCAACAAGAAACATCAACAAGACGGTAATAGTCAACAGATTCAATGCGCCCGGTTCACCGGAAGTTTCCTCTAGAGGAGTATTAGATGTAGATGCTGAGGAGTACTCTCCAAACAATAATTTAAACGTTAGAAATTATTCTGTAAGAGAACACATGCACAATTTCCTTTCAGAATCTAGCGGCAGGTTTGGAATTATAAAGAGCGACACATTATCGGCAAACGATTACGATAATGCAGGCTCATTCCACAAGACAAATCGAAATTCAATCTTAAGATACAACAGTGATGGCGCCATCGTTTCGATTAACGACAATGCTTACGTCACTCACCCAATCCCTCAAGACGATAGACAGTATTCTTGGATAACTGCATCGTGTGTGAGCCAGAATTTCTACGGCCACCCAACCGCTTCTAATAACTTAACTTTCTTGAGTGCCTCTGACATAGGCAGTAAATTGTATGGTGGAAATAGGACGTTTGGTTATGCTGTTCACCCTCATGAGGAACACGGTACCCAAGATGGATTCCTGTTCACGGATTTTGTTGGGATGAATACAAATATTTATGAGCCAACCACTATTGGCGGCTTAGAGATCGCACAGGACTACGCCAACAACATAGGAAGGTATAAAGAACTGGTATTTGAGAGTGTTATTTCCTTAGACAGAGATCAAAACGTGCAGGAAGCTGCAGAGAATGCTGGTATTTCCCCGAGCCGGAATCATTTAGAGGGGAAAAATAGACTAGGATATGGCCCATGGCAAATTCGTGAAAACCAGGATCCATTCAATCATACCAATAATTTTGAATATGCCGAAGCAGCGCCAGATGCCAACACATATCGATATATTAATACTGGGCGAACCCACTTCGATCCTCACGACGCCGACGGCGCGATCCATGACAGTGAATTCATTACTAGTGTCACTACAACCGCCTCTGTGGGCTCTACAGACCCCGTAACCCGGGTAGGGGCGGTTGGCACCCTAAATTCGCTCCTGTTGCATAGAAATGGCCCGTACGGCTGGCCAACTTGGAAACAGATACGCGGCGGAGATCATCCTGTGGCGAGATTGCTGCGCAAAAACAACCTAGTCTCTGTTTCGTCTAAGTCCATACGACATAGAAATCTTCAGGTATATAAGCAAGAAGAGAACGCATTCAATTCCGGACAGAGGTCGTTTAATGAGGAGGTGTTAACAAATTTCTTGGAGCCGGCATACTCGATTAGTGAGGATATGATCGATGCGGAGATAGAAAATCCACCGTTTGTTCATAATATACGGTTTACTTTGAACAACGATTTGGTTCGTCATGCAAGTCCCGCTCTACAAAACCTAAAAGGCAAAGTCCCTATCGAAGATACATCATATAAAAAATTGTATGACTCTTATCGCCATGGCGAAATTGGGCTTAAAAGCATCACGTATAAAAGGGACATATATCCGAAGAGGGAGTTTGTTGGAGCCTTAAACTTAAGAACAAGACCAAACTTTATATGTAAGTTCTGGAATGATGATCGTACCAGCAGAAACGAGACAACCACACTAAATTCTGACAAGTTCAGCCTCCCAACGGCTAGTATAGTCCTTAATCAAAGTAAGTGGCCACTAGATGATCGATATACTAATTTTTCGAATGAGCCGGCTAGCGACGCTGGTTCCGAAGGCGTGTTGATGAACAATTACGTGATATTTCACAACAACCAGGCGGACGACGGCGGAGTATTGGGTCAACGCGCCGGCGGCTTTGTTGTATTAGCAAATCCGTGTTATGCTCGCAAGAACGCGTACGCCCATCACTGGCAATACACAGATACTGCTGGCCGCGGCCGTCCCCCGGAAATGATTGGTGCCCTATGGGAAGCTGGTGCACAGGCAGGGAAAAATCCAGATCCGTACGGTTCTTATGAAAATTATGTCAGAGACATGAAGAACGTCGGAAAAGATTATACGACAGTTCCGGAATTTAGAATTAGCGAACATATAGATTATTATGTTCGAACAAAGAAAGGGGATTTCTTGGCAAATATACCAGGAATGTTAACTTTGACCGGTGCATACGAAAACCTCAAAGATAGTGAACAACCTTCTTTCTATAAGGTGTTTTCTCATACTGAATTTATGAGTGTGTTCGAACAGGTTGAAAGAGATCATGAAAGTTTTGCAGATCCAACTGAAATATCACTAACATGCAAAGCGCTAATGAAGTTTTTGCCATACGAGGGGTTTTACCCAGTTCAGAGAACTGTACAACTGTACGACAAATTCGTCGAATCATATGTTAGAATTCCACAAGATGATGGCTCTTATTCTGAGGCGATTCACGTAACTGGGAGTAGTGCCTCGCTTCGTACCGCTATAGCTCCCTTGTTCGCACCAGGAATCCTATATAATTCTATTAAGAGCGGCTTGGCAGTAGATTATCCTGTTAACAATTATACCAACGGCGGCTTCACCCACTCCACCACCGGTTACAACTCGATGGGCAATATGGGTGTCGCTGACGCCTCAGCGGGCGTAAACGCAAGCGCCGGTTTCAAGGCACAGGATCTGGGAAAAGGGTATGGAATTGTAAATCGATTCACACACCGCCTCCCATTTGAAACTTTGGTTGAGCCTGAGGCGAATATGACACCACTGGGAACGATCGTAGATTCCGAGCCACAGTTGGAAGCTACTCTTAATTCTACCGCCTCTTTTGCTGGCATAGGGACGCCCATATACAAAATGGCTATGCACAATTTCTTGGCAGAATCAATTGATTTATTTTTAGAAAATGGAAGATGTACTTCGTTTGCATCTTATGCGGACACAGATCCAAAATTTGGAAATGTCGAAACTTATACTGATGTGCAGAGTGCGCGTGATGACGAGGAAAGACCCAAAGCATATATAATGGATGTAAAGTTGGCGCAGTTAACCGCAACCGGTTCAGTTGATTCTTGGACGTCCGGACGCATACAGGCACCTAACGCGGTCAGCGCTGACGAGTCTTTGATGTACTCCAACGAATTGGCTTTCGGCCCTCCATGTTACTACTTTTCGGACTTATCTCGCGGCAGCACTACTAGGCACTATACAATACGTGCTTGGCCATTTACTCCGCCGCACTATAGATACCCTGCGGTTGCTAGAATTATATATAAGCCTGACACTGCCGGCAAAAAAACGCTATCTGAAATTTTACAGAATGTTGAAACCACATACGCACACTTGATGGGTGACGGCGTCGACTCGGAACTTGATATCAACGGAATAGACGACAGGATAAGATCAGAATCTGCTACTGTTATATGGGCAAATGGGCCGGCAGTAGACCAGATGATGCAACTATCTTCATCTGTTAATCTTTTTTCTTCGGCCAAGGCTAATCAATTAGAATGGGATCAGGATGGTAACGTGAAGTCGATTAAATCGACTGATAGTGGAAAGGTGTGGGTGATTCAGCCGAAATTTGAAACCATTCACTGTGATTTTTCTAGGAACACTTTAGAAAGCAAAGGAAGGGCCCCCACTACACTTTATGTTAGTTCCGCGGCCCCGAGAGATCATAAAGAAGGCCAAGTTCCCCGCGGAATGTGGCACCAATACGGTGAAATTCCGGCTGACGATAAGGGAATATATTTGTCAATTACAGATTTTATAGGTCCGGACACCACCATTCAGTACGCCGGCCCGCCCGCCACGGGTTTCAGTGGCTCACATTGGATAAAATCATATGCTGGAAGCGGCGCCACCTATAACTCAGAAAGAACCGGCTCCTTGGCTGAATTAGTCGGCTTCTCCAAAGACAAAAGAAAGCTCGGCGCCCCACGCTCGAAAAAGATAATAAAAGAAGCGGTCATTGCAATACCGTTCATAAACCAGGGGAAAAACAAGAAATTCTTTACAATTCCAGAAGTTCAGATAAGGGACGAGTTGGGCTTAGAAAGAACTGCGAAAGATCCTTCTGTTGATGAGATTCCTTTCGCTGGAGAATCAGTGAGAAAAATGGTTGAGAGTATGCAGAGCTACGTACTTCCACCAAAATTTGACTTTATCACGAACAGGAAAGAAGTTAAGCCTTTTGCCATGTACATCTTTGAGTTTGAGCACGAATTAGGCCAACAGGATTTGGTGGATATATGGCAGAACTTGCCACCGGATTTTACGGAGTTCAAGAGGAAATCAGCTACTATAAAACACAAACTTTTGGCTGATCAAATAATGCTCTCGACCCGCGGCGAGGAAAACGAAGTAGCAAAGAATTTACGATGGATGGTGTTCAAGGTTAAGCAAAAGGCAAAGCAGAACTACTTCGAAATGACGGCGGATTCCGCCGACGACGAAAGATATAAATTTGATTTTGATTTTGGCGATGGCAAACAGGCTCGACGGGGTACTGCACCTGATTACAGCTTCAACTGGCCGTATGATTTCTTTTCAATGGTGGAACTAGTTAAAATAACTGCAGGAGTCAAAATAGAGCCGAAACTCGCCCCAGAGAATGTGGGAGAAAAGTTGATCAAAGAAACTCCAAAACAACAGGAAACTGCGTTACCAAAAAAGAAGCAGAACGTAAAAAGAATATTCAAGGGTAGAAAGAAATAGTGTCATTCTTAGATTATAAAGAGCAAGTCATTGATTTAAAACTAACTAAGCATGGCGAACGAGTGCTCTCGCGAGGCCGTTTTAAACCAGCTTTCTATTCTTTTCACGATAATGATATTATATATGATTCTAATTTTGCCGGTATTGACGAGCACCAAAGCGCAGCAGAGGGAAGGATTCAAGAAGATACCGTTCGAACCTCTACTCAGTATAACTTTGCCGGTATAGATGAGATCTTGGTGAAGAACCAAATTATCTTAAAAGGTGGCTCTAGAGCAGAAAAAAATGCCATTATAGGTAACACTGTTTTGCACGAGCAGGAGAGATTCTTAGAGAAGATGAAAATGCACCATGAGCAGGACTCGATGGATAGGTACTATTCTCTTTTGGCCCCACTAGGCACATCTGATCACAGAAAAGAGAATATCCCTGCATGGAATCTACATTTATTAAATGACAAGGGTAAAATAAACGATGCAACATATTTTTATACTGCGTCGAACGGTACACCTATCGCTATTCCACAAGTAAACTGTGAAATTAATTACAAGATCAACATTGAAAATGCTCCAGAAGAATTAGACGATGTGACAGAATACGCATCGATGGTTTCTGACATGCCGACGGTTGTTGGTGGATTCATGGTCAACGTGGAGGAGGACTATCTATTGCTCAAGATTGAGGAAAAGAATGGTATATTTGAGAACGAAAACTTCACTATAGAAGTTTTTGAAGTGGAGGATCTTGAGATTGCAGAAAACAATACTCAAACGTTGAATCGGCTACACTTCATAGATTTCAAAGGACTGGTTCAGGCTGCAGCAGCAGACTTCTCAAATTTCAATTTTGAACCAGATCCTTCGTTTGTTGAACATTGGATGAATATCAGTGTCGATAACGAGATTGAGCCAGAGGTGTTATATAAGAACAATGAAGAGAAAGTGAAAAACATCTTTGCTGACAAATTTCATAATGAGAATCGTGGATATCCCGAGGTTAAAGTTAGAAAAGACATCTACTTTGATCCAAATGTCAACGATGACGAGGCTTGTGACTAATGGCAGCTATGTTACCAGAATCGGATTCTGTATCTGGCATATTCGAGAGTTTGTTACCTAGAGTATTCGTTGACCGGGTGATCTTGGAAAGCGGAGATAAACTGCTGTATGGGGGTATGGGCGGATGGGATAGGCTGGAAGCCATTACGGTTACACTAGACTTAGTGCTTAAAGAGTCATACAAAAGAAACAATATAATTTCACGTTGGGCCGGAAACCAAGAGATGGCTCAGTTTTTAAAAGTCAAGATTATTCAATCCACTTCAACTAGCTTAACCAACACCATATCTCAGAACGAAAATATGAACTATATCAGGCTGTTGGAGGAATTTGACGAGGGTTTAGATTATACCCTTGTCGAAGCTAATAACTTGTTTACGGATCCGGTTGGCAGGATACATCATGACGCTACGGATCGGCGCGCCCATGATAGAGATGGAAACAAAACTATCGACCGCCCCGCCCGTAGAGTTTTGGAGACTAGATTAGACAGTTCCCCTAGACAGCACTTGGCTTATTTCTTTTTTACTGAAATAGACTGGGAGTCTCTTCGCGATCAGTTCGGTTTGGACATTGATTTAGATGCTGATGTGGATGATATTAACGCCCCCATGGGAATGTTTCGTAGTGCCATGACATACCAACCGGTTATAGACAGAAAGAAAGTTAGCAGGTCATCTGTTATACTGAGAGAGCCCGTTAGGCGACGAGACTTAGGCGAAAAGGGCGCCATATGGGCTGGCGAATTTCATGTGATGCCAGATGGACAGGTCATGACTGGAGCCAGACACGACAAGTTTAGTAAAAAGCTGGAAGTGGAACACATTAAAAACTATAAAGTGTTGGATTTCAGAAGTATCGACAGAGTGAAAAAGTACAAAATTGATTTTTCCTTTTTGCAGAATAATGCATTTGGGATTACAAAGCGTTCTCTAAATAACGATAACAGCGCAACTGCGAATCATGGCTATTTTTCGAAGTTGAATATAGCCACGAATAGACACGGAGATTGTCAGTTCTTATTTGGGGTCAATTTTCTTGTGGCGCTCTTGCAGGAGAGTCAATTCGGCACGCTTCTGCTAGATTCAGAGAAGAGAGAAGGGCTTAACAGCTTTATTGCCGGTATGACTGTCAAAGACAGAGAAAGGTTTCCGGGCCTAGTTGTTGACATAGAAGCCTCGAATCTTTACACCATCAAATCTTTCAAGATCAACAGAAGAAGGGTCGATAGCATCAGAGGATCCAACCGATTAAGCACGCAAAGTGTACCTACTGTGTATGATGATAATGAGGTTGAAAGGCTGATTGCCTCATCCCGCGATAATGACAACATTCGCCGTCACCTCGTTTCAGTTGAACCATCAAACGCGCCGGCATATGCGCGCCCGCCAGCTTCTAGCGGCGGAGGCCTTCGAGAGATCAAACTTGACTTGCCGCTCCAGCC
>Ga0080013_1005409_pt1 | contig 11927 bp, 26 predicted proteins | sample ETNvirenome_6_85_FD_69236 | JGI IMG/M metagenome (GOLD analysis project Ga0080013, IMG submission 69236) | Marine viral communities from the Pacific Ocean - ETNP_6_85 (SPADES assembly) (version 2) | ecosystem: Environmental > Aquatic > Marine > Oceanic | place: Pacific Ocean | collected 2013-06-19 | reverse complement strand
TCGAACCTGGGCATTACATTACCTCCTGTGTGTTTAGAAATGCCGTGTCGATCCAGGTAAGAATTCAAACCTGCGACCGTCATCATGATAATATTCTAACTCTTTCGTATGTTTTTTACAACGCATTTTTGTAAGATGGCACGCCCGGCAGGACTCGAACCTGCGACCCACGGCTTAGAAGGCCGTTGCTCTATCCAGCTGAGCTACGGGCGTATAAGTTAGCTTATACGAAATTTTGCGCCCCTGACGATCTACACTGTAGCAGACTGCGCTTGATTTTACAGTATCATCCCTAGACTTGTTTTCGCAAGGTTGAACACAACCAAAACATCCGACGCAGAATTCTTGTTTTTCTCGATTGAAGTCTCGATGCACGTTAAGCTCCGCTAGGAACATTATAGGGCTTTGTTGCCTCGTTGTTTCTTCATCCGTCGCCGAAGCGCTTTCCTTCTGCGGATTTCCAGTTTCACAATTTCTGTCTCTAGCGACCGGTTCTGCTTTCGAAGTCGATGGGCTTCATTAAAATTCGCACGTGCTAACACACCGGTGAGAACACATCCAGCAGCAAAACCAAGAATAACAAAAACTCCCGCGTGCATCTCACGCCTCCCATCAAACAATCCCCTCAGCAGAATCCACACTCAAAATCTTCATCGGAGTCGCGATGTACTCGTTCCAAAGAGACGTTCGGACATCTCCGTTACAGGATGCCAGCTCATAGCAGATATTGTTGTGTTCTCGCCCGGGGTACCCAAGTCTGTACATGTTACACGCCCTGCGTCCATTGTCCACCGCCATCGACTTCACATCGCTTCGGAAGCCGGCTCTGACATTTCCGACAAGGGTGACGACGAGGTTCGACTCTGTCCTGAAGAAAGGCCGCTTCGCCACAGTGAAGGTCGAGATGTCGAACAGCTCTCCCGTCTCGATCGCCGACTCGATGCGCGCGACCCCTCTCTCACTAGTGAAGTGCATCAACTCCTTCGGATTGTGGGTTGAGCCATAGAGCTGGGTGGTGAACTCATCGTCCAGCAGAACGTACGGTTCCATGTCCCCGCGGGAGTAGAAGTAGGCGAACTTTAGCCGGGTGATGTCCGAAAAGTATCCCCCAAACTCCTGCTCGAATGCCCAGAACCGATGGTTGGCGAAGTCCTCGATAAAGTCCAGCAGGTTCTTTTCAGTGAACAGGTCCCAGCGCTCGATCTCCACGTCCCGCTGGTAGTTGAAGTACCGATCAATTATGGCAACGAGCTCCGGAGATAGGTTGGCGCCGGCGCCCCTCGTGTCTACACCACGTTCCTGCAGGCGCAGGATCTCGAGAACCACATCCTCCCACACACCTAACGCGAAAAAACTCGCAGCGGGTTTCATGTATCCCCGAACTTTCGTCTGTTCGGAAACGACCGCCGACACATACTTTGAAAGCAACGACTTCACTCCGCACCTCTGCATTAAGTATGCTTCGAATGAGGAAAGGCCGCCCCGAAGAGCGACCCTTTCTCACCTCAGCTCACTCAGGCTTGCGCCCATTCGTAAACGGTGCGTGGTCCTCGGTAGCAATCCGGAAACGGAAGGTCCGCATAACAAGGCGCGAGAGTTCCAGGGTGACGATTCTGCCACTCTCTGGCCGCCGCAAAGAGAATCTTCTCGGGCGGCTTCGACACACCGGACGCAACAGACCTGTTCAGGCTTCGAGAGATGAGCTCGTTGAGCTCAAAATCGGTGAGTGTTTTGATTTCAGAAATATGCATAGAGCCCATCCAATTTTCTTAGTTCGGTTTTCCGCAAGACCACCCACCAGAAGTCCCCTCCCAGAGATTGGGCGCGACATACTCGACATGTCCTAGCGCCCAAAGTCTGACCAAGGCGAAAGCCACTTCTCCTTCAAGGGTAGGCTGCTCAGAAATTTCGAGCAGTTCTCGCACGTGCGATGGAATCGCCTCAGGGTTATCCCCGAGGGCGGCCAACATTTCATGCACTTGTTGATCACGCTTCTCGTCATTTTCAGTCGCATGGGTCGGCTTCAAAACGTCAATCATTTCGTACTTGCTAGTCATCGGTGTAACCCTCCGGTGTGTCACCCGTCAGGATGAAATTGATGTGTTGCTGAAGACGTTCCAGCACTCCAGGGCGAATCCGGTCAATCGTCCACCCGCGAGGATGAAGCTCGTCGATGCGGTCGAGAACCTCAAGAATGATGACCGTGGCCATCTCATCCTTGAAGTTCGGGGCGTTGGCCCGGATGATCTCGCACCGATCGTAAATTGTGGTATCTGGCATTGTCATCTCCCCTGTATAGCACAATTGTATCACATCGCATCGTTTCTTACACACGCATCAGGGCGCAATAAAGTCTACGTGACGCTCGTTGTTCTCCTCATTCGACCACCGCTCGCGTACTCTCTTGGCTCTCTCCCGTCGACTCACATTCGGAAACTTACTGTGGGCCTCATCAGAGATTGAAACGCTGTTTCCCTTCTCGTCAATTTGAACGTACATAACGCGTGACCGCAGCGCGATCTTGACCTCGCCCGATTCTACATCACAGCGTTTGGCCTCGATTCGAAGTGATATACTAGTTCTACCGATCTCTGTGACCTCCCCGTAAAGTTTGATCAGATGGCCCGACCTGATGCCATTAGTGAACCGTGTATCGTCCATACAGAACACCACCATATTGTGTGAACCAGCCGCTTGACACGCCATACAGTTCGCAGCGTCGTCCAGCCACCCCAACAAAATGCGGCCCAGCAGGTTTCCGTGACAACCTAGATCTCCGTCTCGTACCCAGTGGGTTGACACCAATTCCATCGCTAGTCTCCTTTAATAATTTTAGCACCCAAATTTAAAAAGTGCAGGCAGGCAGGATCAGACATCCAAAAAAGATCACCCTCATCGAACATCTCGTAGTAATTGATCCCGTCCCTAATTTTTGATCGAACACACAGGAAAACTTTTCCTGCGTGGGTTTCGTAATTATTCGAAACGACCAGCGAATCATCTGGCAAAAGCAGGGGTTCAGTTTGTGGTTGCAACATCCGCCACCTGACACTCTGGGCACGTGAGTTCCGCTTTGACCTGGCTCACCTTGATTCGCCAAGAGTCCAATTGCTCCGGGTGTTCTCTCGGGGAGAACGAAGAACCACACTTCAGGCACCCATTCGGCATCGCCTCCATCAAAGCACCGATTTCTTTTACTGCGCGATTTGCAGCCTTCTTTTTGGCAGCTTTCTGCTTTCGCTCAATTTTTCTCTTGAGATTCATACCATTCTTCCATCGACGTTCCAGGACACCTCAGTTTTCGACATGTCGTCCAATTAATACTATCCACCGCGCGCGGAATTTACAAATTAGAGGATACTGAGGTACCGTTCTCCTCTATCGCAAAGAAGCGTCACCACCGGCTCTTTCGGACAGTTTTCTCGCACCCATTTTTTCGCAGCCCACAAGTTCGCTCCTGAGCTGATTCCAACCAGAATTCCGTGTGTTCTGGCAAACTTTCGTGCCTCTTCGGCGGCGACCTCAGTGGGCACAAGAACCTGATCTGATACGCGAGATCGGTCGAGCAGAAAGTCGGAACCGTCGTTGATACCCTGAATACCGTGTGTCTTAGTGTCCTCCGCGGGTACCACCTGCATCACCTTGCACTGACCGGCGTCGTCTGTGTAGTCAAAGAACTCAATAATGCCCATCAACGTCCCGCCTGTGCCGGCGCCCGAGAGAAAGTGCCATCTGTGAAATCCAAAAAGATGTTGCATCTGTGTAGCAATCTCCGGACCGGTCGCGCCACTGTGCACGGCAATGTTGAGAGGGTTCTCAAACTGCATCGGGCTCCAGTAAGAGGAGCTCAGCCCGACCAAACGATTACGCTCCTCAATCGCACCGAAAAAATCACTAGGTTCAACCTCGATCAATTCCGCACCGAATCGCCTGAGCATTTGTTTTCTCTCGTCGCTCATGTTGCGTGGCATCACGATCTTGACCGGAAGGCCGAGTTGGGCTCCGGCCGCTGCCAAAGAAATTCCAGTATTTCCGCTGGTAGCCTCGATCAGCACGGTGTTGCGTGTGATTTCTCCGCGCAGCACGCCACGTTTGACAGCCTCGAAGACAAAACGGTCCTTGACGCTGCCTGTCTTGTGGCATGTCTCCAGTTTCGCGTACACACCCTCTTCCACTCGGATGAGCGGAGTCGGACATGTCAGATCTAACACACGATTCTGAATTTTCTCAAATAGAGACTGATCAATCAACTGTCACCCAAAACGCTAGAACCACGTCTTCTTAAAAACGCAGTTTTTAGATTCGTCCCAGTAGATAAATTTCTGTGCTTGTGAGAGAGGATAAACCTTCAAAAGCTCTGCACCGAACGTTGATGTTCCGGGCGTCAACACCGCCTCGTGTTGAAAGTGCCACCACTCGGCGCCCCCGTAGGAGCCACCCTTGAAAAATGATCGCCTCGCCCGGATTCTCTCCCAGCCGTGCTTCTTGAACAACGACGTCAGATCGAACGCGCGACAACTCACCGGCTTCACCCTGATGACCGTCTTGCTACCGTGTCGAGTGACATAGGAGGCGTGCACAATCACTTCTGGCACCTCGGGGTTGTCGGTCTTGCACCAGATCCTCCAACGCCTGCCGGCGTCGCTCTGTATGAGATAGGGATCAGTGTCCGGATTCTGCATTCCCGTTGGCAGCGCGAGATCCAGCGCGAGACCCACGTAGTGCATCGATTTTTTACTGCGTGCCGGACCTGCCCTCGACGACAACCCTCGACGACCTCCCGCAGATGTGAGCACACCTCCGAGCGCCACGACTTCCTCTCTAAGTGCTTTGTAGGAAGAGGCTGCGTCGGACCTCAGTGTGACACGAGTAAACCCACCACGCCCGGGAATCTTGTCGGCTTCACATGCGATCCAACCCAGAAGCCTCTCCGGGGACGACGGATCTGTGTTGGATTCCTCGGAGAAATGAATGATGTTTAGACCCTTGGCTTCAAGCGCGTCATTGAGCTCCTTGAATGTGGATGGCCCGCAGACACCATCGACGGAAATCTTTTTGGATTTCTGAAATTTTTCCAGTGCCTCCTCGACAAGCCCGCCGAAGAGCCCGTCGATTGGCCCTGGATGGTATCCTAGTGCCAGGAGGCTCTCCTGTAGCTCACGAACCAATACTCCCTTGTTTCCGCTTTTCAATATCATGTATCTTCCTTCGAACAGCTGTGCCAAGTTAATAAATATCCGATCGCACTAAAGGCTATCAAGTGATCACGAGAATCAGCCCTCAATAATCTTTCTGCCCAGCCTCGAAAGCTCTGCGCGCGCCTCATAATTTTGCATGCTCTTGCTCTGCGCATAGAACGTCGGTACATGTCTGGTAGCCCGACGCCTAAGTTTTCGCCACTTGCGCTTGGCTTTTTTAGCATCGTCGGATGTCATCTTCTTCAGCTCTTTCTGGACGTCGCAGCTGGGCAGTATCACTCCCTTCTTGAGGGCACCGATGTTCTCGTAGAAAATTCGATCCTGCATTCGTCCCTCCATCAAAGCTTCGACACTTCCTGGCGCCACTTATCCTCAGAAAGTCTTTTTCCATTCAGCCACCACTCTTTTGCACCACTGGATCCCATGTAAGCCGGCCCATCCTCTCGGTGACGCTTTCCATGCCGGAACCAAAACTGTGACCCGACGCCGTCATGAATAGCTGGACCATCCTCTCGGTGGATCTTTCCATTCAGCTTCCAGGCCCAACACATCCAGGAATTGTCCCATTCCCTTGTCTCAGATGTGTTGTCTTTATGTGTATCCATGAATCATCTCCGGGAGGCAGCCTTCAGGGCTCTCTTTTCCTCTATCGTTTTGATTTGTCTAGCCTGTCGAGCTAACACAGTATCCAGCTTTTGCTGCATGGAGTGTGAAGGCACAGGAATGATGCTAGTAAAGAGCGCAAGTCTAAAGCTACCATCAAACTTATCTATGAACGTAAAGTGGGGTTCGGGTCCCTCCGCCGTAATTGCTTTGATCGGCCCGCATGCTAGATCATTCGACGGGTAGCGTCGACACCAGACTTTTTGCCCAATTTTCCACCCCTCATACTCCACAACATCCAAATTATCTGTGCATGTCGTGTTTGTTTTTTTCTTTTTCTTTTGCTTTGCCATCTCTGATTCCTCGTCTATGTTGCAATGCCCAAATATTCGTAAGGCACCCCTTGGACGATCTGTCCGTCTGATGTCATGAGATCCACAACAATTATCTCACTATTGAGGTGGGTGACCAAGCGGGGTCTGCAGACCACAGTGAATAAATTATCTTCAGCGATGGAGTCCCCGACCTGTTGTCGGTGTTCCCAAAGCCTAACAACGCTGCCCTGTTTGACGGGCTGTGTCATATCAACGCCTTCGTATTGATGTTTCATCTGTCCTGCTCACAGCCACTCCCAAACAGCAAGACCCGGACCAAAAGATCCGGGCCTTGCCGGAAACGTTCGCGAGTGGAATAAGTGTGTCGCCGTTTCTAATTCTAACTATACGCTTGGTGCTGAATTTTGTTCAACATCTCCCTGCCATTTTCTGATAAAACCCACCAGCTCGAGCAGTTCGCCGACATCGTCGATACCGATCACTGGCATCTCCTGCAGAAACTTGAGCTGAAGACCTTCGAGATCTACCTCAATATCCTCACCGTCCGACTGTTGGATGGTAATTTTTTTGACCTTCCAGGGTGCCATCAAGCATGCCTTTGACGCGCTCTCAGTGATTTTTCCTTGGTACAAATCAACCGCATCCTTGGCCTCCCTCAAAGAGCAGCCACTGTGCTTTCGAACAGCCTTGATCGCACAAATGATGCGGTTGTCTTTGATGTCAGCCTCTACCTGTTTGCGCACAAACACGGGTATTTTCAGCAGTTTCACGTCATTCTCCTTTGTTATGCCCGGGCGGTTTGCGACCGGTAGAAACCTCGGCACACCGTCCGAAAGTAGTCCACACCGCCTTCAGCGGGGCTATAGAGATTATAAAGCGTCTTGTAACCATCATCACCGTGCTGGCCCTCTCCGAGCTTCTGCAGCACCTCATTCACCATGTCATAGGCAGTGGCACGCAATTCCTCGGGCAACGTGATCAGCATCATGTCCAACCTGTCATTCTTGATACAGTTCATCAGGTACTTATAACCCAGCTTGGACTTGACCATCCGGCCAATGTAGTTGATATACTTGTACTTGATGCGACGTGGGCCGTTCGTGACACCGGCGACCTGGGCAACCCAGCCTTCGCAGTTTTCAACCGACCGATCGTTGATCTCGGCGTGCAATTCATCCACAGTCATCCACCGAGCCTCGGGCAGGTGGAAGACATCGGGCATTTCACTTGCAATTCGTGCCAAAACATCGTAGCTCACCGGGCGACCCCGTCCATCGTAAGCCTCCAGCAAGTAGATCTTCTTTGCACCCTCATAATCAACATGGACCTCAGTTGTTGGATGGACAAACTCGCAGACGAGAGTCATCAGGTCAGAGGCCAGAAGGTTGGCAATAGAAGCTGCCTTGATGAACTGCGGCCGTGTCAGCATGTCAAGTGATGCCATGCCAGATGGTGTCTCGAGTCGACCACGAGTAGTGGCACTGAGTTTCTTCTGGTGCATGAAGTACTCGATCATGTGACCGTCCTCCTTGCGAGTACAGAAGACAGTGCGTCCCTTGGTGAACTTCGACAATTCCTCTTGACTGGTCTCAGGAAGCTCCCAGTGGTTGAAGAACTTCTCGAATCCACGTGACGCCAACTTGATGCCTTCGAACTGGCCTGGCTTCTCATACGAGACAACAAGCCCGCGAAGCTGTTTCAGGACAGGAGTCCAACCACCATCGATCTCATGCAACAAATTGTGAGCCGATGGACTGTAGTTGAGGAGAATCAGCTGGCGGTCGAAATCGATATCGAACCCAATCAGATTGCCAGCCTTGAGGCCCCATTCCGGATTGACACCCAACACCTCACAAAGGAAATCATTATAATCTCGCTTGATACCGGCCCACAGGCGCTTCTTGTCCTCAGGCTTCCGAATCTTGTCGGTAATAAACGCCACCAGGCGTGGAACTGATCCTTCAAAAATAGTCTCACTCATATTGTTACCCTCCTACAGGCACATGACCGCAACTGCGGCGGTGTAAAAAATTGGAAGTCCAGCAACGAACAGGACACACTCTAGAATCTCCTCGCGATTCTGTCGTGCTATGATGTCCGCCCACCTTTCATTATGATTTGAATTGGACGTCATTTAAACTCTCACCTCTCGTTTGGTGAGTTCATTGTACCATACTGGAATGTAAGTTACACGTGAAATTAGACTTGTCTTTCGACGTAAACATTAAATTTTCTGGGAAATTCATCCTCAACGGTCGTCGCACAAATTTGGGCGCCGTCAGGCGTCGTGACCTCAATCCGTGCGGACGAACCCCAGTCGTATGCAATTCCAGCCTGGAGCAGCTTTCCCTCGGCCAGGACCGGTCCGCATCCCGGGGACCATTTTGAGACGATCTGACCGCCAGACTTGTGATCCTTGTAATTCAGCTGCACCCACACTTTCTCGCCCGACCGAAGATTGGGTGCGCTCCAGATGTTAGTGAGCCTAAGCATTTCTCTTGTCTGGGCATGGGGGCTGATTGTCTGCTAAGTTCTGATTGTCTGCTAAGCGAGCCCGTTCCACGAGATGGTCGAGGTACCACTTCGCCTTCTCCAGGTCCTGTAACCTGTTTCCCTTGTGTCTGCTGCGAGTCACGTACTTGACAATGTTTCCCTCGCAGAAATCCAAGTCCCAGTCGTCAATGGCATCGATGACCTCGATCTTTCCCTGGTTGTAGTGCTGTGGGTGGTTTACTTTTTCTTTGGCTGCTGGGGTGGTCCTTGCGTCATCGTAATATAGTTCTCCTTGGAAGACGCGATGAATCGGGCCGTACAGGCGTTCGGTCGCCATTCGGTCATCTTCATTTTCAAAATGATTCATTTTAATATTGTCAAACTGCTTAACTTCATCAAAGGGATCCGGCTCTTTCTTATAAATCGTTGAATGATCATAATATAGACCGCGCTTTTCGTCGTATTTTTCTTCTGCCATTCCCATCTAAGACTCCTTTTTATAATTCTTGTCGAGGTGTTGATAGATGGCATGTTGGAGCGTGATGCCGGCGCGCCCGGGCCAAACAGAATGAACAATGTGGTCAGTCAGGCGTTGCCGTGCATCGTCAGAAAACAAATTTATCTGCTTATTATGACTCGAAAAGTCATCGATCGCCTTTTTGATCTCAGCTTTGATGTTCTTCATGATTATCCTGTTCCACTATGATTGTTTCAATTCGGGCAGATCGAGCCTTGCGCACACAGTCCCAGTTATGCCGGGCGTCTTTCATTAAAAATGCTATGCACAGATCGACATCTGAATTCACCATCGCTCCATTTCTAAGCCTGTCCGCACGAGGACCGTGTGTGTCCCAATCAGCGGGCCACACCTCTGTCTCAAGCTTTAGCTCTTCTGCAAGCTTGGCAGTAATGATATCAACCCCTTCGTTCTCACCGTGCAAAATTGTAGCACCGATGGGAAGCTTGATCAACTCGTTGCGAATTTTTTCGGTGTCCAGCCAGTTACTAGCGCCTGTGACAATGATTCTCATTTAGATTTTTTCTTCTCCCTGCTTACTAAAAACCTGTGGTGCGTCCCACTTTACCCTAACAGCTCCGTGGAATAATCTTGATTGCTCACTTGTTACGCTTCGTCCAGTCGACGAGAAAGTCGACCACGGGTGACAAGCGGCGGGGCATGATTGTTGAGAGCTGTGAAACTGAAATCCACCGCCACTCATCGTTCTCGGGTTTGCCGAGTTCAGGACTCACAGGCAAAAATGGATCCTTGTCGGAAGTGCGGTCAGCCACAAAATACGTAGCCGTTTTTGCACTCTTGCCCTTACCGTAGGTGATGGCCGGTGCCATCACGCCCTGTACGATTGAAACATCAGCCGGCGATGCCAGGGTCGTCTCCTCCCACAGCTCTCGAATTGCAGTCTCGAGTAGGCTCTCGCCTTCGTCAACTTGACCCTTTGGAAAATCCCAGTTGGCGTACGCCCTGACCGCGAGAACAGTGGGCTCCTGGCTCGACCAATCGATGACCGTCACACCCGAGCTCTGAATCATTTTTCACCTCCAAGAAACATTATAACATCTCGAAGGGTGCTTTACACGACACTATTTCCTCAACAAATGGCCGGACTTCCACGCCGTGGCGATGTCCGCAACGCCCTGAGAACCGATGTAAGCCAGGGCGATCGCCACCCATTGATCACCATCCACCCGGTTGGCGACCAACAATGCGGTGGTTGTCATCCATACCAACAATTTTCGGCTGAGGAATCTCTGCAGGTGCCTGTCTACGAATGCTTTCATTTTCTTTCTCCTTTAGCGCTTCAATGTTCTAAGTATTCCCAGCTGATCTAAGAATTTCTGACACCACACGCCGAAGCAGAGATTCGGACTTCACACCGTATACTTTCTTCCTGTTGTAAGGTTGACCCTCGTAGGAAACAATTCGGACCAGATCTATACCGCCGATCTTGAGCAGGTCGCGTTCCAGGTCAGGAACATCAAACCTCTCATCGTCGTTGAACGATACCGTGAGCGTGGCCATTCTCTTTCCCTCGGGAGCCGGCTGCAGCGATCCCTCCTGTGCCACTGTGATCACATTGGGTAGGCCTCTAATGTCTGTCGTGATGTCCCGCATGGTAGGCTTCTTGGGTCCCACAGTGTTGACCCTCACTCTCACACCGACATCGACGATCTCCTCGTACGACTCCCACAGACGACCTCTCGACTCTGTCATCGACAACCTATCCCCTTTTTTAATTTCCAGGCGATCACACGTTCCCATTGGAAGTTCAAGCGCGTAGCTAGCGGGAACTGCACATTGACTTTTACCAGTGTGGGGTTCCATCTTATCCACCTGGATCATATCGCCGCGGGAATCAAAATAAGCGATGTCAAGAGGAACATAAGTGTTGTTCATGTGGAACGAGGCAGGTTCGTTGTCAAGCACGAACAGCATACCACCGTGTGGATCCATCGTCTGTCTATCCATAAGTCCGACAGCGCGCTTTTTTGGTGTATCGGCAATCTCCACTGTGAATGGGTGCCCGCCGACCTCTATCTGTTTAATAATATACGGCGCCGATGACATTAATCATACCTTCGTATTTTTTAGCGAATGAATCTTTCAGGTGGCCAATTTCCTCACGCATCATTTTGCCAAAATGCAGAAGTTCTAGATTCGGGTTCTTGTCGATAATAGCCTGAACCAGCATCCTGGCATGACCCTGGCCCCGCATGTCATCTCTGACATGTAGGTAATCGAGGAATATACCGTCCTCTCCGTACGAAGAATAATCTAAGAAAGCGACTGTGTGGGGAGGTGCTCCGGGAATCACTTCTTCCAGTTTCGGTTTCTTGAGTCTTCGTCTCCTGTTTTTAGTGTACCTTCTCCAAATTTCCCTGTCCTTGTAGTAATGTGTTCTAGGTTCGGCATCAGACGCTTCCTTGTCAACAACTATGAAGCGTTTTTTGTTAGCGTACCCGTGGTACTTCAGAGGGGACTTACCAGCATCAATGACCTCAGCTCTCTCTGTCAGGACATTTTCGGCCAGAGACCGAATTCTACGCCTGACCTCCGTTTGTATCTCTGCGAATTCAAGGTCTTCAAGCAATTCCGGATCGACCGGTACGTCTTGACGCTGGAGGCTGGTGAAGATTTGTGGTTCATTTCTCATGTTAGTATCCTGAACTTGTTTCCAGGTCCCATGGTCCCCAGTGTTTGTACTGCGTTATCTTCTTAGCCATTTCGCTGTAAGTGTATTCATGAACATTGTTGATTGTGCTGATCTTACCCAAATGGTAA
>Ga0080013_1005408_pt1 | contig 11929 bp, 23 predicted proteins | sample ETNvirenome_6_85_FD_69236 | JGI IMG/M metagenome (GOLD analysis project Ga0080013, IMG submission 69236) | Marine viral communities from the Pacific Ocean - ETNP_6_85 (SPADES assembly) (version 2) | ecosystem: Environmental > Aquatic > Marine > Oceanic | place: Pacific Ocean | collected 2013-06-19 | reverse complement strand
ACTCATTAAAGAATTTATAAATATTATTCTCTCCACATAAAGGACTTATTATATCTCGTACAGTATTCAAATCATCCTCATCAAACATCTTTTTCATTTCCCAACTCTTCAAGAGTGTCATTCCATCATAATTCTTATTTGTATATGCTACCCATGTCGATTCAATAAAAATTGACTCAATTAAATTAACTACTTGAATCACTTTTGATTCCGTTAAAGTGGAACTACTCCCACCTGAAGATTTAATAATGTTCTTTACCTTTGCCTTATTATTATCACTTAATTTCTTACCTGTCTTTATCTGATTAGGTTTATATTTCTGTGATAATTCTATCAAATCCCAATCAGTTATGGCATCCAAGATAGCACTAGTGAGTTTATCTCTACTAGGTCTAGGATTACTCTTAGTCTTATAATACTCATTTACTTGAGTTATAATCTCTTCAGGAAGTACAACTGTAGGTTTAGTACTATTAAGAGGATACTTAGTAAGAGGAACAGATTGTAAATATTCAACTTGACTCTCACCACTAAGATCCGCACTCTTTCTTGTAGCAATTCCTAATGCTAATTCAATTTTATTACCAGGACAGTGGTTATATAACATAACCTGATTCTTTCCTGCAACTTTACGACAAGCACGACCAATTAATTGAATTAACTCTGCAGGACTAGAAATCTTATCCCATAGATTAATATGACTAATTTGAGGAATATTTGTACCTGTAGTAAATTTACGACAAGTTAAGATATTAACCGCAGGATGCTTTTCTAATAGTTCATCTACACACTTTTCTAATGATATATTTTTATCTTTTGCCATTTTCTCAAGAGTCCACGCATCAATAAAGTGTCTTGTTTTGATACGTTGATTAAGAGTCTTAGCAAGATCAGGATACTTATCTGCTGCACTATCATCTTTTTCACCAGCAGGATAAACATCTAATGCAACTCTCTTATCAGCAAGATTAACATTTAAATAATTTTTATCTTTAGGTAATACACTAACATACTTACCATCATATGTTTCTACAATATCCTCAATCATATCATATGCACCATTATCATCACGAACCAACCATTTACCAGGATGATACCCTTCTTCAATACTATATAATGCTTTAATCTTATCACTTAACCCTGCAAATGGTGTCTCATAAGATTCAATAGCAATCTCAGGAAGTCCAGTATATTCTCTATGATTTGATCCCCATAATAAATCACGATTAACTATAGTATCTTTATCATAAGTATCAAGAAAATTATATGGAGTAGCACTAAGGTCAAGAACAGCAGATGCCTTTAAGCAATCAAGAAGAGTAGAAGTTCTTTCTCCACGATAGAACTTATGACCCTCATCTCTCACCCACACATCAATCTTACCAGTCAAATTATTATACGCAGGTCTAATCTTATCTGAATAATCACCACCATTCTTATCATCATAAAATAGATCTTGTGCAGTAAGAAGTAAAAAAATTACCTCACCATCATCAGTTCTTTTTGTTATATTCTCTAACGAAGTATTCTTCCAATCCTTCTTAGTCATATAACTATATTTCTGTGATCTAGTAGCACCTACATCAACAAAATCCAAATCATCAGTAAAGGACTTTAAAGTATTAGATATAGGAGTGGTAACTAATACCAATCCACCTCTCTTCCAATTAGGAAATCCCTTTTTGTCCCATTCCCTAAAATATTTAAGAACTGATACTAAACTAATAATAGTCTTACCAATACTGGTATATCCAGAAAATAAACATTTATTCTTATTTAATAATATATCAACAATCTCATCTATTGCCTTCTTTTGACCAAATCTAGGAAGAAATGGAATCTTTGTATTAAAATGTTGTGAGATCCGATGATACTCTTTAATACACTCAATAAGTTTTGGTAAATCCTGAGTAATATTAAAGTTAAGTAATGCCTCAGTATTCTTCCCCTCAATCTTATTTCCAAGATGACATGCACCAAAAGTAATTGCACCTCTCTTGTGAAGATTATCAATAGACTCTCTTAAAGAATTATCATACTGTCTTAACTTGTTAGGATCTTTATCAAAAACAACATAAGCACCAATTTCTATATTTTTATCATTAGCAGATAATTTTCCAGAATACCTATCATTTATTGCTTCTTGGGGTGTTTTCCCTGCTCCTTCAGTAACCTCTCCCAATTTACCAGTTACAAATAGGTAGTAAACACCATGACTAGGCAACAGAACACCCTTATAAGTGTTGGAAAGAATAATCTCCTGTGTATTTTCAAAGGTGAGTCTTAATGCCATCAATAAATCATTCAATAATATTAGTATAGAGCATTTTAGTGCTCTTAGTCAAAATAGTAGGCAGTTTGGCAAGTGGTCTAGTCCTTCTTCTTATACCCTTTATATCCACTAGAACTAATGGGATGCTTTAGTTCACTCTCTTTCTTTTTACCCAGATTCTTTAATCTAAGGTCACGTAAGACTCTTTCACCCTTTCTAGTAATTGATTTACGTTCAGAAGCAGTATGCCCAGATGCCTTTTGTGGTTTATACTTAGGATCTGCTTTCTTTGCAGTCTTTTTACTTAAAAGTTGGTCTGCTGTTTTAGTCTTAGCACCTGATTCTCTTGCCTTACGTTCTCTATATGCTTTCTTTTGTGCTTCTTTCGCTGATAAATTAACAGACCCTCTTTCTTTAGTTGGTTGTTGTTGAGTCTGAGACTTTGGTTTATTAGTTCCTATATCTTTACGTGGTTTGTAATCAACAGGAACTCTTTTACCACCAACAACTTTGGTCCTTTTCTTTTCAACTTCCCTCTTTTTACGTGATGTACGAATACGTCCGCCTTCACCAGGTTTTCTGGTTGCTTGATATGCAAGATCTTTTTCGTATGCTTCAGTAATAAATTGCTGAAAAGATTTCATCAGAAAATAGTTTTTAATTATTTAGAAGTTTCAACTACTTTCTTATTAGGTCCTTTAAAAACCATTCCATTATCATGCATGTACTTAACTCTTTCATGACGTAACTTGATCAAATTATCATATTCTGCTTTTTGCTCATTAGTAAACCTAAAGTTTTGCTTACTCCAGATTTCCTTCAATTCTTTCATGCGTTTAAGTACTTCAGCGGGTCTCATATTTTTAAGAGATAATTATAATATAAGGACACTTTCGACGACCCCTAATCATCACACTCTGAGTAATGAGAAGGATTAGCACTTTTACGTGTTTTTACATACTCCAAATCACCCCAATATTGATTATGGCACAACAGTAGGGTATGAATATACTTATGCTTTTCATTTTTAGTGTATTGATCTTTAGGTTTTGGTCTAATGGCAGTTTCTATGGTGATATATTCATCATCATAGAAATATACCCATCCCTCATCCTTACCAAACTCTCCTTTATCCCAAATAACATAGTCATTCACCTTGGGTTTATACATAACCAGTTCACTTCTGATTAACTATATTGATGTAAACTTCTTTAGCAGGATATTGAGCACGTACAAGTTGCTCAATATAACGACGATCTGAAAGGTCAGATTCTATCATAATATTATGAGATCTTCCCCTGTCATCTGTATAACGGACTTTGCAATTATACTGGGTCATAAAGCACACTCCAAAGGATTAAGATTATATGTTGTTACCACTCACTAGCAACAGGTCCACCTTCTATCCTTACTCTTAATCTACTTGGTGCAATACCATTATCTAAACATTCACGAAGCATAGCATCACATTGCTCCTTAGTCATGTTTTGTGCTCTATCATTTACTAAGTGCCAATCATTGGTACTTAGTTCTTCGAGGCGATACCTTTTTTCGTCAGACATAGTTCCTAAGTGGTAAATTCTTCAATAACACGGGATTCTTGTTCATCACTAAGTTTGAAACAGCGACTGTTAAGAATGTTCTCTTTTAAATGAGTATAATATGAACGATAATCCTCATGACTATCACGTTCAACAATTAAATCAAAACATTCACTCTCACTTTCAGCAACTACATTCCACACTCCACCGTATTCTGATTGAGGAAATGGAACATAATGGTCAATGATGTACAAGTATTTCTGTGCCATTGTATGTAGTACAGTACCTTAGAAGTTTAACATAATTAGACAAATTCCGCAAGATAATAATCAACAGTTATTTCAAGTTTTGCTGCCTCTCTTTCACATTCAGCAATAAATTCCTCAATCAATTCATCAGTTTGATTGATTGGTTCTTCTCTATCAGGCATAGGATTAACCTCCATCTACTGCACATCCTAGCATAGCACCACCAACAATGCCAGTAGGAATTGCCCACCAACGATCCTTTCCACGAGATCCAAACCCTGCAAGTCCTCCACCCAGAAGACCTCCAACAACTGTTCCATCAGAACAATCATTAGTATCTACGTTTTCATACACGGTAACAGTTCTATGATATGTCTTACCTTCTGCCACATCATCAGGATTACAAGCAACTTCAACAGTTTCCTTAGACGATCTTACATATCCTGGATTATATTCTGTCCCTGGAATATATTCTTCTCTATACTCACTCTTAAAACATTTACGACTAGAAGAACCACCTGGATCATATTCACTATGATCTGCTAGTGCTACCGTAGGTACAAGTAGCAACGTTGAAAGCAATACTGCTGGTAATTTCATTTCTCTATACATTAGTATTCATATTTATCTATTTTGTAGGATATTAAACAACACTGCACCAATCATTGACCCTGCTGTGGGATTTCCTCCACTACCATTAGGAATAAAGGATGCCAAATTATTACATGGAACTTGAGTACTCTCTGTTTTTACATATCCACCCACATATTGTCCATGCTTATTATAATAACCTGGAATGTATCGTTCAGTGTATCTGTTCCGATCACACTGTTCAAATGTGCCACTAGTCCTTCCATATGGGAATGCCAAAGCAGGGGAAGGTGCTAGGAGAAGGGTTGAAAGTAAAATTGCTGATAGTTTTTCCATACTTATAGTATGGCATAAAAATACCCCTTATGTCAAGGGGTATTGGACACTTTGTAATGTGGTTTATCCGCCGTTCATCTGGCATCCTACCATTGATCCACCAACCATACCTAAAGGAATAGACCAATAAAGATCATTGCCACTACCAAGTCCTGCACCTGCTGCACCACCCGCCAAAGCACCTAATATTGTACCTGCGGCACAGTTGTTACCATCACCTTGTTGAGGTTGTTGCAACGTTATATTAGTATTGCCTGGTTGTTGGGGGTGTGATTGTGATGCCTGATTTTGAGGATACCTATCATTGTTAATAATAACAGGAGGAGAACTTGCTTGTTGGTAACCATATCCATGTGCTACGTGAACTGGCGGGTGTGCTCCCTGTTCATGGTTATGCGTTGGTTGGGGATGAACTACATTAGAAGTATTAGAAGGTCGTGTAGGATACTGAGTTAATTGAGGTTCACCTCCAACCCCACCACAAGGAAATTCTACCTTATCTCTCTTATTTGTTACATAACCAGGAGATTGTGAAGTACCAGGAACATATTCTTCACGATATTCAAATCTAAAACATGCTGCCTGTTCGGTATATCCTAATGGGTCTCCACCAACTGTATGCATTATTGGTTCAGCGAATGCTACAGTAGGAGTGAGAAGAGCAAGTGCTGTGAGTGTTGGAAGTGTTTTCATGATAATCAAAAAGTGAAATTTAATAATAAGTTTTGTTTAATAGTATCTTATCAAGTGAAGACCCATAATAAGGAGATTCTTCTTCCTCTAAACGGAACCATCTTTGAAATCTACGAATCAAATGAGTCATAATAAAATGTTTTTCGATAGTTCCATCATAACATACTCAAATCGTCCTGTCCATAAGGATAACGAAAAGTTACTGCTTCACAGGCACAGGAGTAATCCAAGGATCCTCTTTAGTTCCACTTCCACTTATTGCACCTGCTGGTCTTCCAACTGGTTCAGTTACAACAAAGTGACGGGTATTACCATCAGCACTAACATAAACTGGTTTACCTAGATTTACATGAGCAAAAACAGGTGACACCAAAAATGGTAGAACAAGCAAAGGCAAGAATTTCATAATCTTGTTGTGTTGTTCTTATACAATATAAGAAAAATATGTGTTTGTCAACTAATAGTGGTCAGTTCCTCAAGTGGTTCCAACTTTAAAAATACTGCTTCCTTATCATAATACAACTTATAATTATCTGTGACAACATAATGTCCTGTTATCTCTTTACCATCATCCGTATAACCATATGCTTTAACTTTCTCTGCTCCCCCATCGATCCGCATCCTCTTGCTACTGTTTAAGTAAGAATGATAGCGTTCGTCGAGGTTAAACATAGGTTTAAATAAGATTGTGTTGTAATACTAACATAAGTATTGTACTATATCTATAAACTTAATACTCTCTTTATTATGTAGTAACACTTCTCAATATCTATGCGGTATGTCAGAGGATGTATTAGGAGTGTATTCATATCCCTCTCGTTTGAGAGTTGTTTCAAATGCTTCATCATCCTTAGCAGGATTCCAAAAATCCTGATACTCCTTTTCAGTTTTCGCTTCTGTTACTTTACTAGAAGTATATAACTGCGAATCATTAGTAGAAATATCATCAACATCATATAGTGCTGAGAGATTCCCCTTCAGCATCACCAATAAATCTTGAGAACACTTTAAGCATCGTTGATGATATTCAATCTCACCCTTAACTGTATTTACAATTGTATCATAAACTTCCTTAGACGTAGAATCGGTATGAAGTGCATCATTTAACCATGCTTCTAAATGTCCAAGGGAGTTCTCTTTATTTGTCATAATTCAGATTCACTTTGCTTTGCTTGTTTCTCCTGTTTTATGCGTCTCTTAACCATTTTAGCGAATCTTACATCCTCTTTGGTGTACCATCCAGGATGCTCTTTTGCAAGTCTAATAATACGCTTTGCTGCCTTCTTATCCTTCAAATCAATTAACTCTAACTGTCCAAGAGACTATTTAGTATAGTTCTTCTTCCTTACCCAATTCAATCTTACAATCAGATGTAGGATATGCGACACAAGTCATAACAAAACCTGCTTCAAGTTGATCATCATCAAGGAATGATTGGTCTTCCTGATTTACTTCACCTTCTATCAATTTACCAGCACATGTTGAACATGCACCTGCCCTACATGAGTATGGAGCATCAACACCATCCTCTTCGATTGCATCTAGAATATATTGATCGCCAGCAACTTCAACGGTAGTCTCAGTTCCTTCAGCGTCTATTACTGTTACTTGATACGATGCCATGAAATAATCCTTACGAATTCACTTTATTTATTATACCCTGATTTAAGGTCTTTGACAACTTGTGTGGATTTGCTCAACTGTTCTATTGCTGCTAATAGTTCAGGAGTCTCTTCCCATTCCCACGTTTCTTCACGACCTTTCTTATCTGTTTTGGTAAATGTTCTAAGTGTCATGTGATTCCCCTTTTGTGTTGTTCGTTTTTAAGTTGTCTTTCAAATTCCACCTCTAAAGAAATAATATGCCCTTTAAGATGTTTCTCATACTCATTACCCTCAACAAGATCATGTAAGTGAGCAACATGTTCTAATGCATAAACTAATTTAGTTACATCATTCATCCTTGGCATAAGTTATAAGAACTTTTCTACTAGTTCTGATAATTGAAATAAACTACAGAGTTCTAGATTTGCTTCTATCATAGCATCTTTACCACCTTCTTGTCTATCCACGATAGCAACAACACGTTCAACTACATAACCAGCATCACGTAACTTCTCTGCTGCTTTGATAGCACTACCACCAGTTGTTACTACATCTTCCAATACTGTTACTTTAGTTCCTTCAGGTGGCAACAATCCTTCTATCCATGCTTCTGTACCATGTCCTTTAGGTTCTTTCCTAACAATTAGTGCATTAACCATCCTACCATCTAAAGCAGAACAAACTGCCACCCCAGATACTAAAGGATCAGCACCAAGAGTAAGACCTGCTACTACTTGAGTCTGAACGTGTTCTAATAACATCATCGAAACAAGAGTAAGTCCTCTACCAGTTAATGTTACTGGTTTACAGTTTACATAATGCTCACTTGTCTTACCTGAAGAAAGAGTGAATTCACCTTTCTTATATGCATACTTCTTTAGCAGTTCAAGAAATTCTTCGTTCATATTATGAATACTTACACGCATAGTATAAATCCCTCTCAACTAAAAGTCAAGAGGGATATTTGTTTATCTTGGACTAATTGTTAAACTAGAACCTCCTTACAGATTCGTTTACATATGCTTGACGTGTCATCACACTCTATGAGGCACTGAAAATAATCATTTATTGCGGATTCGTGATCTTGTTCTACTTCTTCCATTTTAGTTTTCCAACCCGCTAATTGATTATACGATACTAAGTTGTGCATTGATGACCTCCATTTTGTACAATTGAACACCATAACCAAGAAAGGTTTGGTTACATCTTGTTCCCCAATTCTATATCTATTTAGTCAGGAAAGCAACACAAAACAAGTACGGTTTTACAAAAATATATGCCTACGAGTATATACTCATCTTCTTATTGTCTTAAGATATTCTAATACATGTGCTCTTACATCCATTAACTCATTATAACATTTCTGATTATGAGCACATGCACGAAGAGAATTGTCTGGTTTATGTACTGATTCTATATACAAATCCAATCCACGGTTCCATTTTTGATCTGGTGATTCATCATCAAGAATTGCGTTCTGATCTTTCATAGCATCCGGGTTCAGTGTTGGTTTTTAGTACTTCAATCAATTCATGCTTCTCTATGGTTGATTGTTGAGATTTCATAATCCTCTCAATCAACTCTTGTGATCCTTCACAATCTAAAGCAGCAGTAAGTAGAATTTCAATCATAGTGTTATTTAATCAGGTAACAATTTGCCAGTTGTCATCACCACTCTCTGCCATACAAAATAAGTAACGACCAGAGATTGACGAAAGATATAATTTACCATTCTTACGATCCTTTACCTTACACGAATGAAATCTATCCATTTTAGTATCAAAACGATCTATTGCTTCCTTTGATAATGGTTTCACGCAAATGAATTCAGGTTTGGTTGTTGTCTTCATAATGAGAGATTAGAATTAGTGAGATGAGTAGAGTATTTGTCAAATAATATATCTTCCATCTTATGTGCTTCCACTTCCCAGGGTTGGTCTTCATAGTCTGTCTTAGAGTGGTCTACACCCTTCCACAGACGCTGACTACGCTTATCCTTTAAATCACCCTGTACGTGCTGATAAATGTGCCACAGCTCGTGTAAGAGGGTCTTGGTGTAATCTTCTGGGTTCATACGATTGTGAATCTCCATCTCAAAGTCACGAGGACGATGGTCACAATCTGCTGCCCATACCCAACCAAACACACCATTTCTAAGCAATCCAAGGTGGTCAACATTAAGGATTATCTTATGGCGTGGGAGATACTCATCTAGGAACCAATCCACGACTTGTGAGCACCTTCTCTTGCTGTAATTATATCCACTAAAAGTAAGATAATGCATAATTAAAAAGTGATGTGGTAACACGAACACCCCAGTGCATAAACCACACAAAGGATGCGATGAAGAGTAGTTTCTGTGATCCGGTTAATTCCATAATCATTCACGAACAAACATAGTATAACCCCTTCTGGCATCCAGAAGAGGTTTAGTGTTACACTTTTTAATCTGTCCTATTAAGACCAGGATATACTTCCTGTTGCGTTACCAGTACTGGGGTCACTTATGGGACAGGTGGCAGTTGGGGAGGGATGACTAATAGTTGTTACTTTAGAACCACCATCTGTCGCTGTACTTAAAGTTAGTCCTCCTCCTGGATTTGCGATAGTATAGGTATTCGGATATCTGAAAATAATAACACCCGTTCCACCATATGCTCCTGGTTGGTTATAGATACTTCCACCTCCACCACCACCCGTAGCATGAGTTCCAGGAGTACCTGTTCCGGTGCTACCAGCACCACCACCACCATTACCACCAGCACCAGCTGCGTCATCACCGCCACCGCCACCGCCGCCACCACGGAATACAGGGGATCCAGTAATAGATGATGGTTTTCCAGCACCACCAGCTCCTCCCTGTCCATTAGCACCAACAGCACCAGCACCACCACCACCAGTACCATCATTACCGAAGTCTGGAGAAGCATCTCCTCCATTATAACCTTGTACTACCTTGGGGTTCTCCTCCGGTTGAGTTGGAGATACAGCAGAACCACCGTGTCCGGAATTTGGTCCAGCTGGTGGGGTTTGACCGGCACCACCTCCACCTGATCCACCAGTATAGACTGCTTGATTGGATCCGGTGTATTCCGTATCTCTTGAAACTGGTTGAAATGCTGCACCACCTGCACCACCGCCATATGAAATAATGGAATCGTATTTTGAGTCTCCACCCCTACCTCCTCTCTTGTCACTAGTTGGACCAACAGCACCACCAGCACCAATAGTCACAGAATAATTTGTTGATGCCGCAATGCTCAATGCTGCCTCAGTGGAAGTTCCTGGACCACCAGGAGTTTCACTTGCATAATTGGTTCTATAACCTCCGGCACCACCACCACCGCCACGACCTCTACCACCGCCACCACCACCAGCAATAATAAGATAAGATAGTGGTATTACATTTAAAGCAGGATTATGGTCATAGCGAATCAAACAGAAACCAGATCCACCAGCACCACCAGCAGCAGCTGCAACACCACTTGTTCCACCAGCACCCGATCCTCCACCACCTGTATTAGTAGTTCCGCTTTGAGTACCTGTAGATCCATAAGGAGTACCATAAGCACCACCAGACCAACTATCACTAGTAACATTACCACCGCCGCCACCGCCGCCACCGCCGCCGTGTGCACCACCACCGCCACCGCCAGCAAAGAAACGACCACCAGGAGCATAATTCAATCCAGCACCTGTAGGAGGACCAAGAGCACCTAACGTATTAGCAATATTAGCACCACCCAGTTGTGCTAATGTAAATCCAGCTCCATACCCACCAGTTCCACCAGAAGTTGGACCAGAACCAGGAGCATTAGTACCATTACCACCGGCACCACCACCGCCACCACCAGAAGTGTTAGAAGGATTTCCATCTCCACCAGGATTTCCTTGAGCTTGAGGGTGATTTGGATCAGTTATAGCAACACCATTATCACGAGGAGTAAAAGCAGATCCTCCTCCTCCACTACCACCTAAACTAGTGGTTGGAACAGTAGTAGGACCGGGGTTACCACCACCTCCACCACCGCCACCAGCAGCACGAAGGAATGTAGTACCAGGATATGATGCAGTAGGTAAATAAAATTCTGTATTGCCACCAAGAGCACCAGGATTACCACCTGGTGAACCATTTCCAGAAGAAGCACCAGATCCACCATTACCAACTGTTACAGTATAAGTTCCCTTAACAGCTGTATAGTCAGAAGCAGCAAGAGGGTGTCCATCTAGATTAGTTCTTACACCACCAGCAGCACCGCCACCGCCACCAGCATGACCTCCACCACCAGCACCACCACCGACAAGAAGATACTCAACATTTCCAGGATAAGTTACAACAAAAGTGGAACTAGATGTATAAACATGATACGTGTATCCATCTCCAGGATTATATTTTACTCCTCCTGTTGCCTCAACATACCCAGGATCAGCAGCACTTCCACCAGATGATGCTCCGAATCCAAATGATTGTCCTAGTCGTGTTAATATAGGTGCCATAGTTTAATACAATCTGAAGTCTCCATTTACCAGTCCAAATACTTCATAATTAGCAGTTGTAGTACCCGATCCTATTGTATTGATACCAGTAAAGTTAAAGATATCATAAGAAGCAGTATTTCCTGTTCCTACACTTCCACCAGACCA
>Ga0080013_1005407_pt1 | contig 11931 bp, 14 predicted proteins | sample ETNvirenome_6_85_FD_69236 | JGI IMG/M metagenome (GOLD analysis project Ga0080013, IMG submission 69236) | Marine viral communities from the Pacific Ocean - ETNP_6_85 (SPADES assembly) (version 2) | ecosystem: Environmental > Aquatic > Marine > Oceanic | place: Pacific Ocean | collected 2013-06-19 | reverse complement strand
GCAACATATTTTAGATTTGGAAGTTTTAGAAGATCAGTAAATTTTTCCAAGACCAATCCACCTATCCATTCAAGTTTTTTTAAATTAAATATTCCTTTCATGGGTATAAATTTTTCATAGCCCAAGTTTTTCATTTCATTAAAAGGTATTATGTTCTCTTCCCACTTAAAATTATCTTCAATATCAATTATGTCTTCATCCCAATTTGACCATGGAATTTCTTGTATTGATAATCCTTCCTCAAAGTACATGCTTTCAAGATTAGGAAAACACGTAATTTTATCTAGATCAATTCCTTCATCATATTCAACAAACTTAATATCTTTTATATCGTAAAATTTCTTTTTGGTTTTGACCTTAGAGTTAAAAGATTCATAATCTAATATCAAATCAACTTTATCTTCTTCCATAAATTTATTTTATCACAAATTGAACACATATGGTCTTTAATTCTTGGCAACCATACGGCAACTTTCGACACGCAATTTAAGTATTGGTAACGGCGCGCCCCATAGTTGTTGCCCCGGTATCGTATTTAAAATCGCTCAATCTCGGGTGTTTATTTCTTTAACGCTAAACGATTCAAAAAGATTCTTAAAACCCCGATATGAATCGATTATGAATCATTTAAGGGGCGTTTAGAATCTTGGTAGCACTTTGGAATCACTTGGTAGCAAATTAATTGCCCGATAAAATTGTATTTGTGTTAATGTGTCTCAATAATTAGATTGCAAAGGAAGAGAATTTATTAGTGATTAACTTGGTTTTATCCTCCACTTAGCTCTTGCAACTTCAAACGGAGAGATGTGAGAGCGGTTTAATCAGCACGCTTGGAAAGCGTGTATAGTGGAAACACTATCGAGGGTTAAAGTCCAAGTAATCTAACAAAAATACTCTTCCGAAAATTACTAAAGTGCATTTGGTAGCACTATGGTAGCAATCGGAAAGGGTAAAATGGCACATATTCGCAAACACCACGGCAAGTGGTTAGTGAATGTTCGTAAGAAAAAAATTGTAGCTAGAAAAACCTTTTTACGAAAAGGCGACGCAAGTAAATGGGCTTACAAGATTGAAGCTCAGATAGAGACCGGGCAATACTTAACCGTAAAAAAACAAGAACGATTGAATGAAATTAGGGTGTGTGAACTCTTAGATATCTTTTACGATAAGACAAAAGCAAAATCTAAACACCCAAGAAGATTTGAATACGAAGTAAATCATCTTAAACGGTATAAAATTGCTAATCTATATCTCTCTCAACTCGATACGAAAATTCTAGCCGAATTTAGAGACGAACAACTAGAGAAAGGGAAAGCGCCCTCAACCGTTATGAAATATCTAGGATTAATTTCTAGGGCGTTAAACAAAGCAAGACGGGAGTTGGATATCCCCGTTAGTTTCAACCCCGTTTCGTTAGTGGAAAAGCCAAAGGAAAGACCAAAGGTGGATAGGACGCTTGACGAGGAAAAGTGGTTACGCTTAATTGAACATGCGTCTAAAATTAATTTTGAAGTCTCAGGTAAGTTAAAAAATCAACATATGAAAGAGGGAAAATTAACACATTATCCTAATCGAAAGAGGCGCCCTCTTTATTTTATGAAGCAAATAATAATCTTCGCTCGTGAAACATTGATGAGGCAAGGCGAAATATTTAATCTTAGAAAACAAGACGTTGATTTTCTTAACGGGACGGCGATCATAAGAAAGGCCAAGAATGATGACCCAAGAAAAATTGGTTTAAGTCCCTTGGCAATGGAGCAATTACGATCATTACCACCGTCTTATGACGGACGCTTCTTTCCGATTAAATCTAGACACTCTTTTGACGGCTATTGGCGTTTGGTTCTTCGAGACGCAAAGGTTGATTTTAACTTTCATCAATTACGGCACATGGGGGCGAACGACTTAATAAAAAGTGGTTGGTCGATCGCGGAGGTGCAAGCCCAAGGGGGTTGGAAAACTTTGAAAGCATTACAAAGATATCTTCACATACAAGCCGAGCACTTGGCGAAGAAGTTAAGAGAAAGGGGTTAACATGATTTGTTGGATACTTGGTAAGATAATCTTTTGGGTCGGATTGATTTACATAATCAGTTGGTATTTCTTTTAATATCTTTATAGGGACGTTGGGAAAGTGGTAAGGCCTATCACTTTCCCTTTTTTGTTTTCTCAAGATTGTAAAAACCGAGTGTGCGAGTGCGTCGTATGTGCGTCGAAACACATTTTTGTTGAAAAATTAATCTTTATTAATTTTATCAATTTTTTTTTCTAATTCATTAAGTCTCTCAAAAATAGTTTTGCCCAATGGACCTTCTTTGTTTGATTGAGAAATTGTTTTTTCTATTTCATCCAAATGATTTTTTAGACCAATAATTAGTTGATTATGACTTTTCTCCCATTGCTTTTGAAATTCTTCCAATTTTTTTTCTATATCATTAAGTCGATATAATATTTGATCTAAGTTAGACATAATAATACTCCTTATTTAAATTTATCTTTAATCGGAGTAAAATATAAAAAACTCAATATGATTCCGCTCAATATAGTACCGATTAAATCAATTACAAACATTGGACCCGAGGAAATATCATGAAAAAAAAGTAATAAAAAAATGATTATTATAACTAAACTATATACGTAAATTTGTTTCCCGATAGGTTTGAATTTATATAGTAGATATAATGAAAAGAAGTTAACAATTAATACTCCGAAGATAAGAGCCGGAAAAAGAAAAGAATCTACGTAGAAAGAAGGTAAATCTGAATTAATTTTTACGTATTCCTCACCAATTATTCTTCCTTCTAAAGTATATTGAAAAACTATCGCTACAATTTCACTTAATACATAAAGTAAAATTGTTCTTTTAAAAATATTTTCTAAATTCATTAAACTATCCTACACCAACCCCGAAGCAATATTTAAAGTAAAAAACAAAATTGATACAATTTTAAAACATATGAACACGTTAATTACAAAAATAATCCATACAATTAATCCATTTTTTAAATAAGACGTTTTTTTTAATGCTGAATTTAAAAAATAATAACTAATAGATAAACTCAACAAACCAATAAAAATAAAGAAAATAGCGAAAAATGTTTTTACAAAAGATAGAAAACAATCAAAAATTTCTTTACTACCTAAAAAACACTCTTTTAAATCAATAAAAGGAAGAAGTAGTATTTTAAATGATGTTTTTAAAACACCTCCTTCTGAACTAAAATCATCCGGAACAAATTGAATAATGAAATGGACACATAAAATAAATATTATCATTAAAAACAAAGATAATAATATTTCTCCAAATACTTTCATCCCTATCATCCTACCACAATACCGATACGGGATTAAGGGGGAAAATAACGGGGGGAAAGGGTTATTAAGTGAGAAAAGAGCGTGAGGGTGTTTTATAATTAATCTTCGTCGAAGAAGTTTTCGTCTAAAATGTGTCTTTTATAATTTTCAGTTGTATCCACGCCAACGTTAAATTCCATCATCAATTCGGCTAATTTATTCCCATCAATTAACACAATGTTTTGGGGAACCGTATTACAATAATTTATTGCTTCTCTACTAAAGTTCGATGTTGTAAAAATTATTCCTTTTTGTGCACCTCTAGAAGTTAAACTTCCAACAAAATTTCTTAATACGGGCTCACCAACATTAGCTTCCCATCTTTTAGCTTGGATATAAATTTTATCTAAACCTAATTTGTCTTGATTAATAATTCCATCAATTCCTCCATCACCACTTTTACCCGTGTGCTCGCCTACCTCTTCACTCGATCCACCGTAACCCATAGCAACAAGTATATTCAAAACTAATTTTTCAAAAAAACTAGGCGAACATTCTAAGAGTTTTTTTAATATGTCATTTTTTGTTTCAGTATTAAGGGCCATATAGGCATTTCTTAATCTCTCGTCAGGAGTTTCATTTTGTGCAACTTGTTCTTGAGTAACTTCGTTTCTTGTCCCTTGTCTCCAACTTGAGAATTCTTCAAATTGATTTAAAACGGAAATATCAACTCTTTCTTTATTCTCTTCTAAAATTCTTTTACCTCTTTCGGATGTTTGATAAAAACCTCTTTGAGGCTTGTCCAATAATTTTGCTACATGCAAATATTTAAATGCCCATTGTGTTCTATTTCTTATTTCAACGCCACCGCCCGGAAGTAATTTTTCTATATCTTCTTGAGTTAAATTAAACACACCAACTAATTCATCAACAACACCGCTTGTATTTTTTGCTTGGTTATTGCAAATCTCAAGAACGGGTCTCATTAAAGTTTGATAATCAGGATTGGGCATAAATTATGATCATCCTACCACAATACCGATACGGGATTAAGGGGGAAAATAAGCGGAGGAAGGGTTAGTCATTTCAATCATATAAGGCCTATCACTTCCCTTTTTTATGACGAATTGCACAACTATGGCCAAGCTTTGCGATAAGTGATAAATTTGAATTATGGCTATTAGTGAAAAAAGAAAAGAGCATCTTAAGGCTTATAATAAAGCTTACCAAAAAGCCAATAAAGAAAAAATAAAAGAAACTAAAAAAGCTTACCAAAAAGCCAATAAAGAAAAAATAAAAGAAGCTAAAAAAGCTTACCAAAAAGCCAATAAAGAAAAAATAAAAAAAAGTGTGAAAGCTTACCATGAAGCTAATAAAGAAAAAATAAAAGAATATAATAAAGCTTACCAAAAAGCCAATAAAGAAAAAATAAAAGAAGATAAAAAAGCTCACTATGAAACCAATAAAGAAAAATGGAAAGCTTACAGAGAAGCAAATAAAGAAAGAAAGAAAGAATATAATAAAGCTTACAGAGAAGCCAATAAAGAAAAAATAAAAGAAACTAGAAAAGCTTACTTGGAAACTAATAGAGAAAAAATATATGCTACGCATAATGCTTGGACTAAAGCCAATCCAGAGAAAGTAAGTGCCTCGAAAAAGAAACGTTATGACAAACTAACATCTACTCCCGAGGGTAGATTAATTCATAATATGCGTGGTAGAATAGTTAAAATTATTAAAATAAATCAAAAAGTAAAAAATAAACATACTTTAGAGCTATTGGGTTGTGATGGAAAGTTTCTAAAAAAACATCTTCAAAAAAAATTTAGTAAAGGAATGTCATGGAATAATTATGGTGAATGGCACGTTGACCATATCGTACCCATTGACTATTTTCTTAAAAACCACGATTTCAATGATGTTGAAATACAAAAAGAATGCTTTAACTACAAAAACTTGCAACCTTTGTGGAGTATAGAGAATTTGAAAAAAGGCAAAAAAATTTAATCTATCGTTTAATTGCTTTTTGCTCGTGGCACGGGCACGGTGGCACACACGCTTTTTATTTCTTTCCCCTTTTCCTTTTTTTCCAAACCGTAAGAAGAAATAAATTAAAGTTGATATTAGGTGTTCCGTCCGTGCCAAGAGGAAATTATTTAAGATTTGCAACACAAAACACGGCACGGGCCTTGGTGTGCCGAGCCGTGCTAACCGTGCCGTTCAAAATGATTCGAGTTGTCTCACTTTGATGGGGTCATTAGGGTCCGACAGCCAAGACTCTTTAGTCAATAACCACCTTTTATTACTCTAAGTTAGTTTGCAAATTATTATTATGAACAAATATGAAATTAAGAGAAAAAAGTTTTCTTAATTTTTTGTAACGTAATGGAAATTTTTTTTTACGTTCGTAGCTTGTTCTTATTGTTAGAATTGGCAAAGTATGATATAATACGATCAAAGCTTAAAACTTTAACTTAGTTTTAAGATCTAAGTATAGATTTTGTATCAACTATGATCGAGGAAACGCTTAGATTATCGAGGGTTTTTTACTAGTATCAACCCAACACCGAAATACTAGTCGACTTAGTTGAAAGACAAGTTTTGAGACTTCCCACGGTCGCCGAGCCAATAATGGTCGGTCAATCAAATGAAATGAAGACGAGCACGAGAGCAAACTTGATTAGCAAGTTGTGTTTTCAAAAAAACCTTTTGTTAGGACAAGAGGGAAGATGTTTGAACTTTATTTTTTGACGGGAGGTCAAATGAATAAAATAGATTATATATCAAAAAACGAATTAGCTAATTCGCTAAGCGTTAGTATTAGCACCATTAACCGAAAGTTAGACGAGATTCCCCACGTGAAAATGGGGAAGGCCCGAACAAGTCGGGTCATCTTCTCGGTTCCTCAAGTAATAGAATACTTAGAGAGCCAAAGTCCTAATAAAAAAATGAGCGCACAAACTTTGTAGCGCTCATTAAAAACAAAAAGCCCTCTACGAAAGGGCTTTAGGGATCTTAAGATGCAAAAAATAAAACGTAAATATAGAACGAAGTATATCAAAAGAGGGTTAACTTGTCTAACGATTGATGACTACTTAGCGCCTTTAGAAAATGTACAAGAAGAAAATAAAAACAAACACGGCGTAGCTACTTATCGAGCGCGTTGTCCTCTTCATCACAACCACCCGAACGGCGATAGAACTCCTAGCTTGTTAGTTAGTAAGGGCGTCACGCAACCTGTGATTTATTATTGTCAATCACAAGGAGGCGACTTTGGGCCGTGCAACAATAGAAACTTAACGAATTGGTTTGCTCGTCAATTTAAAAAAACTAAAAAACTTTATACTTACGGTTATGGCTATGCGTATTCAACGCATGACAAAGTAAAAGAGGAAACGCCTATAAGCGTTGCCATGAGGGAATTGGAGGAGCGCAATGAGTAGGCAAAAAAAGAAAAAATACGAACCGTTATTATTCCCTACTCACGACGAGAGTTGGTTAAAGTTTAATGATATGGCTAAACGAACCCAAAACTATTGGCGTTATCGAAACAAGGACGGCGAAATAATGTTTGTTATTTATCGCCTAGATGAGACCGATAAAGAGGGGGATTCTCGCAAACAATTCTTTCCAATTAGCTATGGTAAAGATGTTGAAACGGGAACGATAGAATATAACCGTCAACAACTTTGGAAAACGGATAGACCTCTTCTTTACATTCACGCTTTGACAAAATCAAAGATTACCGAAAAGGTTTTAATAACCGAGGGCGAGAAAGCGTGCGACGGGTTTAGAGAAAAATGTATATCCCGACACTCCGAACTAGGTCCTTTAAGTAAATACTTTCCAACTACCTTTAGTGGTGGTTGTCAAAATTGGGACAAGACCGATTACTCTTCACTTGTAGGCCGTGAAGTTATTTTGTGGCCCGATAATGATATCGGAGGAAAGCGCACTATGTGGCAACTCGGAAGATATCTGATCGAAGAATTTAACATTGACGCCAAGATTGTTGAGCTACCTAAGAAGCTGCCTAACAAATGGGATTTAGGCGATATCAAAGTTAATAAAGATGAAATCGAACCACTTAGCTATTTTGAAATGAATGAGTGTCTTCTTAACGCCAAGGCGCCCGAGCCATTGGCGGAGTATGAAGATATTTACTCCGATATTGAAAAGAATCGTTGGGTTTTTATTAAGGAAAGTAGAAAGCTCTATTGGGATAGGAACAAAGAACAAATAGAAAATGCCGATACCTTAAACTTGCTTTACAAACGAGACCCCAACCTAAGAGGATTGTCCGTTAGGTGTTTGCACGAAGAGAACATTGAATATGTTGATGGAACTTCTTATTGGCCGATTGAAAAAGAAATATTAAATTTCGGCAAGAAAAAATATCTTAATACATATAGGGCGAAACAATTTGAGCCGTTGGATAGAGAAGTTTTATCCGAGGAAATTAAACTCTTTAGAGACCACCTCAAGATGCTTTGTAATGACGAGGAACAATCTTTTAATTACTTAGAAGATACAATCGCCTCGGATATCCAAAGTCCCCAAAAGAATAGAACGTGGGCGGTGTTAATTCATTCCAAGCAAGGCGTAGGCAAGACGGCGCTCTTTAAAGTAATTGAAAAGCTAAACGGCGATACGAATTGTTGTTGGGTTCACACCGACAACCTAGTTGATAAGTACCGTTCGTTTATGAAGCATTGCCATATTATTTTTTGCAATGAGTTTGATCTATCGGGAACGAATAGAAAATCAAAGGAGGCAAAGATAAGGGAACTTATCACGGAAACAACACACCCCATTGAACAAAAATTCGTCGATACAATAAATCATAAAGGCCATTACCGTTTGTGGTGTTCAACTAATCAACCTATCTCGGTTGACTTAGATCCTTACGATAGACGCTTTCTTTATCTTAGCGTTAATAAAACAAGGGACGAATTTGGAAATGATTATTATAAAAAATTATGGGACTTTATTGACGATGAGGAAAATATTAATTTGCTTTATCATTTTTATAAAGCCCATAAGGTATCGGATTCATTTGATGTTAACGAACCGTTGCAAACTTTAGCTAAGAGAGAACTCTTAGAGCAAGGTCGCCCTCAACTTTATAAAGATTTAGACGAACTCTTAACCAATAGGGAAACTCCTTTTGATCGTGATTTAATTAATACAAGAAATGTAATTGAAGTTATCCGAGCAAGAGAAGAGAGCTCATTAATGGGGCCACAACCAAGACAAGTGATGTCCCATAAGATTGACGAAAGAAAAATCATTACTTGGATTCATACGCACAACGGCATTCAAATTAAGAATGGTCAACCCGTTGCATTGTTAGGAAAAAACAAAAGGCGTTGGTGGGCGATACGCCACCAAGACAAGTGGAAGAGTGTTGAGAATTTAGAATATCTTAGAGCGCATATGAACGAACAAGTCGAGCAAATGCCAAGTAAGAAAGAACAAGCGGATATACCGTTTTAGCGAGGAAATATGCCAATTAAAACTATAACCGAAATGATTAACGAGGGTATCTTGCCCGATACCTTGCCTAGACGAACAACTATTCCAAATCCGATTAATAAAGATTCTTGGAAAACAAAAACTAGAATTCCTTTACGGCAACAAAAACCTATCGGGCCCTTAGCTCAGAAAAAAAATATGATTAGAAATCGTTACGGCCAATTAGTTGAACAAAAGCCGTTGGGTTCTTACACACCCAGAGAAGAAAAAATTATTAAGAGCTCACTAGAGCACTCGTTAATGAACCCCGTTGTTCCAACTTTAACGCACGCGGACATATTACAAAAATGGAAGTCCGACACTAAGCAAATGGAACAATTAAAAGCAAAATTAAAAAGGAAAGAAGATGATGCAAAAGCAAAAAAAGAAAAGATATAAAAGAGAATTTAGCGACGACGAAATAGATTCTATGGCTCAAGAATTTAGGCGCGGTTGCAAAGAAGAACACCCCGACGAAAACGAGGAGTTGTTTCCTAACGACGCCGTTCAATTACGGGATTACATTTTAACGCTAGAGGAAAACTATCTACAAAAGCCCACGGAACATTTGAGGGAAGAAATACGGGTTTATAAAGCACACCAAACGGGAATGTATAAAGGTGTTTGCATTGCTTTCGAGCAAGTATGGAGAGAGGCCGATAAAGTTACACAAGGACACCCCGAAAGAATTAAGGAAGAAGAAGAAGAAAGAATTAAGGAAGAAGAAGAAATTGAACACCCTTTAGAAAAGAACGCTTACAAGCACGACCCCAACTATAATTTCAAACCCTTAACGTATGGCGACATAGATAAGTATGAAGCTATTTCATACGGGCCGTTTTTGGGAATCCCTTGGGAAGAATTTGATAAAATGATTCAGAATTATTGCAAGGCGAGTAAGCGTAAAGGGAAATGGAAGACGAATGAGTGGGGTACTCAAACATTTTATTTTTCAAAAAGAAAAGAAAGGAAAGGAGGTGTGAAAGATGAGAAACAATAAATCCATAAGACGCGGTCTTAAAGAAAAAATAATTGCTTTAGCGGAACAAGGTTGGACCTACAATATGATTAAAAGAAGATTGAATTGTAGCAAGAGCACTATCTCGTATCATTTGGGCGACGGTCAGAAAGACAAGGCCTACGCGCGAGTGAGAAAGCAACGAGACAAGGGCGTTCGATATGAACCTAATAGTTGGCAACACATTGAGAACGCTAAAAGAAACAATTTAAAACAAGTTGCGTAAGCAACTAGAAAGGAAATAGAAATGCCAAGAAAGAAAAAAAGAATGATTAAAGTCGATTTAACTAAGTCTCAATATGTTGAGTTGATTAATATATGTAGGCAAATTAGTGCGTCCACATTTAATAAAGAAACTAGCCCTATATATCCACCCCAAGCCGATATTAAAATTATCGCTTGTGGTAGTGTCTCTACGGGGTGGAATAGAGTATTAACCGAGTGGAATAATTTTGTTAAAAAGGTTAATCGATTAGAACCAATAGACGATACCTCAACCAAAATCATTATGGCTAAACCAAGTAATGTAATTGATTTTGAAGAGGCGCAAGAAATAGATAAAAAAAAGTTACATTAGAAAACGATTTGAATTTTTTATAATTTTTTTAACGACCCCCTATTTGCAAACGAATAGGGGCGTCTCCGTCTCTCTTGAACTCGACCTTTAGATTAAATAAAGCATGCTTATTGAAAAAGGGGGCCCCTAGGGGGTTGTTTTTTGCCTCAACTTTCTTGACGGTTAGTGCTATTGTTATCGAGATGAATAAAATAAATATATCATTCATAGAAAAGGATTTAAAGATTGAATTAAATTGGGCTGAAAAAATAGATACCATCGCCGGAGCAATGAGTCACGATGCTGAGCTATTTATATATTGGAACAATCTTATAAATGTAAAATTTAGTTCTAAAGCACCTTCCGAAATTTCAATAGAATATATAGATCAACAAATTTTACATCATGCAAGTTTATATCTTTCAAATTCCGATATCCAAATACCTTTCCTAACAAAAATCTTTTTATCTAGTTTTATCTTAAGAGGAATAATTACCCTTGAGGAAAAAAAGGGCAAAATTTTTAATCAAAATAAAGAAGAAATAAATAAATTGTTTAAAATTAGAAATGAAATCAATAGTGGCGCATACCACTCCTCTACCATAGAAGAACAAATAAAATCGTTAATGGACAAAGCAAATATACCAAGCGTTACTTTAAGTTTAATTGAGATTGATCAAAAAAATTATAAAGAAAAATTAACAAAATTAATAAATGAGTCGCCAATTAAAAGTTCATATTCAGACATAAATTCCTTAATTGGATATTTGGCTTGCAATAAAAATTGCGGTGACTCAATGCAAAAAGGTAATATTATTGGTAGATTTGTATGGGGTGCAAGTGAAGATTTAAAATTATTGTTTTCTTATTTAAAAGCAAATATTTCAATCAACAAAGAAATTAAAAATTATATAGAGGCCTCTTTACGTAAAGATAAGTAATGGACAAACTCAACCAAATTAAAATCATCAAAATTTAAAGAAGTAAGAATTTAATTAATTATTTTTAATCATAGGAAATTTAATTGTTAATGGATCAACATCTCCCTGAACTTCATTTTTATCTTCATATATAAAATTTATATAAACATTGCCTTGAGGGCGAAGTTTGTTTTCAACTTTAGCATCCTCAATTATCATTTTTTTTGTTACGTAGCCCCCTTCCTCAGTATAAAAGTGATTAATAGAAAAAAAATTCCAAGCTATATCTTTCTTTATATTATTAATAAAACTACAATCAAAGTCATTAATTTTATAAGCTAGATCTATTGTTACCTTTTCTAGTTCTTCTTTATTTAAATATTGAAAAAAAGAAACGTTACCACTGAAAAATCTTATACGTAGTTCTTGTATCTCTATTTTTGAAAGTATCTTTGTAAGATCTTTGAACTTTTTATCATTAATTTTTTGGAAATCGCTATAATTACATTCTAATATGTGTAATTTAGCAACATATTTTAGATTTGGAAGTTTTAGAAGATCAGTAAATTTTTCCAAGACCAATCCACCTATCCATTCAAGTTTTTTTAAATTAAATATTCCTTTCATGG
>Ga0080013_1001764_pt2 | contig 11931 bp, 5 predicted proteins | sample ETNvirenome_6_85_FD_69236 | JGI IMG/M metagenome (GOLD analysis project Ga0080013, IMG submission 69236) | Marine viral communities from the Pacific Ocean - ETNP_6_85 (SPADES assembly) (version 2) | ecosystem: Environmental > Aquatic > Marine > Oceanic | place: Pacific Ocean | collected 2013-06-19 | reverse complement strand
GCTATTGAAATTCTATCTCTATCTGTAAGATTTTGTTCTACACTATGTAACATCCAAGACGGCATTACAAAAGCGAAACCAGTCAATGGTGTTATAGAAAAACTAGTACCTGTAAATCCACTTGTATTTTTATATGAACCAAGAAAAAACTCAGCATTATCATCCCTTTCTGCTACAAAATTGCCAATGTCATCTCCTTCAGCATCTACATAATACACGGCTGATAAAATACTATTTTGGTGATCATGAGTTCTATTATAATCATATTTTTGATTTATATTTACCCAAAAGTTTCCTAACATTAAATTATTTAAACCTGTAATCTGAGCGCAATAATCGTTTATGAATCCTTCAAAGTTAGTAAACAATTCAGTTAAAGCATCTGGCAAAGGTTGAATTATTTCCTTTGAATGCCACCCACCTCGATTAGAAATAGTAACACCTTCCGTATTATCTTTTAAGTGATAACAATATTCTTTGATTGCATCATTATCAACTCCTTTTATTTGTATTTGCCACATCGGAGTTGGAAATAAATTATGTTCATTTGATATAAATTCTAACATTATCTAAATGGTTCTCCTCCCGTCCAATAAACCAAACATCTCCGTTCACCCTTAGTTACTGGTGTTACTCTATGCATATAAAATGCTGGAAATACCACCACATCTCCCTTTTCTCTTGGCATTGTAATAAATGAATTTGAACCACCATACCATACTTGAAAATCACCACCTTCATAATCATTTGGATCACTCAGCTGAACTGTTGTTGAAAGTTTTCTTCGATTAACTCCACCTCGACCTATATCCATGTGCCAATCTAAGTGCCCACCTATTTCTCTTATTTGCCCAAGAGTATCTGGCTGATTTGGAGTTGGATAAATCACATAATGAAGTGGATCTGTTACATAATTAATATCAAATTGGAATAAAGCCGCGTTTGCTTCAATAACACATTTTTCTAGTGTTTCATATATAAAATGTGAATGTTCTACCCAAGGAACATAAGCTATGTCTCTATTATTTGATTCATTTTGATCTATACCACCAGCTTCTGCATATCCAGTTCCACCCTTTTCAAACTTATAATTATTGTCATACACCATCGCATGAGTTCTTTCAATCATTTCATCTGTGAATACACCTTTAAAATAATAAAAATCATTAAAGTTACAAGGTCTTACTTGATGATTTACTAAATCAACTTTCTTCATTTTCTTTCTCTTCTTGTGGAATAAATGTATACCATCCTGTTAATATATATTTAGTTTCTGAAGGAGAAACAATTCCCCTATGTAAATGTGTCCAATCCGTTGGGAAAACTACTAATTTTCCTTTTCTTGCCATTTCATAATGATGATAATAAAAAAACTCTGTTTCTCCACAATCATAAATATCATTCAAATAAATAGCCCACACTAAAATTCTATTAGAGTGCTTTAAACCAGCTCTCTCACAATGATAAGCATAATAAGCTTCACCTGGATCATATTTTTGCATATTAAACCCTGTTGAAATTTCAAATGGATCCATATTACCAAACGCCACATGATATCTACTAATATAATCATCCTTAGCTTTTTCTAAAGAAATTATAAGTTTTTGTAACAATTCTCCCCAATACTGATCTTCTAAATGACTTGGATTAAAAGTAATATCAGTTGAAGTTTTTATTTTGTCGTCAGAGTGCACTCCTTTTTTATCACTAGAAACTACACCTCGATGTTTGTAATTATCTGGACAACTTTCAAATGTTTGTATAAAAGAATCACATAACGAATCGGAAAGGGCTTTTTCTTTCCTGTATATGAACATAACCTTACTTAGCTTTTTCTTCGCCGTCTGTCAATTGTGCATCCCTCTCCTTTACTGGAAGTTCTGGAAGTTTACCATCAAACTGTAATAGTTTACCATCTTCTGTCATCAATCTTTGAACTGTTTGTAGAGGACCAGCTGCATTTACAATTTCTGCTGGTTGAGAATGTTCACTTAACGATTTAACACGATTAGATAAAATATGAGAATAAGAAACTGCCTGATGTGCATCAACATCTTCATTATTAAATGTTCCATTATCTAACTCGTCTTTAATTTTAGACCAAGTTCTAAGTTCACGAACTCTATCATGCGCAGTAGATCTCATATTAGCTTTTTCCCAAAGATTCTGATCTATATCAATTTGTGTTTCTCTAACCTTAAGATCATCACCTTTTTCTTCAGCCTTTACTATTTTTCTTTGTAGTTTTTCGTGTTTTAGATTATTTCGGCGTAAATCAAAAGAAAGACCCATTAATGCATCAAACATAGCACCCATTTCACGAACAGATTGCCAATACTTTGAAGCATCTGTAGGATGCTTAGCATCATTCAATACTGAAATTCTCATTTCCGTTTCAGTACGAAATATTTGTTTCTTTTTCCAATTGTCTACTAATTCATCTCTTAAAACAGCAACAGCCTTAGAATCATCTTCACCTAATACACTTAGAATAGGTTTAAGATCTTCGGCTACTGCAATATCGGTATTTTTTTCATCTCTTTGCATTTTGCTCATAACTTATTTTTTCCTTATATATGTTTATAACTATTAATTAAAAAACCCAAATACCATTTTATTTAAGGTAAGGTTATACCTGAACTTGTAGGATGCGTGTCGTTACTCCACCCAGCACTGCTTGATATCTCAGCATTAGATGCACCAATAGCAGCATCAGTACGAGCTTGTGCTTCTGCTTTCGTTTCTTCAGTAGCTCCTACACGAGAAGCCCACGCAGAGTTTTCAGTTATCCAAACATCTCCAGGATAGTTAGCAACATGCGCACTTTCATTATCTGCGTGTGTAACGAATCCTTTTTTACCTGTATGTTGAACATAATAATATGCCATTTTATTTCTCCAAATTGATTGTTGTTACTATAAATATCATATATAAATATTAAATACTATTTTTTTTAAGCTTGACTACCAGTTAGTGCACAAATTACTAATGTTGTCTTTACACCACTATTAGTATATTCTTCTGTAGCGCGTGTGGCGCCAGGAGTTCTTCCACCAAATACTAATCCTTTTCCAGTAGATGCAAATCCAACAGAAGCTGACTCAAGGTCTTGTCTACCTGTAATCAATACTGGACCAGCTTTCCAAGTAGAACCATTATATTCTTCTGTTTGTCCGCCAGGTGAAACACCACTACCCGCCATTATCACAGATCCTACTCCACCATCAGCAGCACCTTCCGCTAGTGCTGTAATCTTAGCAGTACCTGCAGACCAAACCGAACCATTGTATTCTTCCATAGTAGCTGATACGGATGGAACTTTTCCAGCAATAGCTAAAGCAGCGTATTGTTCACCAGCAGCAGAGTGTACTTGTCTAGCTATAATTAAAGCACCGCCAGCAGACCAAGCACTACCATTATATTCCTCTGTTTTATCTGAATTAGCACTAGCAGCCACATCATATCCACCGATGAATAGAGCAGCATTCTGTGCGCCAGCCCCATCGGCCTGTTTTCTACCAGTAATTAAATCACCGACTTCTGACCAAGTCATTCCATCATATGCTTCTGTTTGTGTACACATTCCAGGATCGTATGGTGAAGCATATCCACCTATTGCTAAAGCAGCATTCTGAGATGTTCCAGCAGAACCTACTGCCGTTCTCGCAAGAATCATTGTACCACTAATAGACCAAGCAGCACCATCATAATTTATTGAAGCAGTTGCAGCTCCACCACCAGCATTAAAACTCACAGCAGCATCTGGTACTCCAGTTCCACCACCTCTATTATCGTAAGGTGTAAGTATATCTCCACCAGCAGCCCAAACACCACCACTATAACTAGAACTTTCCCAAGTAAAATTCAAACTATTATTTTCTCTATTAAACCACATATCACCAGCAACAGTACCAACATTTTCTTCTTTTATATACATACCTGAACCACTTCTACCAGTTCTAGAGCCAGATATTGTAGATAAACTACTACTATAATCACTTTGGAATAAAGTTTGTGTTAAAATAGCAGGTTGATCAAAATTAGTAAATTGTGGTAATTTAAATGTTGCTGATTCATATTTCTGGGAAGTATAAGGTGATGCCGTAATAGATCCCGAACCATAACTTTCTATTTCACCTTCTTCTGGTATAAATGGCATTGTATAGCGAGCTATATTAGAAACACGAATAGCATCCATCTGTCCATGCAAATCATTAGTATCATTACTAAAATGTCTACCAAAATGTATTGCGTTTGGAGCAACAGTAATATTGTTAGTGTCTGCGTATGTACCACGAGGTCTACCATCTATATAAAAAGTTGTAACTGCATTATATCTAACAAGTGCGTGGTGTTGCCATACATCATCACTTAAAATTGTTGCGACATCAATTCTATCAGCACCAGCTATATAATATCTGACATCTCCTACAGACCCATCAGTATAAATCGTAATCTGTGTTTCAGAATTTGCAGCTTGTCTAAAATCAACTAATTCTTGATTTGTACTTGTTGACATATCCTCAAATCGTACCCAATATTCCACAGTAAAATCACCTGTACCAAATGCAAGTTCGTCAAGAGTTACCCCATCAGCTGATCCTGATATTGTTATACCACCGCTACCATCACTATAAAAACTTGACCTTCCAAATTTTGGTGGATGAGCATCAGTTAACAAACCAGCTGAACCAGTATGTTTAGCATCGAGTGTAAATGACGCAGAATGATAATTTCCAAGAGAAGATGTATAACTTGTATCACCCATACTACCTGAAAGATTAATGCTATCATTTATAGTATTAGATTGTAATAATATTAAAGTATTCTCATCATTAACATACTTATTTTTTAATGAGAAAGTATCTGTTATGATACCATATTTTGGTTCAACTCTTCCGAAAGTAGCAATTGATTCATAATTAGTTTCCCAGACACAACTAACTCGAGCTCTATTTGTCATAGCACCTGCAGATCCTCCAACAGCATCACCACGTCCATCCACATAATCTATTCCAATTCGACTTGTATTTGTCCAAGTAACTCCATCATATAATTCCGAAACATTAGTACAAGACGAGTAATCAGGGTTCCTACCACCCAATGTTATAGCGTCATTTGTAGTTCCACCTGCTGCATGACCGCATTGTGATGTGTTTTTATTTGATACTGTACCCCAAGACATACCATCCCATTCTTCTGTAGAAAGTCCTCTAGGACTAGTACCACCCATAGCTATAGCAGAATTTACAGTTCCAGTTTTTCCAATACCAGTTAGATTATTAACTAAATCAGAATGTGTACTCCAAGTTGAACCATCATACTCTTCCGTTAATACAGTTCCTGCATGGCATTGTATAGAAAGTGCGGCATTTTGAGTTCCAATATTTCCACCTACTACTCCAAGAGTACTATTAGGAGCATTAGTAACCGTATAAGCATCTTGACTAAATGAAGTTCCATCTCCTTTAATAGTTGTATTATATACAGAACCTGAATATTTGCCTTTAAATATTAATTCAGAACCAACATCACCAGCAGCCTCAGCACAAAGTGAACTATTTGGTAAATCTACAAATGTACTCCAAACAGTACCATCATATTTTTCCGTAGCTACGCACGAGGCCGCAACATCACCAGCAACGATAGCATTATTTTGATTTCCCATGAATGTATGTGCCGTTCTAGAAATAACTGAATCAGCAACGCGTTTCCAAGCTCCAATTGGTTGAGAAGTTATAGGACCTTTCAAATCAAATCCACTTCTAAAACTACCACTTATGTCAGTTTCCATTTCAGAACTACTTGTTTTAATAGAATAGGCTGTTGCAAGTGAACTACTTATTTCAGTAGCATCTCCTTCGATATAATTTGCTTCCACTCTTCCAAAACTTCCACTTAATGTGAATGGTACATTATATTCTTCTGTACAACTTAGTTGAGAATCACCTCCAAATTTTAGAGCAGCTGATTGTAAACCGGCACTAGAAGCCAGATCATATTTATTATGAACTGAAGTTCCACCAACAGACCAACCTGTTCCATCATAATGTAAAGCAGCATCATCAGATGAACCACCAAGACCATCCATAACGATAGCAGCATTTTGAGTTCCAGTAGTTGTTCCTCTATCTTTACTATCTGGCAAAGTTGGTCCTGTAGCCCAAGTGTTACCATTATACTCTTCTGTACAATCTGAAAAAGCTGCCAGTGCAGTATCTTCAGTTGCGCCGGCTCCACAATTCATTTTTCCACCACTTCCTACAATCATAGCACCACCTGCTCTCCAAGATGTACCGTTGTAATGCTCTGTACATCTAGTCTGTGGAGTTCCAGCAAAAGATAAAGCAGCATTTTGAGTTCCAGCTCCACCACCATAACATTTACCAGTAATCATACTGTTCACATTAGTCCAAACTGAGCCATCGTATTCTTCTGTTGTAGCGGTAATTCCTGATCCTGCTCCACCAGCTTTTAGTGCAGCATTTTCAATACCATGACCAGTACCCATAATAGCATTATGATGTTGACGGTTTAGAGTACCACCTGCAGACCAAGAAGTACCATTATAATGTTCTGTACAAGTTCTTGCATAACCAGAGTCATAACCACCGAAAGTTATGGCGGCATTTTGTACACCAGCTCCTAATAAATTATTTCTACCATTTATCAAAGATGAAGCAACGCTAAAAGTACCACCAGTAATAGCCGTTCCTCTTATATGTCCTTTTTCACTTTGTAATAAAGGTGAGTGGTCTGAACCTGATGTTGAATTTTGATAAATAAGGGCTGGATGTCCATAACTACTACTAAAAAATGTTGAAGAACCACTTACACCAGGTGTAAATCTAGAACCACTTATACCTGTAAACGAATCTTCAAAAGTACCTCCAAAATTAAATCCACTAACAAATGAACCACTTACATCATCAGCAATCTGTGGTGAACCTGAAATTATATTAGCACTTCTTGGTAAAGTTGAGGCTAATCCAGAACCATCACCAGTAAAATTTTGAGCAAATACCTGACCGAAACTACCTGTATTAATATAATCAATAGAGTAGTGCTGAGTTGTTGCGGAAGCATCGTTAGCAGTATCAACACCACCACCAAAACTTATAGCAGATGAAGCAAGTCCAGCACCAGCATGTCTAAACCTTTCAGACGGGTGGGTTGCCCCAACAGACCAAGCCAATCCATTATAATGTTCTGTGTTAGTTCCCCCAACATCCATCCAATGAGCCGTAGCTCCCGCCATAGCTAAGGCTTGATTTGTAGTTCCAACCGTAGCAATATCCCTTCTCGCAGTTCCTAAAGTACCTCCAGCAGACCAAGCAGTACCATTGTATTCTTCTGTATAATTTCTTACATTACCTGTAGCATTACCACCACCACCAACTTGTATAGCATCTCCTGCTAATCCTTGTCCAGAAGATTGTTCTATTGCAATAAGCATAGCACCACCAGCAGACCAAGAAGTACCATTAAAATGTTCTGTACATTGGGTTCCAGCAGGTGTACCACCACCAAATACTAATCCGTCATTTTGTGTACCAGCTGCATTTTTTTTATTAGCCCCACCTTCTATTGTATCTGTTGTTTGTGTCCAAGTACTTCCATCCCATTTTTCAACATGATTTGCGGTTCTATTTCCACCTATAGCTAAACCAGCATTTAATGTACCCGTTCCAGCTATATCTCTACCATCATCAGATAGTGCACTAGTTTCTGACCAAGTTGTACCATCGTATTGTTCATAATCAGTTGATGGCAACCCACCAAAAGATATAGCAGCATTTGCTACACCAAAACCACCAATTCTATTTCTAGCAGTAATTAAACTACCACCAGCAGACCAAGTTCCAGCACCAGGAGCAGTATTTAAAACTCCTCTTATATGACCAAATTCATTTTGTAAATAATGATGAAAATCTGAACCAGTTAAACTACTACTTGCTGCACCCATTACTTGACCATAACTAGAAGATGCAGAACCACTTACACCTGTAAATAAATCTCTTATCGTACCACCAACATTTATACCACTTATAAAACTACCACTTACATCAACAGCAATCTGTGCGGAACTGGATATAGCACCCGTACCTGCAAAAAGTGAACTACTTATTTTAGTTGCGTCGCCTGTGAAAAACCCTGCTTCTATTCTACCGAAACTTCCTGTATTAATAAAATTACCAGTCCAAAATTGTGTTAAATCACTATCACCATCTGTAGCAGCGGAAAAAGCTGCTTGAGAAGTACCACCGCCTGCATGATACCTTCCAGCTATAGCTAAAGCACCAGCTTCAGACCAAGAAGTTCCATCATAATGTTCTGTACAAGTTTTAGCAGCTGGTGCAACTCGACCACCAAAAGCTAGTGCAGCATTTTGAGTTCCTGCTTGACCACCAGTATCAAATGTTCTTGGAGTAATTAAATGAGTAACTTCTGACCAAGTTGTACCATTATATTCCTCTGTACCAGCAAATCCAGGTGAAGGTCCGGCCTCTGAATCAGCACCACCGAAAGCCAAAGCAGCATTTTGTAAACCTGTTCCACCCACTCTTTCTCTATGACTACCATCAGTCATAGCACCACCAGCAGACCAAGAAGTACCGTTATATTCTTCAGTACAATCTCCTACGCCAGTATTTGCAGAACCACCACCGAAAGCTAATCCAGCATTTTGAGTTCCAGCTGCAGCTAACCTACATTTATTATCATTTGTTAAAGTATCGCCAGCAGACCAAACAGCACCATTCCATTCTTCCGTACATTGGTCTTGAGGCCAACCACCAATAGCCATAGCAGCACCATCAGTTCCAATACCATATATTAATCCTCTACCAGTAACCATATCACCAAGTTCAGACCAAGAAGAACCATCATATTTTTCTGTAGCTCCCGTAGCTGGATCTCCACCAAAAACCAATGCAGCATTTGGAGTTCCTGCAGCACCCAGACATTCTCTACCTGCAATTAAATTAGGACCAACCGTCCAAGTACCATTTCCAACCATACCTCTTATATGTCCTGTATCTACTAAATGTGTTAAATCTGAACCACTAACAGATAATCCTGTTAAACTTGGATGACCAGTTCTACTTTGACTAAAATGCGCCGAAGCACCACTTACGCCGGGCGTTCCTGCTCCCGATCCACTAACGCCAATCAATCTTTCTTCAAAAGTACCTCCAAAATTAAATCCTTCATCCCAACTACCACTTATATCAGCTGCCAATGTAACAGAACCTGATACAACATTTGAACCAGAGGCTAATGCTGCGCCTATATTACCAGCATCACCTTTAAGATAACCAGCTTCTATTCTTCCAAAACTTCCTGTATTAATAAAATTACCAGTCCAATGTTCCGTTAATCCAATACCTGAAGGAGCACCACCACCTGTAGTTGTTATTCCACTTTCGGCTCGTACACCAGCACTTCCGCCACCTCTACCATTATTTATTAAATCCGAAGTTTCAGACCAAGTAGTACCATCCCATAGTTCAGTATAACCTCTATGTCCTGGATTAATACCACCAGCAACTATAGCTGAATTTGCAGTTCCCCAACCACCTCCAATATTTCTAGCAGTATTAAGATTAGCAGTAGCAGTAAAAGATGTACCATCAAATGTAAATCCTTTATCAAGAGTACCACCTTTATATCCCAGAGCAACAAAGCCAGAATTTTGAGAACCACCAGCTATAGCACCCCTATTTTCATTACATTGACAAATATCGTAGGATACACTAGGTGTACTCCAAGAAGTTCCATTCCAATTATATATAAAACCTGGATTACCCGTACCCAAACCAGAAACAGCAGCTGCATTCTGAGTTCCAAATGCGACCATACTTCCACTAATTGTTGGGAGTGCTGTTATAGCAGTCCAAGTTGCACCATTATATATTTCCGAATTATTTTTATTTGTCCAAGTTTCTAAACCACCAACCGCTAATGCAGCGTTTTGTGTTCCTGTAAGTGAATTATATCTACGAGCAGTGCTTAAAGCAGAACCAGCTGCTGTCCAACTTGTTCCATTGTAATGTTCAGTAACAGCATCAGCAGCATATTCAGTTGGACCTGCACCAGCGATGATAGCTGCATTTTCAACTCCAGTTCCACCCTTATTATTAGCATATCTACCAGCACTCATAGCACCACCAGCAGACCAAACTCCACTACCGACATGACCTCTTATCTGAGCACTACCAAAAATATTAAAATCTGAACCACTTGGTGACTGACCAGCACTACTACCAGAAATACTAGCAGAATGAGAAGAATTAGAACCACTTACACCCACATAAAGTTCATCAGCAGTTACACCATAGTCGAATCCACTTATAAAACTACCTGATATATCAGCAGTTAACTGAGCAGAGCTTGTAACCAATCCAGCATCTCTTGGAATTTGTCCTTTTATATCTTCTGCGTTTCCTAATACATAACCTGCTTCTATTCTACCAAAACTTCCTGTTATTGTTTGTTGTGCGTCATATACTGCTGTGCATTGAAGATGTGTACCTGGTGTTACACCACCACCTATTGCAAGAGCAGCACCTTGTGTACCATTACCACCATTCACATATTGAGTTTGAGACAAACTTCCGCCACTTGTCCAAGTTGTTCCATCATAATGTAGTGATAATGCATGTGGTGAACCTAATCCACCTACAGTTAAAGTTGAATTTACAGTTCCTGCCGCAGCACCTTGTTGTTTACTTGATGGAAGAGAAGCCGCTTCAGACCAAGTAGTTCCATCATATTGGTCGTGATCGGTATAGAGAAATGCAAAAGCAGCATTTTGTAATCCACCACCAGCAAAAATAGAGTAAGCAGGACCTGAAGCACCAGTTTCAGACCAACTAGTACCATTATATTCTTCTGTACAAGTTTGGTTAGTCAAAGCTGGTGTGTATGTACGACCACCAAATAACAAAGCGGCATTTACAGTTCCAGCATTTCCAGTTTGAAATCTTCTTTGAATTACAGCACCACCTGCAGACCAATTTGTACCATCCCAATGATTTGTACATTGATTTCCATATGTTGACGGAAAACCAGCAGCACCAAGAGCGGCATCTTGAACTCCTATTCCTGTTGAACCACCTGAATGATATGGAGTTATCATAGCATTAGTTGAACTCCAAGATGAACCATTCCAAAGTTCTGTGCATGTAGTTGAACCTGGAACACATCCACCGAAACCTACAGTAGCATTTGTAGTTCCTGAAGTGCCTAAAGCTCTTCTACCAGTAATTAAACTTCCCACATTTGACCAAGTTCCAACACCTACAACACCTCTAATATGTCCTATTTGTTGAACTTGTAAGTGGGAAAGGTCTGAACCACTTACATAACCACTAGAAACTCCTCTTGAACTACCTGAAATACTAGCTGAATGTGAGGAATTAGAACCACTTACACCCACATAAAGTTGGTCAGCAGTTGCTCCAAAATTAAATCCACTCGAAAAACTACCACTTACATCACCAGCAATTTGTGAAGAACCTGAAAGTATATCACTAGAACGAGGTAGTGTAGTGGCTATTTCTCTAGCATCACCTTCGTAAGTATCAGCAACAAAATATCCAAAAGAAGCCGTGGAAGTAGAACTACCACTAATAGGTTTACTACTTGTTACGTTACCTTCAATATTTACAGAAGTAGTAGACGTACCCACACTAAAGACACGGGTTTCTGAAGAATTTTCAATTGATAATAGTTCAGTACTATCACCTTGGATTCTTACAGTATCACCACTTTGTACGGCTTGAAAATTACTACCTGTAGTATTTAGAACTATGGCGTCTCTTATTGCCATTATTTACCTCCGTTATTAACTATAAATATCTTGTTCACAAATTTCTTTATGAATCTAAGCAAACTGTTTTAACATAAGTTACTGAGTATTCTTCTGTT